>ENA-UOVV01001041-UOVV01001041.1-compost-metagenome-genome-assembly--contig:-NODE-1041-length-24804-cov-22.211362_pt1 | contig 24804 bp, 25 predicted proteins | sample MGYA00238155_ERZ761577 | MGnify/ENA primary metagenome ERZ761577 (study PRJEB28898, sample SAMN06268775) | compost metagenome | isolation source: Emeryville, CA | place: USA:Emeryville, CA | collected...
CCGATCGTCGGCTCATCGAACACATAGGTGATGTCGGTGAGTGCCGAGCCAAGGTGGCGAATCATCTTGGTGCGTTGCGCCTCACCGCCCGAAAGAGTCCCGGCGGCACGGTCGAGCGACAAGTAGCCGAGGCCGATCTCGACGAAGGAGTCGAGAGTCGATCGCAACGCATCGACAAGAGGTGCCACCTCGGGCGCATCGAGCTCCCGCATCCACTCGGCGAGGTCACGAATCTCCATTGACGCAAGATCGGCAATCGACTTTCCCCGAATGAGGCTCGACCGTGCCAATGCGCTCAGCCGCGTGCCGTCACAGTCGGGGCACACCTGAAACGTGACGGCACGATCCACGAACGCACGAATATGCGGCTGCATCGCATCCGGGTCCTTGGACAGCATCGACTTCGTGATCTTGGGGATAAGCCCCTCGTACGTCATGTTGATGCCAGCGAGCTTGACCTTTGTGGACTCCTTGAACAGGAAGTCGTCCCGCTCGCGCTTCGAGTAGTCCTTGATCGCCTTATTCGGATCGAGGAAGCCCGACTCGGTGTAGATCCGCACCATCCAGCCATCAACTGTGTAGCCAGGAATCGTGAGGGCTCCCTCGGCAAGCGACTTCGATTCATCAAAGAGCTGCGAGTAGTCGAGTTCGCTCACCCGACCGGTGCCTTCGCAGCGCACACACATGCCGCCCGTCACGGAGTACTCGCGGTGCTCGCGTGCGACAGAGCCGTCCTTGCGGGTCACTGTCGCGGAGCCGCTTCCGCTGGAGCTCGCCACGTTGAAAGAGAACGCCTGCGGCGCCCCGACGTGCGGATCGCCGAGACGTGAGAACAGGATCCGCAGCATCGCGTGCACATCCGTCGCCGTGCCCACCGTGGAGCGCACGTTCGCTCCCATCGGCTCCTGGTCGACGATGATCGCGGTCGTGAGACCCTCAAGCACATCGACATCCGGGCGTGCCTGGCTCGGCATGAAGCCTTGGATGAACGAACTGTAGGTCTCGTTGATCATCCGCCGTGACTCAGCGGCGATCGTGTCGAAGACGAGAGAGGATTTGCCGGAACCCGAGACGCCCGTGAACACCGTCAAGCGACGTTTCGGGATCTCAACCGAGACGTCCTTGAGGTTGTTCTCACGAGCGCCCCGCACTCGCATCACGTCATGACTGTCCGCGGAATGCACTGCCTCGTCAGAACCCATTGGGCAACGCTACAAGCGCTCCCTGGCGACGCTCAATAGCCGCTTTCTCCAGCGTCGGCCGCCTGGTCACCATCGAGACCGTCCAAGACAGCCCGCGTGCCGGAAAGCCCGAGGCGATTCGCTCCCGCCTCCACCATGTCGAGAGCCGCGGCAGCCGTACGGATCCCGCCCGACGCCTTCACGCCGATGTCGGGGCCCACCGTCTCGCGCATGAGGGCAACGGCATGGGCCGACGCTCCCCCAGCGGGGTGGAAACCGGTGGAGGTCTTCACGAAGTCCGCTCCCGCGTTCTTCGCCGCCGTGCAAGCGCCCACGATCGCCTCGTCGCTCAGTGCGGCGGACTCGATGATGACCTTGAGCACCTTGGGCGCGGGAACGGCTGCGCGTACCGCCGCAATATCGGCCTCGACATCGTCGTAGCGGCCCTCAACGGCCGCGGCGACATCGATCACCATGTCGATCTCGTCGGCACCCTGCTCGATGCTCAGCGCGGCCTCCGCCGCCTTGATCGCGGAGTGGTGCTTGCCCGATGGGAATCCGCACACAGTGGCGACCGCAACACCGGGCGGCGTGGAGACGGGCAGCATCGACGGGGAGACGCACACAGAGAAGACGCCCAGGTCGGCCGCCTCCGCGATCAGTGCCTTGACGTCGGCAGGGGTGGCCTCGGGCTTCAGAAGCGTGTGATCGACAAGCTTGGCCAGATCGGCGCGTGAAAGAGTCATGCGTCCAGGGTACGCGCGACCGGGCCGCACCACCGTGCCGTCGTGCGCAATCCGCTACTCGGCCCCGTAGCCGTCGATGACGATCTCCGCCAACTCCGCGCGCTCGTGATACGGCAAGAACGCGGCCCATGCGCCGACAAGGGTTGCCTCGAAGAAGTCCTCCTTGGTCCAGCCCACCTCGGCAAGCGCCTCAAACTCGCTCACCATGCTCACACCCGAGACGAGGCGGTTGTCGGTGTTGACGGTGACCGCGAAGCCAAGGTCACGCAGCTCGTGGATCGGGTGCTCCGCAACGGACGTCGCCGCTCCCGTCTGAACATTCGACGTGGGGCAGCATTCAAGCGGAATCTGCTGGTCCATCACGTACTGAGACATCGCACCAAGGTGCGGCTCGTCGCCTCCGAAGCCCTCAATGTCCTCATGAATGCGCACCCCGTGACCGATGCGGCGCGCGGCGCCAAGGCCGAGCGCCTCCGACATCGACTGCGGACCATCGGCCTCTCCAGCGTGAATCGTCACCGGGAAGTGCGCGTCACGAAGAAGCGCGAAGGCCTCAGCGTGCCGTGAGGGCGGGAAGCCGAACTCGGGCCCCGCGATGTCAAAGCCGACGCAGCCCGCACCACGGTTGGCGAGGGCAAGGCGGGCGATCTCCATCGACCGGTCAAGGTGACGCATCGCGCACAGGAGAGCGGCGGCCCGAATCCCGTAGCCCTCTTCGGCGGCCGCTGCGACGCCTTCCTGGATGCCCTCGTGGACAGCGTCGACGACCTCCTGCAGAGTGAGGCCCTGCTGAAGGTGCTGCTCGGGTGCATACCGGAGCTCGGCGTAGATGACGCCGTCGCGGGCATGGTCGACGACGGCCTCACGCGCGATCCGGATGAGGTTGTCGCGGGTCTGCATGACGGCGGTCGTGTGCGCGAAGGCCTCGAGGTACCTCACCAGATCGCCGGAATCTGCGTTGTCGACAAAGATCCGCGCGAGTTCATGCGGGTCCGTCGCGGGCAACGTGTAGCCGATCTCGCTGGCAAGCTCGATGAGCGTCTCGGGGCGAAGTCCCCCGTCGAGGTGATCGTGAAGGACGACCTTGGGAAGAGTGCGAATCTCGTCAGAGGTGAGGGTCATGCGACAAGCGTACGTCCGCACCGCCCCAGGCGCCTCAGGCGCGTGACGCTCCCCACAGCACCTGGGCCAGATATGCGAGGGCGCCGACGAGCGCCAAGGCCGTGACGAGCGCTGGCGTCGATGAGTCGGGCCCTGTCAGCACACCGTAAAGACCCACCGCGCAGGAAAAGCCCACCATCGCGACTCCCGTCGCAACGAGCACAAGCGCGGCGGTGGTGACCCCCGGTGACGTCGCTGCAAAGACGATGATGGCGCCGCAGGAGGCAAGCACCGTGACAACGATCGCGATCGTCTTCTGCATGCGGGCCCAGGCGCGCCAGGCGAGGAACGTCGCCTCAAGTCCGCCAATGGTCAACGCGATGCCAGCCACACTCAGCTCACCGGCGAAGTCATCCTGGCTCGACGCGGCGACGGCCACCGCGATCCATGCGACCGCCGCGGTCGAGATGACAGCGCCCGCAAGCCGCACGCGCGCGCTTCGCAACGTCGTCAACATTGACGTGACCTCACCACTCAATGACCGTACCGCGCGGCTACCAGCCGGTTCACACGCCACGCCAGCGAGGCAGGATCGCCCACATGAGGCGGTTCCAGCCGCCAAATGCCGATTGCGCACGCACCCCCGCGATACCGGGCTCCCACAACTCGATCCGGCCGCTGGACGGTTCGTAGACGCGAAACGCCTCATCTTCGGTGCCGATGAGGAGCACCACGTGACGCGGCACCACGGTGGACAAGCCGTGTGCCGAGTCGCCGCCGGTGTACAAGGGCACCGGGATGCCATCGGTGAGGGCCGCCCGTGCATATGTCACCAGCCCACGCACCTCATCAGGGCGCGCATCGTCGACAAGGGCACTGCGCCATCGCAGGCCCGCGAATCGCACCACGTTGTCGATGCGCCACGGCGGCGTGCCGAGGCTGCGTGGCCACGGTGCCACGCCCAAGCCTCTGTGCGTCGCGCGCTTGTGAATCACGCGTTGCAAGGCCCGCCACCGCTGGTCGACGGAGATGAGGCTCCTGCCGGAGGAATCGGCCGCGGCGACAGCGTCGGCCACTTCGCTAGGCAAGTGCCAGCCGGGCCGTCGGCCCGCCGCCACCCACGCCGCCACAAGCGGGTCGCCCATCATGATGACGATCGCTGCGACCGCCGCACCGCATGTGGTCTGGTCGAGCTGCTTCGCCCGCGTATCTGACCACATGACGGGGCCGACGCTGGCACTGCCGAGCGGGCTTCTCACCATCTCGCGGGCTTGCTCGTCGAGCGTGTCCCACGCGCCTGCGAGTGCTGCGATGCCGGAGATCGGAGCGCCACATGCGACGGCGCGCTCGATGACGGGTGCGTCACCGGGCATGTGGTCGAACGCCACCTCAATGGCGCGCCTGTCTGCGGTGCTCAATGATCCGAGACGCCGCGCACACGCGCGGGCCAACAGGTTCGGCCGGTCCGCCGCGGCCAGTTGGAGACGCTCGGCTCGGGCAGCACTCGACTCCGCGAACACGGTGCGCGGTCCTCCCACCGCGCGAGCCGCACGCGCGGCCAGACCGGTGAGTGTCCAGGGCACTTACGTTGCCGTGCCGATCGTGTCGAGCACGATTGGCCCGCGGCCTGCGCCGCGCCCGCCGATCTCGATGGCGCCTGCGCCTGCGCATGCGTCCGCGAGGGCGTCGAGAGCACGCCCCATCCGTTCGGGGGTCTCGGTGTGAAGAGTCGCGATCACATCGCCCTTCTTCACAGTCTCGCCGAGCGTCTTGTGCAAGAACACACCCGCCGACGCCTGGACCGGGTCCTCCTTGCGGGCACGGCCAGCACCGAGGCGCCACGCGGCAATGCCGACACCAAGCGCGTCGACACGAGTGATGACGCCGTCGTCAGTCGCCTTCACCTCTTCGACATGCGGTGCGACCGGCATGTCAGCGTCGGCGTCCCCGCCTTGGGCTTCGATCATGCGGCGCCACACATCCATCGCGCGACCGTCGCGCAGCGCATCGGCCGGGTCGACGTCGGTGACGCCTGCGCCCGCGAGCATCTCGCGCGCAAGGGTGACGGTCAGTTCGACGACATCAGCCGGACCGCCGCCAGCAAGCACCTCAACGGACTCCGCCACTTCGAGGCCGTTGCCGATGCCGCGGCCAAGAGGCGTCGACATGTCGGTCAACAGTGCCGAGGTGGTGACACCCGCGTCGGTGCCGAGGTCCACCATGGTCCGTGCGAGCTCGCGAGCCATGTCGATGTCCTTCATGAAGGCGCCTGAGCCCACCTTCACATCGAGCACGAGCACACCCGTGCCCTCCGCGATCTTCTTCGACATGATCGAGCTCGCGATGAGCGGGATGCACTCGACGGTTCCCGTCACATCGCGCAGCGCATACAGCTTCTTGTCGGCGGGTGCGAGGCCCGAGCCCGCCGCGCAGATGACAGCGCCCACCTCTTCGAGCTGGCGATACATCTCCTCGTTGCTCAGCGCCGCTCGCCACCCCGGAATCGCCTCGAGCTTGTCGAGAGTGCCTCCTGTGTGGCCAAGGCCGCGACCGCTCAGCTGTGGGACGGCGACGCCGCATGCGGCGACAAGCGGCGCCAGCGGCAAGGTGATCTTGTCGCCCACGCCCCCAGTCGAGTGCTTGTCTGCGGTGGGTTGGCTCAGGCCCGAGAAGTCGAGGCGCTCGCCAGTGGCGATCATCGCGTTCGTCCAGCGGGCAATCTCGTCGCGGTTCATGCCGCGTTGGAGGATCGCCATCGCAAGCGAGCTCATCTGCTCGTCCGCCACCACACCGCGCGTGTAAGCGTCGACGACCCAATCGATCTGGGCAGAGCTGAGAACGCCTCCGTCACGCTTTGTCACAATGACGTCAACGGCATCGAATGCTTCTGTCATGGGGTGCCCTCCAGGTGCTGTGGGCCAAATGCCCACGGCAGGATGTCCTTCATGGTGAGAGTCCCCTCGGGGCCGTCGATGAGCAGCTCATCGCCGCCGAACTCGTAGAGCAGCTGACGGCAACGACCGCATGGCTGCAGAGGATTGCCATCGCGGTCAACACATGCAAACGCGACGAGCCTCTTCCCGAGCGCATCGGTGTGAAGCTTTGACACGAGCGCGCACTCAGCGCACAGCGTGAGGCCATAGGAAGCGTTCTCCACGTTCGCCCCCGTCACCACCTGACCCGTATCGGTGAGCGCCGCCGCGCCAACGGGGTACGCGGAGTACGGAACGTACGCTCGCGTCGACGCCTCGCGCGCCGCAGCGCGCAGGGCGTCCCAGTCGATCGTGCTCACTTCTTGTACGGCTTTCCTTCAGCGGCCGGCGGGCGGGCGTGGCCCACGAGTCCGGCGACAGCGAAGATCGTCGCGATGTACGGGAACATCGCAAGGAACTGCGACGGAATGGCCGTGCCGACGATGCCGAACTGCTCGCGCAGCGCATCGGCGAAGCCGAAGAGCAAGGCTGCCGCGAGGGCACCCTTGGGCGACCACCGACCGAGGATCATCGCCGCCAGGGCGATGAAGCCCTTGCCGGCGGACATCTCCTTGCCAAAGGCGAGACCGGCGGAGACGGTGAAGAAGGCACCGCCAAGGCCTGCGATCGCTCCACCCAGGATCGTGTTGCGCACGCGAGTGCGGTTGACCTTGATGCCGACGGTGTCAGCGGCCTTCGGGTGTTCACCCACGGCACGCACGCGCAGACCCCAGCGGGACTTGAAGAGCATGATGTGGAGCACCGTCACCACGATGTACATGAGGTACACGAGCGCGTTCTGGCGGAACAGCACCGGGCCGATGATCGGGATATCGCCCAACAGCGGGATGGGCAGTTGCGGCAAGCCGATCGCCTGGTTCAGTTGGGTGTTGTCTCGCAGCATCGTGCCGAAGAGGAAGTTGGTGACACCGACGACAAGCACGTTGAGCACCACGCCGACAACGATCTGATCCACCCAGTACCGCACGGCGAAGAGCGCGAGGATCGCACCGACCACGGCGCCAGCGATGGGTGCCGCAGCGAGTCCGATGTACGCTCCAAGGGTCCGTGAGCCACTTGCATCGGCAACCCCGCTGGCCACCACGGCGGCAAGGAACGCGCCACCGAGCAGCTGGCCCTCAATGGCGATGTTGATGACGCCCGAGCGCTCACAGACGGCACCCGCCATCGCACCGAAGACCAACGGAATCGATGCGACGAGCGCGCCGGCGAGCAGACCGGTGATCTGCATGCTGGTGGCCGTCTTGCCCGCACCGGCCCACGTGAGCATCGACCAGATGATGAGCACTCCGAAGAGCACCGGCAGCCACGCACCGAGCTTGCGGAAGGTGAGGGACGCCCACACGCTGAGACCGGCGAGCGCAAGAGCCGTGAGCGTGAGGATCAATGCCAACGGCTGCGCCGGCACCGTCCAGGACGGCACCTCGACGAAGTCGGTGGAACGCGCGAACGTGAACTTCGTGTAGGTGCCGGAGTCGATCGTCAGCCCAAACCCGACGAGCGCCGCGATCGCGATGACGCCGTAGATGATCGGGCTGCGAAGGTTCGGTTTCACCACCGGGGCAGTTCCCGTGGTCTCAGCAGTCACGGCGCTCATGCCGTCACCTCCTTGACGTGGCGTGGATGGGGCAATCCCACCAGCGATCTCACTAATGGCGGTGCGGCGATGAACAGGACGATGAGGGACTGGACCACGAGCACCACGTCGATCGGCAATCCTGCCTGCACCTGCAGGGCGGGACCCGATGCATTGAGCGCGCCGAACAAGATGGCTGCGAGCACGATGCCCAGCGGGCGGGACCTGCCGAGCAATGCCACCGTGATCGCGTCAAAGCCAAAAGAGGCGGCCACGTTGGAGGTGAGCGCTGGCTGGGTGCCGAGGATCTGCGCTGATCCAGCGAGGCCTGCGAGCGCGCCCGCGATGACGAGCACGAGCACGTACGTCATCGGCACGTTCATGCCTGCCGTCTTCGCTGCGCTCGGGTTGGCGCCCACAGCACGGAACTGAAGGCCCCACGTCGAGCGCTCGAGGAGCCACCAGACGCCGACTGCAGCAAGCAGAGCGACGATGAATCCCCAGTGGAGGGCGTAGTTGCTGCCAAGCAGCTTCGGGTACATCGCGGTGCTGTCCACCGGCGGCGCGATGGGGTTGTCCGAACCGGGCTGCTGGAAGGCGTCCTTGCTGAGGAGGAAGGACACAAGGTTGAGCGCGATGTAGTTGAGCATGATCGTCACGATCACCTCATGCGCGCCTGTCGCGGCCTTCAAGACACCTGGAATGAAACCCCAGATCGCTCCACCGATCATCGTGCCGAGAATGGCGACGAGCAGGTGGAGGCCGATGGGCAGGTGCCACGTGAAGCCGATGTAGCCACCGAGCGTCGCACCGATGATGATCTGGCCCTGGGCACCGATGTTGAACAGGCCCGCGCGGAAGCCAAGGCCGAGTCCCAGACCCGCGAAGATCAGCGGAGTCGCCATGGTGAGGGTCTGCGTGAGCGGCTTGATGCCGGTCGCAAAGGAACTCGCATTCGTGTTGTAGATGGCACCGTTCACCATGGCCGAGTAGGTGCTGCCGAGGACATCGCCGATGGCCTTGAAGGTGTCGCCGGGGCGCGAGAAGAAGTACCCCGCCGCCTCGCCCACCTCATCGGACGCGACGATGATGAGCACACCGCCCAGGATGAGAGACAACGCGACGGCGATGAAGACCACGAGCGATGAGCTCTCGACGATCGAGCGCAAGAGGGATTCACGTTCCGCTTGTGGTGCGGGCGTGGGCTCGCGCTCCTCCGTCGTCGTAGACGTTTCGGTACTCACGCCTTCGCCTCCTCTACTGCACCAGCCATCATCAGACCCAACGTGTCGCGGTCGGTGTCCGGGGGCACGATGCCGACGATCCGTCCGTGATACATGACCGCGATGCGGTCGGCGAGAGCAACGACTTCATCGAGCTCGCTCGACACGATGAGCACGGCCGAACCGTGGTCACGCTCAGCGACGATCCGCTTGTGAACAAACTCGATGGAGCCGACGTCGAGACCACGTGTCGGCTGAGATGCCACGAGAAGCTTGAGAGGCCGCGACATCTCTCGCGCGAGCACCACCTTCTGCTGGTTTCCACCAGAGAGTGAGCCTGCGGTCGCGTCGATTGACGTGGTGCGGACGTCGAACTCCTCGACGTACTTTTCGGCTGCCGTCCGAATCGCGCCCAGCTGCAGGGCGAGGCCGTTCGAATACGGCGCCTGGTGATACTGGTCAAGGATCATGTTGTTGGCGATCGTGAACGATGCGACGAGCCCGTCCTCGGTGCGGTCCTCGGGCACGAAGCCGACGCCGGACATGAGGACGTCGCGGATCGGCCTGCCGACAAGCTCCTTGCCATCGAGCTTGATGGAACCCGCGACAGGGGCGGTGAGGCCCAACAGCGCCTCAGTGAGCTCGGTCTGACCGTTGCCCTGCACACCCGCAATGGCGACGATCTCACCACGGCGCACGTCGAGGCTCACATTGTCGAGATGCGTCACGTCAAACTCGTCGCGGACGGTGAGACCTGAGATCTCAAGCATGACGTCGCCGGGGTTCGCGTCCTGCTTGTCGACCGTCATCGACACGGAGCGTCCCACCATGAGCGAGGCAAGCTCTTCCTGCGTTGCAGTGGGCTTCGCCTGGCCCACGACCTTGCCGCGGCGGATCACGGTAATCTCGTCCGCTACTGCCTGGACTTCGCGAAGCTTGTGGGTGATGAGCACCACCGCCGTGCCTGCGTCACGCAGCTGGCGCACGATGTCCAAGAGCTCATCGGTCTCTTGCGGAGTCAGCACTGCCGTGGGTTCATCGAGGATGAGCACGCGGGCCTCGCGCGACAGCGCCTTGATGATCTCGACGCGTTGCTGGGCGCCGACGGGGAGGTCTTCGATCAACGCATCCGGATTGATGTCAAAGCCGAATCGGTCCGAGATCTCTTTGACCTGCTTGCGCGCTTGCTCAACGTTGAGCAGTTTGGCCGGGCCCACCACGTCTTCGTGCCCGAGCATGACGTTCTCGGCAACGGTGAACGGGTGGATGAGCATGAAGTGCTGGTGCACCATGCCGATTCCTGCGGCCATCGCGTCGCCTGGGCCTTCGAATTGAACCTTCTCGCCGTCGAGCAGGATCTCGCCCTCGTCTGCGTCGTACAGACCGAACAACACGTTCATGAGCGTTGACTTGCCGGCGCCGTTCTCGCCCAACAGTGCGTGGACGGTGCCGGACTCAACCACGAGGTCAATCCGGTCGTTCGCCGTGAAATCGCCAAACCTCTTGGTGATACCTCGTAGTTCGAGTTTCACCGCACACCTCCATTGGTCGTGTCGAGGCCAGTCAAACACGAGGGGCGCGCCGCGTCGACGCGGCGCGCCCCTCGCGCTGATTGAGTCCTTGCGGACGTGCCTTACGGCGTGATCTCACCCGCAATGATTGCGGCCTTGAGGTCTTCGAGCGCCGCCTTCACGTCGTCGCTCACAGGAGCGTCGTAGAAGTCGGCGAGACCGACACCCTCGTTGGCGAGGGTGCCCACGTACGCGGAGGCGTCGAAGCCTGCGCCAACAGCGGCAGCCTCAACAACGTCGTACACGGCGACGTCCATCTTCTTGATGACAGAGGTGAGGATGATGTCGGCGTACTCAGGCGAGGTGCGAACCCAGTCGGAGTCCACGCCGATGATCCACACGTTGCCAGCGGACTGTGCGGCAGCTGCAGCGCCAAGGCCCACGGGACCGGCGACGGGCATGATGATGTCCGCACCGTTGTCGATGAAGCCCTGAGCAACCGACTGACCCTTGGTCTGGTCGTCGAAGTCACCGGTGAACGAACCGTTGGCGCCGTCCCAACCGAGGACGTTGACGCTCGTGCCGTTCTCTTCGTTGTAGTAGTTCACGCCGGAGAGGAAGCCATCCATGAAGATGGTGACCGACGGGATCTGCATGCCGCCGAAGGTGGCGACGGTGCCGGTCTGCGTGGTCGCAGCCGCTGCGTAACCAGCGAGGAACGCGGCCTCGTCGGTTGCGAAGGTGATCGGCTTGATGTTCGGCGCGTCGGTGGTGCCGTCGAAGTCGTTGTCCGCGAGGTCATCGATGATCGCGAAGTGAACGTCGGGGTTCGCCTGAGCGGCGTCGACAGTGGCCTGCGAGAGCAGGAAGCCGACCGTCACGATGAGGTCGCAGTCGCTTGAGACAAGCGCCTCAATGTTGGGAGCGTATGCATTGCCGTCGGCCGACTCAGCGGTCGCGGTCTCGATGCCGAGGTCAGCAGCAACCTGCTGGAGGCCCTCGAAGCCAGTCTGGTTGAACGACTTGTCGTCGAAGCCACCGGCGTCAGAGACCATGCAGGCCTTGAAGTCAACGGTCTCGGCAGGCGTAGTGGTCTCTGCCGCGGACTGAGTCGTGGTCGGCTTGTCCTCGGGAGCGCTGGAGCACGCCGCAAGCGCGAGCGCTGCTGCTGCAGCCAGAGCGCCGATGCGCAGGGTGTTCTTCATGAGATGTTTCCTCACTTCTCGGCCTATTCCACGCCAGGCCTGTGCGTCCTGAATATCGTACGCGGCAATCGCTTGCACGGCATGCCCGTAGGTATCCGTTCGGCCACGAAAAGGTCACGTTCGGGCAGTATTGAGCGCCTGTGCCGCATTCTTCACATCTTGCGCCGCATGGCGTGCGGTGACAAGGAGTGCGTCACCTGAGTCGACGACGACCGCGCCTTCGACTCCCACGACGACGACGGGCCGGTCACCACCGATGACGAGCGTGCCCGGCGCATCGACGTGCGCGGTCGCTGCCGTGCGGTCGACGACCGTCACGCCGTCCGCGCGAGGAGTGAGGAGTCCGGCAAGAGAAGCGAAGTCGCCGACGTCATGCCAGTCGAGATCAGCCGGCACGACGGCGACCCCGCCCTGGGCGGCGACGGGCTCGGCAATGGCGTGATCGATCGCGATCCTGGTCAGCCCCGGCCACACCCTCTCGAGCACGGCCGCACGCTCCGGTCCATCCCATGCGGCGGCGATCTCACGCACTCCCGCTTCGATGCCCGGCTGCAGGCGCTGCAGGTGCCCGAGGAGCACATCCGTGCGCATGACGAACATCCCGGCGTTCCAGAAGTACCTGCCGGTGGCGATGAAGCGCTCAGCGGTCTCAGCGTCGGGCTTCTCGGTGAAGGCGACCACGTGGTGAGCGCCGCCGCCGAGTGCTTCGCCGGACTCGATGTAGCCGAAGGCCTCGGACGGCCCGGTGGGGCTGATGCCGATCGTGACGATCTTTCCTTCAGCCGCGCACGCCGCCGCTGCGCGCACTGCCGCGTGGAAAGCGTCGACCTTGCGGATCACGTGGTCGGCCGCAAAGGAGCCCATCACCACCGGACCGTGGCGCTCCTCGAGCAACGCAGCCGCGAGCGCGATCGCCGCCATCGAGTCACGCGGGCTCGGCTCGGCCACGATGTCGGACGCGCTGAGGGACGGCAACTGAGTCGCCACCGCGTCGGCGTGGGGAGCGCCCGTCACCACCATCACGTGGTCCGCGAGCGGGGCCAGTCGTTGAAGAGTTGCCTGCAAGAGCGTTGAGCCCTCGCCCAAGAGGTCGAGAAGAAACTTGGGACGGTCGGGGCGAGACAGCGGCCACAGACGTGATCCGACTCCCCCAGCGGGCACCACCGCGGCAAATCCGCCGATCGGTGGAGCGTCGGGCGGCATCGCGGTCATGAGCTGAGTCTAGGATGGTGACGACCCGAGCTTAAATCCCGAGGAGTATGCCGTGTCGTCGACGCCGACGCTCTACCGCGGACACGAGGGTATGTGGAACTGGATCGCCCATCGCGCGACAGGCGTGGCGATCTTTTTCTATCTCGTTGTCCACGTCATTGATACTTCGCTCGTGCGCGTGTCGCCTGAGGCATATAACGAGGTGATCGGGTCATACAAGACACCGATCTTCGGTCTCGTTGAGGCTGGGCTCGTCGCGGCAGTGATCTTCCACGCTTTCAACGGACTGCGCATCATCGCGGTAGATCAGTCGCTGTGGGCGTTGCGCCACCAGCGCCGCCTCGCATGGGCTGTGTACATCATCTTTGGACTGCTGATGGCTGGCTTCTTGCCGCGTCACCTGAGCCACGTGTTCGGAGGTTGATGATGACGGCACCCGAACTCGTCGAGCCCCGCAAGCGCCTTCCCTCCGGCCGCACCCGCAAGAAGGCGGAGCGGTGGTCGTGGATCTTCATGCGTGTATCCGGCGTGGTGCTGATGGTCCTCATCTTCACGCACCTCATCGGCAACCTCGTGGTGGGCGACGGCATCAACCGCATCGACTTCGCCTTTGTCGCCGGCAAGTGGGCAAGCCCGATCTGGCAGATCTGGGCGGCCCTCATGCTGTGGCTCGGCATGATCCACGGCTTCAACGGCATGCGCCTGCTCATCAATGACTACGCCCACTCAAAGCGCCTCAACATGTTCTTCCATGTGGTGCTGGGCCTTGCCACCGTCACCATCATCATTCTCGGCACGCTCGTCCTCACGACCTTTGATCCGTGCCCGGAGGGCACCGATCCTGAGTACCTCGATGTCCCCCTCTGCCAGGACCTGGGAAGGCTATGACCACCGAACACGAATACGACGTTGTGATTGTCGGCGCCGGTGGCGCTGGCATGCGTGCGGCTCTCGAGAGCTCGCAGCGAGCCCGCACTGCTGTGCTCACCAAGCTGTACCCCACGCGCTCGCACACCGGTGCGGCACAGGGTGGCATGGCGGCGGCACTTGCGAATGTGGAAGACGACAATGCCGAGTGGCACGTCTTCGACACGATCAAGGGTGGCGACTACCTCGTTGACCAGGACGCCGCAGAGATTCTCTGCCGCGAGGCCGTCGACGCTGTGCTTGACCTCGAGAACATGGGCCTTCCTTTCAACCGCACGGAGGACGGCAAGATCGACCAGCGCCGCTTCGGCGGCCACACGCGCGATCACGGCCAGGCACCGGTTCGCCGCGCGTGCTACTCGGCCGACCGAACGGGCCACATGATCCTGCAGACGCTGTATCAACAGTGCGTGAAGCAGAAGGTCGAGTTCTACAACGAGTACTACGTGCTCGATCTGCTCCTCGACAAGAACCCTCAAGAGGCTGGCGACGGCGACGAGGTGTCGGTCGCTGGCGTCGTCTCCTACGAGCTTGCGACGGGCGAGATCCACGTGTTTCGCGCGAAGTCGGTGGTCTTCGCCACCGGTGGTGCGGGCAAGATCTTCAAGACCACGTCGAATGCTCACACCCTCACCGGTGACGGAATGGCGATCGCTTTGCGCGCTGGCCTGCCGCTTGAGGACATGGAGTTCTTCCAGTTCCACCCGACGGGCCTTGCCGGCCTCGGCATCCTCCTGTCGGAGGCGGCACGTGGTGAGGGCGGCATCCTCCGCAACTCGGAGGGTGAGCGCTTCATGGAGCGCTACGCGCCAACGATCAAGGACCTCGCGCCTCGCGACATGGTGGCGCGTGCCATGGCCAATGAAGTGCGCGAAGGACGCGGTTGCGGTCCGCACAAGGATTACGTGCTGCTCGACCTCACGCACCTTGAGCCCGCACACATCGACGCGAAGCTCCCTGACATCACCGAGTTCGCACGCACGTACCTTGGCGTCGAACCGTACACGGAGCCCGTGCCCGTGTATCCCACCGCTCACTATGCGATGGGGGGCATCCCCACCACCGTCAACGGCGAGGTGCTGCGCAACAACACGGACAAGGTGAAGGGCCTCTATGCGGCCGGCGAATGCGCCTGCGTGTCGGTCCACGGGGCCAACCGCCTCGGCACCAACTCGCTGCTCGACATCAACGTGTTCGGACGTCGCGCCGGAATCGCTGCCGCGGAGCACGCTCTCGCAACCGAGGAAGCCGCACCGCTGCCTGCCGATGGCGACTCCGCCATCGCCGGCCTCGTTGAGCGCCTGAGGGCAACGACTTCGGGCGCTGGCACCGAGAACGTGGCCGCGTTGCGCAAGGAGCTCCAGGAGACGATGGACCGCAATGTCCAGGTGTTCCGCACTGAGGAGTCGCTCATCGAAGCACGGGGCATCGTTGCCGACGTCAAGGCTCGATACGCCAACGTCGCCATCCACGACCGCGGTCAGAAGTGGAACACCGACCTGCTCGAAGCGATCGAGCTCGGCTTCCTCATCGACCTCGCCGCCGTCACGATCGAAGGCGCTCTTGCCCGCAAGGAAAGCCGTGGCGGTCACTACCGCGAGGATTTCCCGGAGCGCAATGACGAGGAGTACTTGAAGCACACAATGGCGTACGCCACGGGTGAGGGGATCCGGCTCGACTACAAGCCGGTGACCATCACCAAGTACAAGCCAATGGAACGGAAGTATTGACGATGTCCGTTGTCGACGACGCCCCCATCGCCGCCGAGGTTGCCACGATGACCGTGACATTGCGCATCAAGCGCATGAATCCGGAAGGCACCGCTGAGCACGCTGCGGGCGAGGACTATTGGGAAGAGTTCCAGATCGAGGCGCACGCCACTGACCGTGTGCTTGACGCTCTCCACAAGATCAAGTGGGAGCAGGACGGCTCGCTTGCGTTCCGTCGCTCGTGTGCGCACGGCGTGTGTGGTTCGGACGCGATGCGCATCAACGCGCGCAACCGCCTTGCCTGCAAGACGCTGCTGAAGGACCTCAACCCGGCCAAGCCCATCCTCGTGGAGCCCATTGCGGGACTGCCGGTCGAGAAGGACCTCATCGTCGACATGGAGCCGTTCTTCGCCTCCTACCGCGAGATCATGCCCTTCCTCATGCCATCCGGCCCCGCTCCCGAGCGCGAGCGTCTGCAGTCGCCCGCCGAGCGCGAGCGCTACGACGACACGACCAAGTGCATCATGTGTGCCGCGTGCACCACCGCGTGCCCCGTGTTCTGGACTGACGGCCAGTACTTCGGTCCGCAGGCGATCGTCGGCGCGCACCGGTTCATCTTCGACAGCCGCGATGACGGTCAATGGGAGCGTCTCGAGATCCTCAACGACAAGGCTGGCGTGTGGAAGTGCCGTACGGCTTTCAACTGCACGGAGGCCTGCCCCCGCGGCATCGAGGTGACCCGCGCGATCTCTGAGGTCAAGAAGGCTCTCAACACGGGCGAGATCTAGGCCATGGCGCAGCCCGGCGCCGCAGTGGCGCGGCTGACCTCGCCCGCGCTCCTTGCTCGCCTCTTCACGCTCCGCACGCTCGCGTGGATTGCGCTCGCCGCGACGGCCTTCGCGGCGGGTGGCGCCGAACGGGTGCCTGCCGTGCCTGCCTACCTTTTTGGCGCGGTGTGTGCGGTGCTCGCAATCGGCGACGGCCTGTGGGCGCTGCAGGCGTGGGGCCTCGCACCGATCGCCACCGCACGGATCGACGCTGACGGCGTCGCCCACGTGCGCGTCGTCGCGATCAAGCCTGCGCCTCGCATCGATGTGAAGGTGACAAAGAGGGGCGACATCCCCACGATGATGCGGCGCTCCGTCATCGGCGGTGCTGGAATGGCCCAGGGCTGGCCCACGCATGAACTGCTCGTCCTCGGCGCGACCGACGGCACGGAGCTGGTGCGACTCGTCCCGCATGGCGTCGTGTCGTGGACCTTTGCCGCGGCGCCAAACGCTGGCGACTCGGCCGACGCCGGCTCGAACTAGCGTCGGACCGTCACCCGGGCGGTCGTCACCTTGGTATCGCGGTAGCGGGCCGCACGGCTCGTCACCGTCCGTGTCGGCGCATCGGTTCCGATCTTGTCCGCGCCTTCCTCAGGCGCCGAGACGTAGGTGCCCATCCACGCGGCGCCGAGCAACAAGAAGCGATTGACGAGATCGACGAACACGAGCATCGTGATGATCGCGGTGAACGGCGCCAAGATCGGGTTCGAGCTGGTGCCCGCGAGCGAGGCGCTCACTGCAAAGCGCAGCAGCGACATCGCGATTGCGACCACCGTGACGACGAGCCACAAGCGTCGTGTGATGACTGCCTTGCCCAGCACAACGAGGGCGACAGCGACGAACAGCGCATCCGCGACTAGGCCCGCCACGCCCGCTGCGGCTCGTAACCCCCACGCTTGACCGCTCTCCCAGTCGAGGCTGTCGACGATGCTGTTCGCGGCGCGAGAGGCGCCCACCTGCAAGGCGATGCCGGCGAGCGCAATGATGAGGAGCGACACCAAGGCGATGAGGTCGCGGAGCTTGCCGGTGAGCGGATTGCTCGAGGCGCGGCCCAGCATTGTGCGCAGGCCCGTGCGAAGACCCCCGACGTACCGGGTGGCCGTGTTGAGGAGGATGATGAAGCTCACCGCACCGACGGCGCCCGCGATGCCGCCTGCGCTGAGGTCCTTTTCGCTGATGAGTCCTTCGCCGTCGCCGGAGTCGACGACCCCCGGGATGGCGTTGCCGAGAAAGTCGTAGAAGCTCGACCGCCACTCAGAACGCTGTGAGACGAGGGTGGACGCAATGGTCGCCGTCAGCATGAGACCTGCGGCGATCGATGCAAGTGAGTAGTACGCGATGCCCGCTGCGAGGACGTTGCCGTTGTGACCGCCAAAGCGGCGCAACGTCTTGCCGACGCGACTCGCCTCGTACCGCGTCTTCACGGATTGCGTCAGCGAAGTCGCTCGCTTGGTGGCGCGGCTGAACGTACTGGGCTCTCCCGCCATCGTGCCTCCCCGAGTCAGCGCCGGGGCCGTACCAACCCCAGCCGGTCATAGATGCGCTCAAGCGTCGCGTGCGCAATTGTGGCCGCCTTTTCAGCGCCTTCCGCCAACACCGTGTCCAACCGTTCCGGGGACTCAATCCATTCCATAGCGCGTTCACGCAACGGCGCAAGGCCGTCGACCACAATGTCAGCAAGGTCGACTTTGAGGTGGCCGTACATTTTGCCCTCGTACTCAGCGACGATGTCGCCGATCGACTTGCCGGTGAACGCGGAGTAGATAGAGAGCAGGTTCGAGATACCCGGCTTCTGCTCTGGGTCGAATGCGATGACAGTGTCCGTGTCAGTGACGGCTGACTTGATGCGCTTGGCGATCGTCTTCGGGTCATCGAGGATGTCGATGATGCCGGCCGGGCTCGATGCCGACTTCGACATCTTCGAGGTCGGGTCCTGGAGGTCGTAGATCTTCGCGACTTCTTTCACGATGTGCGGCTCAGGAACCACCGCGGCACCGTCACCGAGCCGCGCATTGAGGCGCTGCGCGAGGTTGCGCGAAAGTTCGAGGTGCTGGCGCTGGTCCTCACCTACCGGCACCACGTGGGTGTCGTAAAGGAGGATGTCAGCCGCCATGAGGATCGGATACGTGAACAGACCCACGTTGGTGCCGGATTCGCCCACCTTGGCGGACTTGTCCTTGAACTGCGTCATGCGGGCCGCTTCACCCATGCCGGTGAAGGTGGCAAGCACCCACGCAAGCTCAGCGTGCTGCGACACATGCGACTGGACAAAGAGCACCGAGCGCGCGGGGTCCACGCCGGCCGCCAAGTACTGGGCGGCGGTGATCCGGGTGCGGCGAGCAAGTTCGATCGGGTCCGGTCCAACGGTGAGCGCATGCAAGTCGACCACGCAGTAGATCGCGTCGTGAGTGTCCTGCAAAGCAACCCACTGGGTCAGCGCGCCCAGGTAGTTGCCGAGGTGGAGGGAGTCCGACGTGGGTTGCATGCCCGAGAAAACGCGCTGAGTCATGCGCTCATTGTTCCAAACTCTGCGCCCGCCTCGTGCCCGCTCGGCGGCCGACGCTCAGGTCGCCTCAGGATCGAAGGGTGCGCCGCCGTCTGCCGGCTGGGTGCCGAGCGGCCGGGACGAGCGGCGTTCACGGCGGGTGCCCAGCACCCCGGTGCCTGCCTTGCCCGAGGCGACTGCCGCGACGGAAGCCGTTCCTGTCGCGGGGGTCGCGTCGTCATCAAACAGCGCATCGCGGACGATGCGGCGCGGATCGTATTGACGCGGGTCGAGCACATCCCAGTCGACCTCTTCGCCCCACTCTGCGCGCAGTGCCTGCTGGCCATCGGCGACGATGCCGCGAAGCCGTCGCACAATTGTGCGCAGTCCACGCACGTACTCGGGGAGCCTCTCAGGACCCACCAGAATCACCGCGAGCACCGCGATGATCAGGAATTCGGATCCGTTGATGTCAATCACGCCCCTATTGTGACGGGTCGCCGCCCCCACCGTCATCCACGGCGCCGTCAGCGAAGTCGAGATCACCCAGCACACCGAGTGTGACCGTGAAGTCGATCTCCTTGCCGTCCCGTTCCACGGTGAAGGTCATCGCGTCTCCGGGGGCATGCGAGCGGATGATGACAACGGCGGTGTTCGATTCCGCCACAGGGACGCCATCAATGCGGATGATGACATCGCCTTCCTTCATCCCCGCGACGTCTGCGGGCGACCCCTTGACGATGCCAACGCCGCCATTGCTGAACTGTGACGAGTCGGCGATGCGCACACCCTTGCCCATGTACGTGCGGTCGAGCTGAGCGCCGATGGCAGGCACGCGCGCCTTGCCCGTGGCAATGAGCTCTTCTGCCACACGGCGCGCTTGATTCGAGGGGATGGCGAAGCCAAGGCCCACTGAGCCTGCACCGGTGAGGCGAGTGGCTCCTGGCAGCGCTGCAATGGCGCTGTTGATGCCGATCACTTCTGCCTTCATGTTGAGGAGCGGTCCCCCGGAGTTGCCGGGGTTGATCGCGGCATCGGTCTGGATGGCCGCCATGTACGCCGGGGTGCCATCGGACTGCCCTGTGGTGACGGGACGGTTGACCGCCGAGATGATGCCCGAGGTCACGGTCGCGTCGAGGCCAAGCGGCGAGCCGACGGCGACGACCTGCTCCCCCACCACCATCGCGTCGGAGTCGCCGAGCACAAGCGGCGTCAGCCCGGTGGCGTCCACCTTGATGACAGCAAGGTCATAGTCGGGCGAGGAGCCCACAACGGTGGCCGATCGCACTTCTCCATCGCTGAAGAGCACGCGGTCGATCGAGTCGGTGCCTTCCACCACATGGTGGTTGGTGAGGATGTAGCCGTCTTCGCGAATGATGAGACCGGAGCCGGTCGAGGCGCCGCTTTCACTGGCGGTCTGGATCTGCACCACCGACGGGAGCACCGCAGCCGCGACCGCAGGAATCGATCCCTCTGCAGGTGCCTCACCGCCCGTGCTCACCGGTTGCGGCAACGACACCGGGGTGCCGCCGTTGCTGTCCGCGGGGCCCCACTCTTGCCACGCAGCCGCTCCGCCGATGCCACCGGCGAGGCCAAGCAGCAAAGACGACCCAGCAATCGCGGCGACCGTACGGGCGCGCGGGCGCGGGTGCGCAGGAGGGCGCGGCAACGGTGAGGGAACGATGTAGGCGGAATCGGCGTCGTCCGAGGGCACAGGCGGGCCGAAGAGATCGTCGAGCGAGCCGCGCTCCGGCGACCGCTCGGGCGACTGCTCAGTCGTCGCGTCCTCGGTCACTGATTGTTCAGTGTCGGTCTGAATGGAGCCCGCGTCTGGGGACGGGCGCATAGGTTCCTCAGGGGACGCGAACTGCGACATTCATTCTCCTAGTCCAACAAGGCATCAGCGAGAGCCTCGAGGCCGTCTGAGACCCGCTCCACGAAGCTCGGCTCGTCCGCCGATGGGAACTCTTCAGCGACTGCGGTGAGCTCCGCGAGCGTGCAGTCACACGACAAAGCGATGACGACATCACCGGTCTGCCATACGACTGAGGACGTGGGGCCGTCACTCAGCACGTACAGCTCCGCGTCGCCGGCCTCGGCAACGGGGAGCTGATCGACGATCTCGTCATTGAGGCGTCCGTGTTGCTGCACCACGGTGATGTCCGTCATGCCCGACAGGATGCGGGCAACGAGCACCTGCTGCCCGTTGCGACGCTGCACGACCTGGGCATCGACCGGAATGAGGCGCGAGGAGGCGAAATCCGGGTGAATCCATGATCGAAGCTCACCACGGCGCATCCCCTGCGTGTCGACGTATGCAACGGGGACTGCGGTGTCGCGGGGCTGAGCGAACTCGAGGCTCACCTCGTCGGGCTCCCCGGCCTTCCACGCAGCGGTCACGACAACGGTCGCAAGCAACACGACGGACGACGCTGCGAAGATGAGCGGCAGGCGGCGTCGGCGGCGCACGACACGGGCTTTGCGGGCGTCTTCGTGGGCCGCGATCTCGGCAATGCGGTCACGGTCGAGCAGACGCTGCGCAAAGCGCATGTCGATTCCAGCCTGCGAGCTGTTGAGGGCATCGCGGGCGGTGCGGAGTTCATGGAAGCGAGCGGCGCATTCCTCGCACTCGCCCAGGTGGGCCATTGCCGCGTACGCGCGGTCGCCGCGGAGCCTGCCATCGAGCAGGTCGTGGACTGAGTCGCCGAGGTGACGCGGTTTCACAGCCCGCCTCGCGTGGGCGCGTGGTGGGCGAGCGACTCGCGCAAACGTGCGCGGGCACGCGATAGACGGGAACGGACGGTTCCGAGCTTGATGCCGAGCGTGGTCGCGATCTCTTCGTACGACAGACCCTCGATATCGCTCAGCACCACCGCGGCACGGTACTCCGGCGGCAGGTCCGCGAGCGCTTCGATGATGTCTGCGCCAAGGTGCGACATGTCGAAGGCATCTTCCGGCTGCCCCGATCGCTCATCACGGTCGAAGCTGTCGGACGTCGCGACTCCAGCGTCGTCATCAGCCATGAAGTCGAAGCGGATACGCGCCTTGCGACGCATGCGATCCAGGAAGAGGTTCGTCGTGATGCGGTGCAGCCAGCCCTCAAAAGTGCCGGGCTTGTACTGCGACAACGAGTTGAAGACACGGACAAAGACGTCTTGAGTGAGGTCCTCGGCATCGTGCTGGTTGCCAGTGAGGTGGTAGGCCAAGCGGTACACGCGTGATGCGTGCTGTTCCACGATGTTCTGCCACGTAAGGTCCTGTACGGACTCGGCGGTCGGCGCCGGTGTGGTGCTCATGCGTCGGCCTCCTTCACGTGACGGTAACGACCTGTTGCTCCTCTATGTTCCCATGCGCGAGCCGCACGGAACCTCGAATGTGGTGCAGATAGCATCAGACCAGGAGGTCTCATGGGCATCGATGCGGCAATCGCGGCATTTGCGGACGACTTCATTCGCGAAGACGACGCCTTGCTCGCCGCCCGCGATGCGGCGGACCAGTTTGGCGTCGAACCCCTCTCCCCTGCGACATGTGCATGCATCGGCACGCTCACTGCGTCGGTGCGCGCGCGCAATCTCGTCGAGATCGGCACCGGTGTGGGTGTGTCGGGCCTCTACCTGCTCCGGGCGATGGACCCAGGCGGCGTGCTCACCACCATTGACGTGGAAGCGGAGCACCACAAGGCGGCACGGTCGGTATTCGCCTCAGGCGGCTTCCCGCCTGAGCGCACTCGCCTCATCACAGGCCGCGCTCTTGACGTCTTGCCGCGTCTCACGGATGGCGGCTACGACATCGTCCTCATCGACGGCCGCCGCTCCGAGTTCGCCGCGTATATGGAGCATGCGCTTCGCATCACGCGGCCAGGCGGGCTCATTGTCATGGCCCACGCTCTTGCGAGGGGGCGCGTCGCAGACCCCGCTCAGCGCGATCCGGAGACCACGGCCGTGCGTGAGGCGTTGCGGATTGTGCGTCAGCGCGAGGACGTGCGGGCAAGCCTGCTCACCGTTGGCGATGGGCTGCTGACGGTGATGACCGGGAATTGAGGCCGAACGTCAGCTGGGCAGAGCGCCAAGCAGGGCGTCGCCCAGTTCCTTCACCTCGTCCGCGTTGATTTCGACCACCAGGCGACCGCCGCCCTCGAGGGGTACGCGCATCACATAGCCGCGACCCTCCTTCACGACCTCCATGGGGCCGTCACCGGTACGGGGCTTCATAGCAGCCATGCTGGAAAACTCCTTGTGCCGAACGAGTGGCGCTCCCTGGCGCCTTCTCTATTCTACGCGACGCGCTCACATGGTCACAGCCGCCGCGTACGGGACGGTCTGGCGCTACTGGCGGGGCGGCACTGGGGCGAGCTCGGCCTGCACGTGCTCGACTGCCTCATCGATGTCGTCCGTCACGATGACGAGATCGAGGTCGGTGGGCGAGATCATCCCGCTTGCTGCCGCGGAATCGCGCAGCCACGTGACGAGTCCATCCCAGTACGCGTGTCCGAAGAGGACCACCGGGAAGCGTGTGATGGTGCGCGTCTGGACAAGAGTGAGGGCCTCGAACAGCTCGTCGAAAGTGCCGAAGCCGCCCGGCAGCACGATGAAGCCTTGGGCGTACTTGACGAACATCGTCTTGCGAGCGAAGAAGTAGCGGAACTCGAGGCCAAGGTTGACGTACTCGTTGAGGCCCTGTTCGAAAGGCAGCTCGATACCAAGGCCCACCGAGACGCCGCCAGCCTCATGCGCGCCCTTGTTGGCCGCCTCCATAACGCCGGGTCCACCACCGGTGATGACGGCGAAGTCCGCCTCGACAAGCTTGGTCGCAATCTCGACGGCAGCCTCGTACTCCCAGCTGCCAGGCTTCGAGCGTGCGGAACCGAAGACGGAGATCGCGGGGCCCAGCGCAGCTAGCGCGCCGAAGCCTTCGACAAACTCCGACTGAATGCGCAGCACTCGCCACGGGTCCTCGTGGAGCCAATCGTGGCTCTGGTGCGGCTGCAGCAGCCGGCCTGACGTCGTCGTGGACGGCACGTTCTTGCCGCGCAAGAGCACGGGGCCGCGACGGTAATCGCGCATCTCTCCTCCTCAAGAGGCCGTGGTGCTAGGCACCACCGAGCCACGCGCCGAGTGCTGCGTGGCATCGCTTGATCTGATCAATCGGACACCGTTCCTCATCGCCCGATGCATGCGCTCTTTCAGGGTCTCCGGGCCCATAGTTGACGGCAGGGATTCCCATGGCGCCGAAACGAGCGACGTCGGTCCAGCCCAGCTTGGCGCGCGGTTCCCCCACGCCGGTGGCCGCAACCGCTTTGACGAAGTCCTGCGCCAGCGCAGCATCGAGACCCGGGCGAGCGCCCGAGGACTCATCCGTCCACACCACCTCATACGACGTGGCGCGACCGGATCCGACAACCGGCGCAAGAGCGTCGGCCACCACGGCGTCGACCCGCGCCTTTGCGTGCTCGATCGAGTTGTCCGGGGCGAAGCGGAAGTTCAACGTGACGGTGCAGTGATCGGGAATGACGTTGCCAGCGATGCCGCCGGCGATACGCACGGCATTGAGCCCCTCGCGGTACGTGAGGCCGTCGACCTCCGCCACCCGCGGCTCGTACTGAGAGAGCAGCTCAAGCAAAGGCGCCACGGCGTGCACCGCATTCGTGCCTTTCCACGCCCGTGCCGAGTGGGCGGCAACACCGTGGACGGTCACATCGCAGCGCAGCGTGCCATTGCAGCCGCCCTCGATGACGCCTTCGGTGGGCTCGCCAAGGATCGCGAAGTCACCTGCGAGAAGGTCGGGGCGCTCACGGGCAATGCGGCCAAGGCCGTTGAGCGTCGCTTCGACCTCTTCGTGGTCATAGAACACCCACGTCACATCGCGTACGGGCGCGCTCAGCTCGACGGCGAGCTGCAGCTGGACCGCGACGCCGCCCTTCATGTCGACGGAACCCCGGCCGATGATGTCGCGGCCATCGTCGGACAGCCGCGACGGCACGTTGTCCTTGATCGGAACCGTGTCGAGGTGGCCGGCCACAATGACGCGCTCCGACCGGCCCAAGGCGGTCCGCGCCACGACGGCGTCGCCAAGGCGAGTCACCTCGAGGTGAGCACACGACCGAAGCAC
>ENA-UOVV01001043-UOVV01001043.1-compost-metagenome-genome-assembly--contig:-NODE-1043-length-24678-cov-15.437761_pt1 | contig 24678 bp, 20 predicted proteins | sample MGYA00238155_ERZ761577 | MGnify/ENA primary metagenome ERZ761577 (study PRJEB28898, sample SAMN06268775) | compost metagenome | isolation source: Emeryville, CA | place: USA:Emeryville, CA | collected...
GCCCGCGCGCCGATCTCGCCGAACACGTCGCGCATGATGGACGGCAGATCCGGCGCCGCGGCCGTCACGCGCGAATCGCCGCGCGCCATGCCCAGGCCCACCCGTGCGCCGAGCGCGCCGGCCAGATCGATCAGCCGGTTGAACGCGTCGATGGACGCGCGCCGCCGTTCCGCATCCCGGTGAAGCAGCGCGTATCCGCGCACGGCCAGCCGGCCCGAATTGACGACGCCGACCGAAATCCCCGCCGCCTCGACGGCAGCCGACAGCCGCTCCGCCGAAGGCATGTCGTCGGGATTGGGCAGGAACTCAAGCCCGTCGTAACCGAGATCGGCAGCACGCCCGGCGAGCGCGTCGAGCGGCTCGGCGAGGATCGGGACGACGAAATTGTCGGCCGCGACATCCGGCGTCGAGGAAAAGACGAGGAGTTGGCGGATCGGGATCATGAGGCACCCCCTTTGATCCGCACCCAGCCCTCGGGCTCGCCCTTGCGACCCGGCACGGCGGCATTCTGGACCACGGCGCGCACGGCGGAGCGCACGAGCCATGGCTCGAAGCCCGGCTCGATCTGCGCGACGATGGTCAGCGCGATCCGGGCGTAATGCTCGGCCAGCAGGCGCGCGACGTGGTTGCCGTCGCGCCGCTCGCAGGCCGCCATGATCTCGGCATGTTCGGCCCGCGACTGCTTGTACGAGCTTTCGCCGACCAGATAGAGACGCCGGTAGCGCTCGGCATGCTCGTTGAGACGGGCCGAATAGTCGACGTGGCGCGCGCCCGCGTTGCGTATGGCGATGAGATGAAACTGGCGGTGAGCCTCGTCGAAGGGGCTGAAATGCCCGAGGTCCTCGTTCGAGATCATCCGGTCGAAGCACTCGCGCATCTCCGCCAGATCAGCGTCGGCCAACAGCGGCACGGTGACGCGCACCGTCGCCGTGTCGAGCTTGATGCGCAGCGCATAGAGCTCGTCCAGGTCGCCCATCGACGTCTGCGAGACGACGACCTGCCTCCCGCGGGCCGAGGTGATGAGGCCCTCGCGCTCGATCATGCGCAGCGCTTCGCGCACCGGGGTGCGGGAGAGGCCGAGATGCTCGGCGATCTTGACCTGCGAGACGCGCAGCCCGGGCGGGAAGTCGCCGCCGAGGATCGCCTCCCGGATACGGGCATAGGCGTCGAGAAGGCCCGATACGCCGCGCTCCTCGCCTGCCTCGGGAAAGTCTTCCGAATGCGACATGACGCCCGACACATGCTCCTCCCGACATCCGTCCCGACCGCTTCGGCCGCGAGGCCGTCGATCAGCATGCCCGGAGGCTAGCGGCGGTCAACCACGGAGTCAATATTCTGGATACAGTTTATTCAGATTTCATCTCGCATATGCATACAGGATAATATGAGTGAACAGAATAATCATTTATTATCAATGATATAAATATAGAATAGGATTTTTAGCGCATATGGATGGAGAATTCTGCATCCGGGAATTTCGCTTCGGCGTGGCATCGGGATCGGGGGCGATGGCTGGTGCCGCCATTCGCCGTCGTGGACGGCAAACCCCGCGGCAGGCCATTTTCGGCGGCAAGAAGGCGGTGAAGGCCAGCCGCGCGGACGCGCGCCGCCGGACGGAAACGGCGGGGCCGATACCCTTTTCGAATGACTTTGTATTCGTCTGCCGGCCGGGCCGGCGGCGTCATCGGCCGAGACGCGCCGCCTCGAACCGGGATCGGGCGACGCGCTTCAAAAAGTCATGCCTCCACCCGGCGCAAGGTCCTGGCGGCCGGCAATGCTGCGTCGGGCATGGCCCGTCGCGGAAGGCGGCCGGCGCGGGAGAAGTCAGCGCGGAGACTGGCTCACGAACTTGGTGTAGAGATAGGCGTCGATCGCCTCGGCGCCGCCCTCGGTGCCGTGACCGGAATCCTTGATGCCGCCGAACGGCACCTCCGGCAGTGCCAGCCCGTTATGGTTGATCGTCGTCATGCCGGCTTCGATGCGCAGGCCGAGCGCGCTTGCGGTGTCGGCCGAGCCCGTGAACGCGTAGGAAGCAAGCCCGAACGGCAGCCGGTTCGCCTCCGCGATGGCGTCGTCCGGCGTCGCGAAGGGGCTGAAGACGGCGACGGGGCCGAACGGCTCCTCGTTCATGATGCGCGCGTCCTTCGGCACGTTGGAAAGCACGGTCGGCTCGTAGAAATTGCCCTTGTTGCCGATGCGCCGTCCGCCGGTCTTCAGTTCGGCGCCGCGGTCGAGGGCATCGCGCACCATTCCCTCCAGCGCCGGAATGCGGCGCTCGTTGGCGAGCGGTCCCATCTGCGTGTCCGCCTCGAGGCCGTTGCCGACCCGGATAGCCCTGGCCGCCTGCGTGAACGAGGCCACGACCTCGTCGTAGACGCCCTCCTGCACGAGGAAGCGCGTCGGCGCCACGCAGACCTGCCCGGCGTTCCGGTACTTGGCCATGGCCAACACCTTCACCGCCTTGTCCAGATCGGCGTCGTCGAACACGATGGCGGGCGCATGGCCGCCGAGCTCCATGGTGGCCAGCTTCATGTGCTGGCCGGCGAGCGCCGCAAGCTGCTTGCCCACCGGCGTCGAGCCTGTGAAGGAGATCTTGCGGATCACCGGGTGCGGGATGAGATAGCCTGAGATCTCCGCCGGAACCCCGTAGACGAGGTTCACGACGCCCGCCGGCACGCCGGCGTCCACGAAAGCGCGGATCAGCTCGGCCGGCGAGGCCGGCGTCTCCTCCGGCGCCTTGACGATGATCGAGCAGCCGGCGGCGAGCGCAGCGGCCAGCTTGCGCACCACCTGGTTGATCGGGAAGTTCCACGGGGTGAACGCCGCCACCGGCCCGACGGGAAGCTTGATGGCCGTCTGCATCACGCCGGGCTGCCGCGGCGGGATGACCCAGCCATAGGTGCGGCGCGCCTCCTCCGCGAACCAGTCGATGACGTCGGCGCCCGCAAGCACCTCGCCGCGCGCTTCCGCGACCGGCTTGCCCTGCTCGCGGGTCATGATGACGGCGATCGCGTCGGCGCGCTGGCGCAGCAGGTCGGCCGCGCGGCGCATCAGCTTCGAGCGGTCGAAGGGGGAGGTCCTGCTCCAGACCCCGAAGCCGCGGTCGACGGCGGCAAGCGCAGCGTCAAGGTCGGCGCGCGATGCATGCGCCACCTTGCCGATCGTCTCGCCCGTCGCCGGATCGGTGACATCGATCGTGCGGCCGTCCAGCGCATCGCGCCACTCCCCGTCGATCAGCAGGCGTGTATCGGGATAGGCGGGAGCCGGTGCGGTCATGTGAACGTATCCTGTGGCAAGCATGCAGCGCGGCGCAGGCGCCGCGTTATCCTGGGGTTGACGGTTTCCGCCGGTAAAAATCAGGCGGAGAAGGCGGCCTCGATGGAAGCTTCGAGGATGTCGAGGCCTTCGTCCAGCGTATCATACCCAATCGTCAGCGGGGTCAAGATGCGGATCACGTTCGCACGCGTCCCGCAGGAGATCAGGAGGAGCCCGCGCTTCTCCGCCTCGGCAAGCACCGCATTGGTCAGCTCCGGCGCCGCCGCCTTCGATGCGCGGTCGTGCACCAGTTCAAACGCGACCATGTTGCCGAGGCCGCGCACGTCGCCGATCCGCTCCATGCCCTGGCACCTCGCGATCGCGTCCAGCCGCGCGCGGATGCGGCCTCCGACCGAGGCCGCCCTCTCGCACAGCCCCTCCTCCTCGATGACGTCGAGCACGGCATTGGCCGCAGCGACCGCAAGAGGGTTGCCGGCATAGGTGCCGCCCAGCCCGCCCGCATGGGCGGCATTCATCACCTCGGCGCGGCCGGTGACCGCCGCCAGCGGGAAGCCGCCGGCCAGCCCCTTGGCCATGGTGACCAGGTCCGGGCGCACGCCGGAATGCTCGACGCCGAACATCCTGCCCGTGCGCGCCATGCCGGTCTGTATCTCGTCGGCGATCAGCAGGATGCCGTGGCGGTCGGCAATCTCGCGCAGGGCTTCCAGGAACCCGGCGGGCGCGATGTTGAAGCCGCCCTCGCCCTGCACCGGCTCCACGATGAAGGCGGCGACGCGCGCGGGATCGACATCGGCGGCGAAGAGCCGCTCGAGGCCGTCGATCGCCTCGGCAAGGGACGGCCCGGAATAGGCGTTCGGGAACGGCGCGTGAAGGATTTCGGCCGGAAACGGCCCGAAATTCTTCTTGTAGGGCATCACCTTCCCGGTCAGCGCCATGCCCAACATGGTGCGGCCGTGGAACGCGCCGGAAAAGGCGACCACGCCCGGCCGGCCGGTATGGGCGCGGGCGATCTTGACGGCGTTCTCCACCGCCTCCGCGCCGGTCGTCACCAGCATCGTACGGTTCTCCGCGCCGGTGGGCGCGAGCGCGTTGAGCCGTTCCGCCAGCCGCACATAGCCCTCATAGGGGGCAACGTGGAAGCAGGTATGCGTGAAAAGCCGCGCCTGCTCGTCCACTGCCGCCATGACCCGCGGATGCCGGTGCCCGGTATTGTTGACGGCGATCCCGGCGGCGAAATCGATATAGCGCCTCCCGTCCACATCCCACAGCTCCGCATTCTGCGCCCGGGCGGCGAACACGCCGCGCGTCGCGACGCCGTCTGCCACCGCGGCACGCTGCCGCGCCCTCAACTCTGCCGATCTCATCCTGTCCACTGCCTGTCCGTCGTTTCGTCTGCCGCATGCGCCGGGCGCCGGCCCGGCCGCCCCTATTTCGCGATGACCCAGTATTTGCGCATCGTCTCGAGCGTCTTCCACGCGCCGACGAAGCCCGGCCGCATCACGAGCGTGTCGCCGGCCTTGACGTTGATGACCGTGCCGTCCTCGTCGGTGATCTCCGCGCGGCCGGAAAGGATGGTGCAGAACTCGTAGGCCTCGCCCTTGATGACCCGGATCGTGCCGGGCGTGCATTCCCACATGCCGGCCCGGATCGCGCCCTCCCGCAGATTGTCGACCACCCAGGACGTCAGGGCCGGGCTGCCGTCGATGAGGTTTTCCGGCGCCAGGGGCAGAGGCCTGCCCTCGGGAAGGGTCGCCTGATCCAGGATTTCTATTCTCTTCATGCAACTGTTCCTTTTCTGACCATGGGAAATCGGCGCGCGGCCGGCGCGGCCGCGCGATGGGTAGCTCACGCGGATACGGCGTGACTGGCTGGCGCAGCGCCGGGGATCGATTCCACCAGCATGCGCGTGTAGGCCGCCGTCGGGCGTTCGAGCACCACGTCGGTGGGGCCGGCCTCGACGATGCGGCCGTGGCGCATGACGACGATGCGCTCGCAGACATAGCTGACGACGCCGAGGTCGTGGGAGATCATCAGCAGCGCCAGGCCGCGCTCCTCGCGGAGACGGTTGATGAGGTTGAGGACGACCGCCTGCACCGACACGTCGAGCGCGGAGACCGGTTCGTCCGCGATGATGAGCCTGGGATCGACGACCAGCGCGCGGGCGAAACCGACACGCTGGCGCTGCCCGCCCGACAGTTCGTGCGGCCGGCGGTCGGCGAAGCTTTCGTGCAGCCCGACCTCGTTCAGCACCCGGCGGACCTTCTCGGCCGCCTTGGCGCGATCGTGCTCGACCAGCGCGGCCGACTGCATGATGCTGGCGCCGATCGTCATGCGCGGATCGAGCGCCGACGTGCTGTCCTGGAAGACGAACTGCACCTGGCGCCGCCACTCCGTCACGTCGGGACGGCGCAGCCGGGCGAGCGGCTTGCCGTCGAAGCGGACGTCGCCGCCGGTAGGCGTCGCCAGACCCATCAGGATGCGCGCGAGCGTCGTCTTGCCGGATCCGGATTCGCCGATGATGCCGACAGACTCGCCCGGCATCACCGCGAGATCCACCGCGTCGAGCGCCGGCGGGCCGTCGCCGGCGGACGCAAAACGCTTGCTGACGTTCTCGGCCGCGATGATCGGCGCCGCCGCGGCCGACAGCGGGATGCGGACGGGCCGGAACGGCGCGGGCGTGCGCCTCCTCCCGGATGCTTCGCCCGCATTGTGGCAGGCGACCAGGCGGCCGGCGCGCTCGGCCAGATCGGCGTCCACCGTGGCGCAGACCGCCGTGGCGGCGAAGCAGCGTTCGGCGAACGCGCATCCCGCCGGGAGCTGGGAGAGCAGCGGCGGCCGGCCGTCGAGGGATTCCAGCTGCACCCTCTCGACGACCGTGCGGCGCGGGGTCGCCGCGAGCAGGCCGAACGTATAGGGATGCTCGGGAGCGGCGAGCACGCGTTGCGTGGGGCCGGTCTCGACGATGCGGCCGGCATACATGACGGCGATGCGGTTCGTGCGCTGCCCGATGACGTGCAGGTCGTGCGACACGAGCAGCATCGAAAGCCCGAGCCGTTCGCGCAGGTCAGAAATCAGGTCGAGTATCTGGGCCTGCACGCTGACGTCGAGCGCGGTCGTGGGCTCGTCGGCGACCAGCAGCTTCGGCTGCCGCGCCAGCGCCAGCGCGATCACCACGCGCTGGGCCAGCCCGCCGGAAAGCTCGTGCGGATATTGATGGATGCGGCTGGCCGCATGCGGAATGCCGACCATGTCGAGCAGGTTCGCGGACCGCGCGCGCAAATCGCCGCCCTCGCCGAGCGCTTCGGCGACCTGCCTGCCGATCGTGAGGCGGGGATTGAGCGCGGTCATCGGGTTCTGGAACACGAAGCCGATGTCGTGGCGTCGCACCTGGCGCCACACCGTCTCCTCGACCGGGCCGGAGAGATCCCGCTCGCCGATGCGAAACCGTCTCGCCGAAACCCGCGCCCGCGGCGGCAGCAGGTTGGCCAGCGACATGGCCGTCATCGACTTGCCGCAGCCGGACTCGCCCACGAGCCCCAGCACCTCGCCCTGGCCGATGGCGAAGGACACGTCGCGCACGGCATGGATGACGCCGTGCGGGATGTGGAGATCGACGCGCAGCCCTTCGACGTCGAGAAGCGGCGACGTCATCGGTCGCGCCCTCCCAGCGACTGGCCGGAGGAGATCCTGTTGCCGATGAGTTGCACGCTGAGCAGCAGGGCGATCAGGGCCAATCCGGGCATCACCGAAATCCACCAGGCGCCGGAGAGCTGGGTCTGCCCCTCGGCGACCATACTGCCCCAGTCGGGCGTCGGGGGAACCACGCCCATGCCGAGATAGCTGAGCGCGGCCTCGGCCAGCACGGCGGTCGCGACGTTGGCGGTCGCGGTCACGGCGAGCAACGGCACGACGCCCGGCAGCAAATGCCTGACGGTGATACCTACCGGGCCGACGCCGGCAAGCTTCGCCGCCTCGATATAGCCGTTCCCGCGCACGGTCTGGACGTAGGCGCGAACCACCCGATAGTGGAGCGGCCACGATTCCAGCGCGATGATCAGCACCACGAGGAAAAGGTACTTGCCGAGCATGGCCAGCACCAGCAGCGCCAGCACGAGTCCCGGGATCGACATCTGGATATCGGCCAGCCGGCCGACAGCGGTGTCGACCCAGCCGTCGCGCCACCCCGACAGGATGCCGAGCGGAACGCCGATGACGAGCGCCAGCAGCACCGAAAACGCGCCGACCAGCAGGGGCGGCTGTGCGCCGTAGATGATGCGGCTGAGAATGTCGCGCCCGAGGAAGTCGGTGCCCAGCGGGTGCGCGGCCGTCGCGAAGGGCGGCTGCAGGATGTTCATCAGGTCCTGCTCCAGCGGATCGTGCGGCGCGACATAGGGCGCGAAGACGGCGGCGAGCACGATGACGGCGAGCACGCAAAGGGCCGCGACTTCCCCGGCCCTGCCGGGATCGAAGCGGCGGAGGGTGGTTGCGGGAGGGGTCAACGCCGGCTCCTCGGATCCAGTATCATCACCAGAATGTCCACCAGCAGGCTCAGCATGACATAGGCGATCGCCACGACGATGACGGCGGTGACGACGACCGGGTAGTCGTGCAGGTTCACCGACTTGACCAGTTGGCTGCCGAGGCCCGGCCACGCGAAGACGGTCTCCACCACGATGATGCCGCTGAGCAGGCTGCCGGCCTGCAATCCCACCAGCGTGACGACCGGAACCAGCGAGTTGCCCAGCATGTGGCGCAGCCTGATCTGCCGGCGCGACAGGCCCTTCGCACGCGCGGTGTTCACATAGTCCGCGGCGAGCTGTTCCAGGAGCGCGCTGCGCAGCAGGCGGGCGATCGCCGGCGCCAGCGACAGGCCGACGGTGACCGCCGGCAGGATCAGGCTCATCCAGCTGCGCGCACCGCTGGTGGGAAGCCATCGCAGTTGCAGCGAGAAGAAGAGGATCAGCAGAATGCCGGTCAGGAAGGCGGGGATGGACTGGAAGACCATGAGCGCGCCGATCGGCAGCTCGCGCACCAGCCGCGAACGGGCAAACACCGACAGGTATCCGATGGTGCCGCCCAGCAGGATACCCACGCAGATCCCCGCGCCGGCCAGCAGCAGCGTGTTGGGCAAGGTGCCGAGCACGACCTCCGAGGCGGTCTGCCGCGAGTAGAGCGAGCTCGGGAACCCGCCCGTCGCGAGGTCGACGACGAAGCGCACATACTGCACGGCGATGGGCTGGTCGAAGCCGTAGCGGGCGCGGATCTGCTCGACCTGCGCGGCCGACGCGTCTTCCGGCGCCAGCGCCAGCGCCGGGTCGCCGGTCGCCGTGATCATGACGAACACGATCGTGACGGCCGCCCAGACCGCGAAGGCGGCCGCCAGCAGCCTTTGGCCGAGCACGCGCGGACCGATCGGCAATCTCGCCGACCGGAAGGTGCCGGCTGTCCCGGCACTTGCGGGGGTGGACCCTTTGGTCGTCACCGACATCGAAACCATCTCCGCCTGGGGCACCCCGATCCGGCCTTATTGGGCCGGGCGGATGTCGTAGACGCGCACCCAGTCGTCCATGCGCACCTTCCAGTCCAGCTTCTTGGAGATGGCATAGGTCTGGGGCTGCGGCCACAGGAACACGGTCATCGCCTCGTCCTCCGTGACCTGCAGGGCCTTGGCGATCTCCGCCAGCTTGGTCGCCTCGTCGGAAGCGCCCGTCGCCGCCGCCACGGCCGCGTCGTAGGCGGCCGGCACGGGGCCGATCGCATAGGGCGCGCCGGAGACGAGCTGCGCCAGGATCTCGGGCGTCGAAACCGACTGCGAGCCCCAGGCCAGGAAGGTCAGCGCCGGCCCGTTCGGATCGCGCAGATACTTGACCCAGTTGGCGTAGGGGATCGTTTCGATCTCCACATTGATGCCGACCTGCCCGAGCTGGGCGGCGATCGCCTGGGTGGCCTGGGCGGCGCCGACATAGCCCGTTTCGGCCGTGCCGAGGCGGATGGTGATGCCGTCGCTCAGGCCGGCCTCCGCGAGCAGGGCCCTGGCCTTCTCCGGATCGTAGGGCCACGGCTTCCGGTCCGGCTCGAAGCCGTCATAGAGCGGCCCGAGGATCTGCGTCGACCCGGGGCCGACGAGGCCGGCATAGACCGACTTCGTGATCGCCTCCTTGTTGATCGCGTAATTGACCGCCTGCCGCACCCGCAGGTCGTCCATGTGCGGCGCGCCCATGTTGATGCGCATCGTCTGCATCTTGTTGGCGTCGATGGCGCCAACATTGAGGCTGTCTTCCGACTGGAGCTGGCCGACGCTGAGCGGATCGATGCCGAAGGCGGCGTCGAGTTCGCCGCCGCGCAGTGCGGCGAGGCGGGTCGCCTCGTTGGGGATCACGCGATAGGTCGCGTGGGGAACGGCCGGTTTGTTGCCATAATACTTCTCGTTGAGCTCGAGCACGACGTCACCGGCCGGATCCCACGACACGAGCGTATAGGGGCCCGAGCCCATGGCTTCGGTAGCCGGGTCGTGCGTCTGGGCCCAGCCCGGCTCGATGAAATAGGTCCAGGCCAGGCGGCGCGGCAGGTCGAGGAACGGCTCCGAGGTGGTGAACACCACGGTCGTGGCGTCCTTGGCCACGACGTCCGCGATCAGCCTCATGCCGGTGGCCGCGGGCATCGGCGCATCCGGCCCCTTCAGCATGCGGTTGAGGTTCCAGGCGACCACGTCCGCATCGAGCGGCGAGCCATCCTCGAAGAACGCGTCGTCGCGCAGCTTGAAGGTCCACTCGGTCGGAGCGGTCTGCGTCCACTCGAGGGCGAGGTCGCCCACCAGCTTGCCGTCCTCGTCCACCGAGGTGAGGCTGGAATAGATCTGGCTGGAGATCGCCAGATCGCCGCGGGTGGCACGCCCCTTGCCGGGGTCGAGCGTGGTCAGCGGCTCGATTCCCACGGTCACCGATTCGATATCCGCCGCCACCGCGGGCGGCGCGAGCAGGGCGGCAGCGCCCAGGGCTGCCGCCATGACGATGGCGATGCGCATCGGCGCGCGACCGAGTGCTTGAAGCTTCATGTTGCCGTTCCTTCTTGTTTCCCACTTCCGGTTTCAGCTGACTTCATGATTTAGCCCTCCGACCGGTTCGGCACCGGCCGCAGGCCGAGATTTTCGCGAAGGGTGTCGCCCTCGAACTCGGTACGGAAATAGCCGCGCTCCTGCAGGGCGGGGACCAGCTTGTCGGCCAGAGCCTCGAACCCGCCGGGCACATATTGTGCCGACAGGTTGAAGCCGTCGCCGGCGTCGCTGTTGAAGCGGTCGATCAGCGCCTCCGCCACCTGGTCGGCCGTGCCGAACGGCACCCAGTGGCCGCCGGACATGGCGTGATGGGCGATGAGCTCGCGCAGGGTGCGGCCGTCCTTCACGGTCATGTCGCGATAGACCAGGAAGCGCGACTTGAAGGAATCGAGCGTCTCGGGATCGGGCAGCATCTCTTCGGGGATCGGCTTGTCGAGGTCGAGCTCCTTCAGCGGCACCTCGGGCATCATCGCCTGCAGCGCGCCGCGGCCGGTCTCGAAATTGATGAAGGAGCTGAGCTCGCGGTGGATCTCCTCCGCCTGCGCATAGGTATCGCCGATCACCGGCACCGCGCCGGGCAGCACCTTCACGTCGTCCGGACGGCGGCCTTCCGACAGGGTCTTGCGCTTGATGTCCCGATAGTAGGTCTGGGCCTCCTCCAGCGTGGTCCCGGTGGTGTAGACGAGGTCGGCATGGCGGGCCGCCAGCGTGCGGCCGGCATCGGAAGCTCCCGCCTGCACGAGGATCGGACGGCCCTGCGGCGAGCGCGGCATGTTGAGCGGCCCGGTCACCTTGAATATCTCGCCGTTGAAGTTCACCGGGCGAATCCTGGACGGGTCGGCCCACAGGCCGGTCTCGCGGTTCAGCACGACCGCGTCGTCGTCCCAGCTATCCCACAGTCTCTTGACCAGGCGCAGGAACTCGTCGGCGCGATGGTGGCGCACCGCGTGCTCCGGCAGCGGCTGATCCGAGAAATTCTCGGCGCCGCCGAAGGAGGTGACGAAATTCCAGCCGCCGCGGCCGCCCGAGATGTGATCCAGCGAGGCGATCTGGCGTGCGACGTTGTAGGGCTCGCCGAAGGTGGTGGACATCGTCGCGATGACGCCGATGCGCGAGGTGCGGGCGGCAACCGCGGTCGCGAGCGTCACCGCCTCCAGATAGCGCAGCGGGCGCGTGGCGATGGCGCTCTGGTTGTGTGTGGGCGAATCCGCGTGAAACAGCAGATGCAGCTTGGCCGCTTCGGCCTTCTGCGCGATGTCGCTGTAGAGGCTGAGCTTGAACGCCTCCTCGACCCGGCTGCCGGGCAGCCGCCACGATGCCTGATGCATGCCTGCGCCGGACATCAGATAGCTGAGGACCATTTTGCGTTGTGGCGTGGGGTTCTTCATGTTTGCGGTTCCTGCTTCTTCGTCCCGCCGGCCGCGGCCGGCAGGCAATGCCCGGGGCTTCTCAACCGCCGCTCGCGGGAGCCGCGAGCCGGCTGGCCAGCGTGGCGAGCCGCTCCCCCTGGAAGCGGGCCGCCTCCAGCGCGCGCTCGTCGGGCGTCGATCCCTTCCGCGAAACCCAGCTCGCCCCGTACGGATTCCCGTGGGCGCTGGCGCGCGCATCCGCGTAGCCCATCGGCATGACGAGGCTGCCCCAATGGTAGAAGGTGTTGTTGAGCGCCAGGATGGTCGATTCCAGCCCGCCATGGCTGGTGGAGGCCCCGGTGAACGCGGTGCAGACCTTGCCGGCCAGAGCCCCCTTCGCCCACAGGCCGCCCGTCTGGTCCAGGAACTGCTTCAATTGCGCGCTCGGCAGGCCGAAGCGCGTCGGCGTACCGAACGCGGCGGCGTCGGCCCATTCGAGGTCTTCGAGCTGCGCTGCCGGCTCCGCCAGCATGGCGTCGTTGAAAGCCTGCCAGCGCGCATTCTTCGCGATCGCCTCAGCCGGGGCCAGTTCGGCGACCCGGCGCAGACGGACCTCCGCGCCGGCCGCGGCGGCCCCTTCGGCGATGGCCTGCGCGAGAATGTGCGTGTTGCCTGTGGCGCTGTAGTAGATGATGGCGACGCGCGTCAAACCTATGCCCTCCTGGCCCTGTTCTCTTTGCCCCAAAGCTGGTCGAGGCCCTGCCCCACGAAGGTGGTCGCGAGGATCAGCAGCACGATCACCGACGATGCGGAGATGATCGGCCAGGGAGCGATTTCCATCCACTGGCGGCCTTCGGCGATGATGTAGCCGATGCTGGGAGCCGGCGGCGGCACGCCGAGCCCCAGAAAGCTCAGGCTGCTCTCGATCACCAGCATGTAGGACATCGTCACCGCCATCTGCACGAAGACGATGCCGCGCACGTTCGGCACGATGTGCTTGCCGATGATGATGTACCAGGGGATCCGCGAGATCCGCGCCGAGGCGACGTAGTCCTGGGCGGTCACCTGCAGCGCGGCGACGCGCACGACCCGGCTGGCATGCGGGATGAAGGTGGCGACCAGGACGACGGAGAGTGCGATCGCGCTCGGCCCCATCGCCGCCAGCACCGCGACCGCCAGCAGCAGCGTCGGCACCGCGAGGAAGATATCCACCAGCCGCATCATCACCCAGTCGACGGAGCCGCCGAAATAGGCCGCCAGCATCCCGATGATGCTGCCAACCGCGACGGCGAGCGCGGCGCTGATGCCCACGATCAGGAAGGACGACCGCAGGCCGATGAACACGCGCGCCATCACGTCGCGGCCGATACTGTCGGTGCCGAGCGGATGCGCCCAGCTGGGACTCTCCAGCACGGCCGCGCTCGGCATGAACGCGCCCGTCGAAGAGACCAGGGGCGCGGCGACCGACGCGACCAGGATCAGGAGCGCGAGACCGCCGCCCAGCCACAGGAGCGGCGGCGCGCTCAGCCGGGGCAGGCCGCGCCTCTTTCTCGCCGCGGCGCTCATGCCCGGCCTCCATTGCTGCCGACGCGGATGCGCGGATCGACGAGCGGATAGACCATGTCGACGAGCAGGTTGAGCAGCACGTAGCTCATCGTGATGACCAGCACGCCGCCCTGGATCACCGGATAGTCGCGCTCGCCGATGGCCGTGATGACGAGACGGCCGACGCCCGGCAGCGAGAAGATCGTCTCGGCGATGACGGAGCCGCCCAGGAGCTGCGCGAACTGGAGCCCCGCCACGGTTATCAGCGGCAGGATGGCGTTCGGCATGACGTGCCGCGCCAGCACGCGCCGGTCGCCGGCGCCCTTGGCGCGTGCCGTGCGCACATAGTCCGCGTTGCGGAAGATGTCGTCGCCGGCGCCCTGCACGTAGCGGCAGAACATCGACCCCGACACCACCGCCAGCGAGAGCGCCGGAAACATCAGGGAGGCCACGCTGCCCAGCGGATCGCGGCTGAAGGGCACGTAGGACACCACGCCGAGATCGGGCAGCAGGATCGAGATGCCGAGCACGATCAGCGTCGCCGAAACGAAGCTCGGGATCGACATGCCGACCGCGGCCCAGGCCATGATCAGGCGGTCGATCAGCCGGCCGCGGAAGCGCAATGCCAGAAACCCGGCCGCCACGCCGATCACCACCGAGATCAGCGTGCCGAGGATCGCAAGCTGCACCGTGACGCCCAGGCGCGTCCAGATCAGCTCGGCGACAGGCCGATGGCTGCTGGTGGACATTCCGAGATCGCCCTGCGCCGCCCGCCAGACCCAGTCCGCATATTGCACGAGGAACGGGCGGTCGAGACCCAGCTCCGCGGCCATCCGCGCCTTGGCCGCGGGATCGGCGATGCTTTCTCCGGCGAGGACGTCGACGGTGTCGCCGGGCACGAGGAAGAGGATGCCGAAGGTCAGCAGGCTGACGGCGACCAGCGTCAGCGGCAGGCCCGCGAGGCGCGTAAGCATGTACCTCATGCCGCCGCCTCGCGCTCGAGCATATGCGGGAAATGACAGGCCGCGCTGTTGCCGTTCGCCAGCGGCGCGAGCGGCGGTTCCTGTTGGCGGCAGATGTCGCGGGCGATCGGGCAGCGCGTGCTGAACGGGCAGCCGGGCGGCGGATTGGCGATGCTGGGTGCCTCGCCGCCGAGCACGATGCGCCGGCGCCGCAGCCGCCCCTGCTGCATGTGCGGCACGGCGGAAAGCAGCGTCGTCGTGTAGGGATGCGCCGGATCCTCCAGCATGCTGGCCGTGCGGCCGATCTCCATCACCTTGCCGAGATACAGCACCATGATGCGGTCGCTCATATAGGCGACCGTGCTGAGATCGTGCGAGATGAACAGCAGCGTGCTGTTGTACTCCGCGCGGACGCTCCGCAGCAGGTTCAACACCTGCGCGCGCACCGAGACGTCGAGCGCCGTGACCGCTTCGTCGCACACCACCAGCGGCGGCAGCGCCGCCAGAGCGCGCGCGATCGAGGCCCGCTGCTTCTGCCCGCCCGAAAGCTCCGAAGGGATGCGGTGGCGCAGCTCCTCGTTGAGCCGTACGTCGTCGAGGACCGTGGCGACACGCGCATCCCTGGCCGGACGGTTGAACTTCTTCGATACCGTCAGCGGCTCCCTGACGCTGGTGGCCACTTCGAGCGCCGGATTGAGCGAGCTGGCCGGATCCTGGAACACGATCTGCGCCGATCCGCCGGCGCCCGCGCCGAGGATCCGGGTCGGTTTGCCGTCGATCCGCACGGTCCCGGCCGTCGGCTGCTCCATGCCGAGGGCGAGCCGCGCGAAGGTCGACTTGCCGCTGCCCGACTCGCCGACCAGGCCGAGCGTCTCGCCCGCGGCCACAGACACGCTGACGTCGCGCAGCACGCGTATGCCGGCGCTGCGCGTGCCGTACACCTTGGAAACGCCCTCGAACTCCAGCACCGGCCGCGTCATGCCGACAGCCTTTGCGGCACGGCCAGCTCGTGGCGGATTTCCTCGATGCGGACGCAGCGCGTCAACGCGCCGCCGGAAACCGCGCGCAGCGGCGGCAGCGCCTGCGAGCATATTTCGCGCGCATAGCTGCAACGCGGCGCGAAAGGGCAGCCCTGCGGCGTCTCGAACGCGGACGGCGCCTCTCCCGTTATCGCCTGCAGCGGCACGTCGCGCGGGCTGTCGAGCCGCGGCATGGAGCCCAACAGCGCCGCCGAATAGGGATGGGCGGGACGTTCGAGCAATCCCGCGACGCTGGTCTGCTCGAGCACGTAGCCGGCATACATCACGACCGCGTCCTCGCACACGTCGGCGGCGAGCGCGATGTCGTGGGTGATGAGCAGCAAAGCGAGGCCGATCTCCCGCTGCAGTTCCAGCACGAGGTCGATCACCTGCGCCTGCACGAGCGTGTCGAGGGCCGTGGTCGGCTCGTCGGCGATGAGAAGCTCCGGCGAGGCGAGCAGCGCCATGGCGATCATGACGCGCTGGCGCATGCCGCCGGACAGCTGGTGCGGATAGGCCCTCGCGCGCATCTGCGGGTCCGTGATGCCGACGCGCCGCAGCGCCTCCACGGCCCTGGCGCGCGCCGTCGCGGCGTCCTGGCCGCGAAGCAGCAATACTTCCTCGAGCTGCGTGCCGATCCGTTTGATCGGGTTGAGACCGGACAGAGAATCCTGGAACACCGCCGCCATGCGCCGCCGCACGATCCGGTCGACCGCCCCCTTGTCCAGCGGATCGTAGCGCTGCCCGCCGACGCTCAATGTCCCTGAAACCTCAGCTCCGGCCGGCAGCAGCCCCAGCATGGCCAGCGTCGTCATGGTCTTGCCGCTGCCGCTTTCGCCGATGATGGCGATGCGGTCGCCGGGGCGCACGGCCAGCGAGACGTCGCGGACCGCATAGACGGACCGCTCGCCCCGGCGAAACCTCACCGCCACCCCTTCCAGATGCAGCAGCGGCTCAGTACTCATTCAGATGGTCGCGCAGCGTATTGCCACTGTATTCGGTGCGGAACGCGCCGCGCCGCTGGAGCTCCGGCACGACCTTCGTGAGGAACTCCGCGCAATAGCGGTAGTTCGTATAGCCGGCGCGCACGTGGAAGCCGTCGATATCGGCCCGCTCGGCCGCGTCGATCAGCACGTCGGCGACATGCTCCGGCGTGCCGACGATCTCCCAGGACAGGTTGCGCGCCTCGTGCATGGCCATCTCGCGCAACGTCGGTCCCTGCCCTTCCCGGATGTGGTACTGATCGAACTTGCCTTGCACCGCGCGCTGCTCGAGGTCGCTCGGCAGCGGCTCGTCCAGCGGATATTTGGACAGGTCGTGGCCCATATTGTCCGACAGCGTCGCAAGCCCGTTCTCGAGCTTCGCCATGTCGTTGAGCGCCTCGTTGCGCTCCTGCGCGATCGCCATCGTTTCGCCGAGAATCGGCTTGATCGCGTAGAAGACCTTGCAGGATTTGGGGTCGCGGCCGGAATCCGACAACTGGGTGCGGATGCTTTTCGTGTACGCCGCCATATCCTCGACCGAGTTCAGGTGGGCGATCAGCGCATCCGTGTTCTCGACGGCGAAACGGCGGCCGCGCGGCGAGGCGCCGGCCATGATGAGCGCCGGGCGCCCTTGCGGCGAGGCGGGGATATTGAGAGGCCCGCGCGTGCTGTAATATTTGCCCCTGAAGTGCGCGGGCCGGACCTTCGACGGATCGGCGAAGCGGCCGTCGGTGCGATCCTCGAAACGCGCGTCCGGATCCCAGGTCTGCCAGAGCGCGCGGCAGGCGGCCAGATATTCGTCCGCCATGTCGTAGCGGGTGTCGTGCGGCGGGATTTCCTCGATGCCGTAGTTCTGCGCCGCCAGCGAGCTCCAGGAGGTCACCACGTTCCAGCCGATGCGGCCGCGCGAGATGTGATCGAGCGTGGAGAGAGCGCGCGACACCGTGTAGGGATGCGTGAAGGTGGTGGAGATCGTGGCCGCGAGCCCGATCCTGCTGGTGTGCACCGCCATCGCGGCCATCAGCGGGATCGGGTCCATCGGGTTCTGCAAGCCGCGCCCGCTTTCCACGTAGTAGTCGTGCGAGCCCCGGTACTGGTTGGCGATCGCCAGCGTATCGCCGATCAGGCACATGTCGAGCTTGAAGCGCTCGCACAGCCGCGCGACGTCGATATAGAGCTGCGGATCGAGCGGATCGTAGCCTGGAGAGGGCGTGACGCCCTCTCCTTTTCCGCTGAACCAGGCGAGGTGGATCTTGCGCATGCTTGTCTTCCTGAAGCCGGATGGGAGGTAAGGGCCTTACTGCGGCGCCAGCCAGGCGTCCTGCAGCGAGTAGCGGCGCACGATCGGCCGCGGCTCATACCCTTTCAGCTCTGTCGACCACACCTCGAAGCGGTTCTGCATCCCCATGAGGGTGAGCGCGAACGCCTGGTCGGCGATGTAGTGGTTCAGCTCGTCGATGATCGCCTTGCGCTTGCCGACATCCGCCTCGACGCGCTGCGCCTCGATCAGCCTGTCGAGATTGGGATCCTTGCAGGTCGAGCGCGCGCTCGAGGAGTGGCTCGCCACATAGTAGGAATCGGGATCGACATCGACGATCATCGTGCCGGTGCCGGTGTACATGACGTAGCTGCCCTGCGTCTGCAGGGCGGTCGCGGCGGCATAGTCGACCGGCACGGCCTTGATGCGGATGCCGGCTTCGGCGGCGTGCTGGATGACGACCTCGGAGGCGCGGGCATAGCTTGCCAGCGACGCCACGTTCACGAACGCGATCTCGAGGTCCACCCCGTCGGGATAGCCCGCCTCGGCAAGCAACTGCTTGGCCTTCTCGACGTCACGCTGCTGGTAGGGGATGTCGGAGCCGTCGCCCTGATAGCCGAACACCTTGTCGCCGGACGGCGCATGCCAGGACGGGCCCGCATAGCCGCCGGGGATCACGATCTTGCGCAGCGCGTCGTAGTCGATGGAAAGCGACAGCGCACGGCGGACACGGACGTCGTCCAGCCCCTTCACCGTGCAGTTGAGCAGGATCTCGATGCCGCTGGTGAAATCCCCGTGCGTGATGTTGACGTCCTTCAGGGTCTGCAGTTGGCGCACGAAGTCGGGACGGAAGATCGCCATCTGCACCTCGCCGGTGCGCATCGCCGCGATCAGCGTGGAATCGTCGGGAATGGCGCGGATGTCGATGCCGTCCAGATGCGGCACATCCTTGTTCCAGTACCCCTCGAAACGGCGCAGCCGCATCACGTCGCCCGCCGTGAATTCGGTGACCTGGAACGGCCCGGTCCCGTTGACCTGGGTCGCGAAATTGACGCTTTCGGCCGATTCGGCATCGAGGATCGGCAGCACCTCGGGCGATGCCAGATAAGCCAGGAACGGCACGAAAGGCTGCTTGAGCTCGAACACGACCGTGTGGTCGTCCTCGGCGGTCACCTTCTCGACGAGGCGCATCTTGGTGCCTGCGTCGCTCGGGCGCTGCGGGTCCAGGATCCGGTTCATCGTGTAGACCACGTCGGCGGCGGTGAACGGGTTGCCGTTGTGGAACGTGACCCCCTCGCGCAGCTTGAAGCGGTAGCGCGTGGCGCTCTCCTCCTCCCAGGAGACGGCGAGCGAAGGCTGGAGATTGCGGTCGGCGTCGAAACGCAGCAGCCCCTCATAGATGAGATCGAAGGAAACGCGCTGCGGATAGGTGATGGTCGGCGGATGCGGCTCCAGATTGGGCTGCAGGGAGTCCTGCCCGATGACGAGGATCCCGCCCTTCACGGGATCGCCTTCGGCCGCCGCGGCAAGGCCGGGCACGGCGAAGAGCAGGCTGAGTGCGGTGGCAGCGCAGGCCTTGCGCAGGAAGGCAGCAGACTTTCGTGACATGCGACAACTCTCCCCTTGTGAGTTGGCGATCGTCGGAACCGGTCCGCCGAACGCTGACACAACATTATTCGCCGGCCAATCGGCGCGATTGGCTGGCACATAGGACGATCAATCCGCTTGTTTGGTTTGCAATTGATTCAGACCAATCCTCAAACCAATCCGAACCAATTTCATTTTCCTGACCGATCGAATACAGCCTAGGCGCATAAACTCGACGCGTAAAGTGGAAAATTTCGCTGGCTATACACAGACCAATCATGCATATGTTGGAGAAAGGGTGGAATTGGCCTGAATGCGGTCCGACAAAGTGCAAGCTTGGTTGCAACTTTCCGGCCAATTTGGTCGATACCGGTCGGCCTGGGGTCACGGATGCGCCCGGCTGAACAGCAAGGCGCCGTCCGGCCTCGGCACCGGGCGGCAATCGAATGGAGAGCCGTATCATGGCTGACGCCGAACGGGACGCCGGCATCGAGCCCAATCGCTATCGCATGGTGCTCGGGCACTATCCGACGGGCGTGGTCGTCATCAGCGCGCTCGACGAGGCGGGCGAGCCCGTCGGCATGGTCGTCGGCTCGTTCACGTCCGCTTCGATCGACCCGCCGCTCGTAGCCTACCTGCCCAGCAAGAGTTCGTCGTCATACCGCCAGTTGCGCAACGCGCGGCACTTCGTGGTCAACGTGCTCGCCGCCGATCAGGTGGCGCTGTGCCGGCAGTTCGCCGTGAAGGACGCCGGCGACAAATGGGCCGGGGTGGCGTGGCGACGCTCGGGGCGCGGCCTGCCGATCCTCGAGGGGGCCGTCGCCTGGATCGAATGCGAGATCTCCTCGACGCTGGATGCGGGCGACCACGACGTCGTGCTCGGCCGCGTCGTCGATCTGGATGCGACGAGCGATCGTCTGCCGCTGGTCTTCTTCCAGGGCGGCTACGGCCGCTTCACGCCGCGCTCGATCGTCTCGGCGGTCGACACCGAGCTGATACCGGTGCTCCAGATCGCCGAGCGCGCGCGCCCGATGCTCGAGCGGCTGGGCGAAAGCGTCGGCTACGAATGCGGCCTGCAGGCGATGCTTGGCGACGACCTCATGCTCGTCGCGGCCTATGCACCGCTCGGCGCGGCGAGAACCCCGCATCGGGTCGGCGCGCGCATGCCCTTCGTGCCGCCGTCCGGCTCCAATTTCGTGGCCTGGGCGGACGAGCGGACGGTCGCGGCATGGCTCGGCCGCTCGCCGGTGCCGCTGGCGCCCGAAGCCCGCGAGACGGTGCTCGCCGGGCTGGGGCGCGTGCGCGAGCGCGGCTTCTCGATCGTGCTCCACTCCCCCGCCTATACCGAGATCGACGGGGCCTTGCAGTCGTTGTCCGAGGGCGACATGACCCCGGCGCACCGCCGCCGGCTGATGGAGCGGTTATCTTCGCTCGTCGATGCTTACGAGCCGCCGTCGCTTGCCTCGGTCGCCGCCTCGCGCATCCGGGTGCTCGGCGTACCGGTTCGCGACGCCGACGGCAACATCGCCGTCTCGCTGCAGCTGCGCCAGTTGCCGGCCGGGCAGGACGAGCGCGCGATCGCCGACCTGGTGGACCGTCTCCATGCGTCGGCGCGCGAGATCGCTGCGAACTGCCTGGAGGAGCCGGGCGCGCAACCACGCCTGCCTGCGGCGCGCGCGGCGTCCGCGCGGCGATGATGAGCGCGCGAAGCCGGTTCCGGCACGCCGCGCGGCCGCAGATGCCGACCTGCGCCGGCCTCGCGAAGGCTGGTGGTCAATTCGAATGGCCAATGGACTGCCAGTCGTTGCTGCATAAGACTGGTTCCTCTTTTGGGTGGAGCAGAATCGCATGAGTTCGCAGAGCACGGGGACCGAGCTACTCGAGACCGCGGACGGCGAGGCGGCACGGGAGCGGACCAGGAAAGTCAGCGACAAGATCAGGAACATGCTCGAGCAGCAGATCGTCGAAGGCCTCCTCGCGCCCGGCGAAAGGCTGCCCACCGAACGCGATCTGGCGGTCCGGTACGGCGTGTCGCGCTCCGTCGCGCGCTCGGCGATCATGTCGCTCGTGGAGAGCGGCAAGGTGCTGCGCCATGTCGGGCGGGGCTCCTTCGTGGTCGATGCCGAGCAGGCGTCGGGGGTCGAGGCCAGCATCTTCCACAACATCGCGCCGGCCGAGATGATGGAGTTCCGGCGGATCATCGAGCCGGGCAAGATCGATCTCATCATGCTCAACGCCAGCCGCGCCGATCTCGAAGCGATCTCGCAGGCAGTGGCAAATGGCGAGTTCGCCCAGAGCAAGGCGGAGTGGAACTCGGCCGACGACGATTTCCATCGCGCGATGGCCCGCGCCACGCACAACCGGCTCATCATCACGATCTACGAGGCGTTCCACACCGCCCGCCTCCAGGGCAGCTGGTTCAAGCTCAAGCACCAGACCGTCAACCAGGACCTCTGGCGCCATTTCCAGGCGCAGCACCGCGAGATCTCGGATGCCCTGAACAAAGGGGACCGGGATGCCGCGTTCAAGGCGACGCGCAATCACATCATGCAGGCGCGAGCGAGCATGCTCGGCTTCTTCGAAGCCAATTCAGGAGATTGATCGATAATGTTGTTGTCGGCAAAGCCAGACGCTCCCGCCGATCGGCCGGGGTTCAACTGCGTGTGGGAGGAAACCGCCGCCGCCGGCGAGACGTTCCCTCCCCTTTCCGGCCGCGCCAGCGCCGACGTCGTCGTGGTCGGCGGCGGCTATACTGGCCTGTCGACGGCGCTGCACCTTTCGGAAAAGGGCGTGAAGGTCGTGCTGCTCGAGGCACGGGAGCCCGGCTGGGGCGCCTCGGGCCGCAATGGCGGCCAGGTGATCCCGGGCCTCAAATACGATCCGCCGGAGATGGTCTCCAAATACGGCCCCGATCTCGGCGGCAGGATGGCCGAATTCGCAGGCGGCGCCCCGGGCCTCGTCTTCGGCCTCATCGACCGTCTCGGCATCGATTGCGACGCGCGCCGCTGCGGCTGGATCCAGCCGGCCCACAGCAGCTTGCTGGAAGGTACGTTGCGGCGCCGCGCCGAGAGCTGGGCGGCGCTCGGCGCCGATGTCGAGATCCTCGACCGCGCACGTGTCGGCGAGCTTCTGGGCACCGATTCCTACAGGTCCGGCTGGCTCGACCGCCGCGGCGGCTCGGTCAATCCGGTGGCCTATGCGAGAGGGCTTGCCCGCGCCGTGCGCGCCGCCGGCGTCGAGATCCACTCCGGCTCTCCGGTCCGGTCGATCCGCCGCGAGAACGGCAGGTTCCACGTGGCGTGCGCTGCCGGCACGGTCGAGGCCGATCAGGTCGTCCTGGCGACCAACGGCTACACCGACAATCTCTATCCGACGCTGAAGCGCACCATCATTGCCACGCACAGCTTCCAGGTCGCCACCGACCCGGTGCCGGAGGAGATACGACGCACCATCCTGCCGCAGGGACACGTCTCGTCCGACTCGCGCCGGGTGCTGCTCTATTTCCGCTTCGACCGCGACGGGCGCTTCCTCATGGGCGGGGTCGGCGCGGCGCAGGAGCCGGGCCGCGAGGCGCAATTCGCCCATCTGGTCCGCGCCGCCCGGCAGATTTTCCCGCAGTTGACGGTTCCATTCCGGCACCACTGGTATGGCAAGGTGGCGCTGACGCGCGATTTCATGCCCCACTTCCACGAGCTCGCCCCCGGCCTTCACGCCGGGCTGGGCTACAATGGCCGCGGCGTGGCGATGGGAACGGCGTTCGGGCAGCTTCTGGCGCGCCGCGTGGCCGGCGAGCCGGCATCGGCCCTGCCCTTCCCGACGACGGACATACACCCCATACCGTTCCATTTCTTGCGCAACATCTATGTGGGCGCGGTGCGGACCTACTACCGTGTCAGGGACATCACCGCCTAGCGTGTGTCCGGCAGGAAAATGGACGGCCGGCCCCGCATCCGGAGATCGGGCCGTCTCCCGGCGAACGCCCGCGACCGCGGCGGCGGTCTGTGTCCGAAAGCCCGCCGCGGAGCCCAATCAGGAGAGTTTTCGACCATGAACGGTGCCGACCGGCTTTGCGACGTGCTGCTCGTCAATGGCGTCGACGTCTGCTTCGCCAACCCCGGAACGTCGGAGATGCATTTCGTCGCCGCGCTCGACCGCAAGCCGCAGATGCGCTGCGTGCTCGGCCTGTTCGAAGGCGTGGTGACCGGAGCCGCAGACGGCTATGCGCGCATGGCCGGCAGGCCGGCCGCCACGCTGCTGCATCTGGGCCCCGGCCTCGCCAATGGACTGGCCAACCTGCACAATGCCCGCCGCGCCTTCACGCCGATCGTCAACGTCGTCGGCGACCACGCCGCCTATCATCTTCGCCATGACGCGCCGCTGACCTCCGACATCGAAAGCCTGGCAAGGCCGATGTCGGCATGGGTCGGGCGGGTCGCGGGTGCCGCGGACGTGCGGGCCGTAACGGAGGAAGCCTACATCAACGCGGTCGCGCGGCGCGGCGCCGCCACGATGATCCTGCCGGCCGACGCCGCCTGGAGCGAGGTCGCCGACGAACCGCTCGCCCCGGTCGAGGTGCCGGCGGCCGCACCGGCAGCGCCCGACGAAATCCGCGAGGCTGCGCGGGCGCTCTCCTCGGGCAAGCGGGCGACGATCATCCTCGGCGCCGGCGCGCTGCGTGCCGACGCACTCGAAACGGCGGCGCGGATCGCCGCCGCGACGGGCGCCGAGCTGTTCTCGCAACACTCGGCAAGGCACCAGCGCGGCGCCGGCCGCGTGCCCGTGAAGCCGATCCCGTCGCCGATCGACGCCACGATCGCCGCCCTTTCGGGCTTCGAGCTCGCGATCTGCATCGGCGCCAGGGCCCCGGTGGGTTTCTTCGCCTATCCCGGCAAGCCTAGCGAGATGCTGCCGCCGGGATGCCAAACGATCGGGCTCGGCACACCGCAGGACGATCTGCCGCTGACGCTGGAAATGCTGTGCGACGAGCTCGGCGCGCGAAAGGCGCAGGTCCCGCTGGCAGCCTTCAACCAGCGCGAGATCGAGGATGCGGCGGGGCCTCTGACCGCCGACGCCGTGGGCCGCGCGGTCGCCCGCCGGTTGCCCGAGAACGCGATCATCTGCGACGAATCGGTCACTTCGGGGCGCAATTTCGCGCAACTGGCCTTCGGCCTGCCGCCGCACGATCACCTGCCGCTGACCGGCGGCGCCATCGGTATCGGCTTTCCGCTGTCCGTCGGCGCAGCCATCGCCTGCCCCGACCGCAAGGTCGTTCTTCTGCAGGCGGACGGGAGCGGCATGTACACGGTGCAGGGCCTGTGGACGCAGGCGCGCGAGAACCTCGACATCGTCACCGTCGTCTATTCGAACCGCAAATATGCGATCCTGCAAGGCGAGATGCGCAATGTCGGCGTGCGGGATTTCGGCCGCAACGCCCGTGCCATGCTCGACCTCGACCGCCCGGATCTCGACTGGCTGCGGATCGCCAACGGCATGGGCGTCGAGGCCGGGCGTGCCGATACGGTGGACGGGTTCGCCAGATTGCTCGACGCCGCCCTGGCCCGCCGCGGACCGTTCCTGATCGAAGCCGTCATCTGAGCAGGCCCGGGATCGAGCACGCGCGTGCCGAGCAGGCCGGTCGAAGGCGC
>ENA-UOVV01001045-UOVV01001045.1-compost-metagenome-genome-assembly--contig:-NODE-1045-length-24588-cov-14.511760_pt1 | contig 24588 bp, 29 predicted proteins | sample MGYA00238155_ERZ761577 | MGnify/ENA primary metagenome ERZ761577 (study PRJEB28898, sample SAMN06268775) | compost metagenome | isolation source: Emeryville, CA | place: USA:Emeryville, CA | collected...
TGTTGGCACAGGCAACCGTCATGCCGCGCCCGACCGAGGCCGGCGTATTCGGCATGGCGCGGATCGCATGAACATCCGCTCCGAGCAATTCTTCAAGCCGCGCGAGTCCTGTTCCCGCCGCGATGGAGAGGAACACCGTGCCGGGCTGCACCAGCAGCTTCCATTCAGGCAGCACATCGGCCATGGCTTGCGGCTTCACCGCAATGAGAACAAGGGCAGGCTTGCGCGCCGCAATCTCGGCCACAGTCGCGTTGAGCGACAGGCCCTTTGCCACAAGTGCTGCAATCTCCGGCGAGGCGGAAGGTTCGCGCACGATCACCTGATCAGGCGTCAGCCCCTTGGCGAGCCAGCCCGACAGCAATGCACCGCCCATCTTTCCCGCCCCGACAAGGACCAGCGGGCCATCAATCTCGAATGTCATTTCTGAACCATCTTCAGCAGAAAACCGGCACGCGCCGCATCAGCTCAGGCGTTGCCCTGCGTTTCAAACATGGCAGCGGCAATGGCATCTTCCGCCGATTTCCCCGCCCACATCACGAATTGCAGAGCCGGATAATACCGCTCACAGGCTTCAATCGCGAGCCGAAGCAGCGCTTCGCATTGTTCGGGTGTCGCCGCTGCCCCACCGCAAAGCAGCAGGCTGTTGCGATAAAGCACCGCTCCCTCATCCGACCAGATATCGAAATGACCCGACCAGAGCTGCTCATTGATAAGGGTGATGAGATGGCGCACCACGGGCCGCTTTTCCGGCGGCACGCGGAGATCAAGCGTGCAGGCAATGTGAAGGCCCGAAATATCGTTCCGCCAGTTGAGCGAGAGCTGATAGTCCCGCCACTCCCCGGCAACACAGATATTCAGTTCATCCTCGTGGCTCCGCTCGAAAAACCAGTCACGAATCGACGCAACCTGTTCGAGAAGATCAAGGGGATTGCCGTCGAATTCTTCCGCTTCGGCGACAGTACCTGACATTCCTTACCCCGCTCGGGTTCCCCGGAGCGCCCGGCATTATGCCCAGCCAGACGCAACATCTAGTGGGCGACCCGCCCCATGAATACCAGACAACCGTGCCCGACCTGTTGAGTCGGTGCAAGCCCGGTGCATGGAATAGATGGGGAAATCCGCAGCGAATCTGTGGATGAGAGCAGGCGAAAGGAAAAAGGCGGTGAGGTCCGCGATCACTCCGTCGCTGTCGGAGCCTTCTTCGCAAGCTCTGCTTCCAGCGCCTCCAGCCGCGCTTTCAGCGCTTCATTCTCTTCACGGGCAAGCTGGGCCATGGCGCGCACCGCCTCGAAATCTTCGCGCGTCACGAGATCCATATCGGCGAGCAGGCGTTCAGCCTGCGCCTTCAGCACGGTTTCGACTTCCTGCCGTACCCCTTGCGCCGCCCCGGCGGCATTGGTGAAAAGGCGACCGAGTTCGTCGAAGATGCGGTTCTGGGTCTGGGTCATGGGCGCTGCTCCGGATGGCGTCTGTCCGTGGAACATAATCCTTCGGCGACGAAAAGCGAATCCGCCGATCTGCCGCACCCCGCGCGAGCCTCTTCATGGCATTGGTCTTGCCCCGGCCCATGCTAAAGTTCGCACACCATGACACGAAGCCCGAAAAAGACCGGCGGCCCGAAAACCATCCGCGAGACGCTTCAGGCAGCCGCGCAAGACAATGCCGCAGCCGAGATGGGGGAAACCACCACATCCTCTCTCCCGTCACCGCGCGAGATCGAGGGCACACGGGCAAAGACGCTCACAGCCGCCATGCGCATCCTAGCGGAAAAGGGCGTGGAAGAATTGAGCCTGCGCGCCATTGCCGACAGCGCGGGGATTGGCCTTGCCTCCATCTATCACTACTTCGCGAACAAGGAAGAACTGCTGCTTCACCTCGCTCTCGCCGGCTTCCATGAACTGCGCGAGGACATCGCCCATTATCAGTCGCTCCCCGAACATGCGCCGCGCATGCGGGCAAGTGCCCTTGCCTTCTTCAACTTCGTCACGAAGAAGCAGGCGCTCTTTTCGCTTATGTTCAATGAACGGCTGATGGCCCGCCATGAAGCCTTGCGTGAGGCGGAACGCCTCACACTCCTCGCCTATCTCAAGGCGGTGGCAGAAGATGACCGCATTTCGCCCGAACATCAGGAAAATGCGGCCCATGCCATATGGGCAATGGGGCGCGGGATAGCCGCCACCATTTCCTCCTACCCGGCTGGCACAACGCCGCCCGAACTGGTGGAAAAGATGCTGGCGGGCGGTGCCTATCTCATCTACCGCACCGAAGCCGAGTGACGGACCACCGCACCCCGATCACGTTAATTTGAAGGATTGCGGAACAGCGTTCGAATGCCTCTGATGCAGGGCAAAACCAGAACTATTCCTCAGGAGAGAGAGCCCATGAACGAGCAAGTGTCCAAAGAGAGCATCGCCCGCGACGCGGCCTATGCCGCCCCGCTTGAGACGCTCGATCCGGCCCAGCCTGCCCTCTTCGAAAGCGATACGGTGCTCCCCTATTTCGAGCGCCTGCGCCGCGAAGACCCCGTCCACTACACGCCGGAAAGCGAATACGGCCCCTATTGGTCGATCACGAAATACAACGACATCATGGCGGTTGATACGAACCACCAGGTGTTCTCGTCCGACTTCATGAAGGGCGGCATCACCATCAGCGGCGGCCAGCAGAATATGGAGCCGCTGCCCATGTTCATCGCGATGGACCCGCCCCGCCATGACGTGCAGCGCAAGGCCGTCAGCCCCGCTGTCGCCCCTTCCGCCCTCGCCCAGATGGCGCCGCAAATTCGCGAACGTGCCGCCGGCATTCTCGATGGTCTGCCGATCGGCGAGGAGTTCGACTGGGTCGATCTCGTCTCGAAGGAACTGACTGCGATGACGCTGGCGACGCTTTTCGGCGCGCCGCAGGAATACCGCCGCAAAATCACCTACTGGTCGGACGTCGTGACGGCCATTCCGATGCCGGGCGGCCTTGTCGAAACGCTTGAAGAGAAGCTTGAGATCTTCAACGACTACAATGCTTTCTTCACCGGCCTCTGGAACGAGAAGGTGAATGCGGAGCCGACAGGCGACCTGATCTCGATGCTCGCCCATCACCCCGAAACGCGGAACATGGAGCCGCGCGAATATTTCGGCAATGTCGTCCTTCTCACCGTGGGCGGCAATGACACAACCCGCAACACGATCTCCGGCTCGGTCCTCGCGCTGAACCGCCACCCGGACCAGTATGCGAAGCTCCGCGCCAACCCGGACCTCATTCCCTCCATGGTGTCGGAAACGATCCGCTGGCAGACACCGCTTGCCCATATGCGCCGCACCGCGACGCAGGATATCGAGTTTCAGGGCAAGAAGATCCGCGAAGGCGACAAGGTCGTCATGTGGTATCTCTCGGGCAACCGCGACGATGAAGTCATCGCCAACCCGAATGACTACATCATCGACCGCGAACGCCCCCGCCAGCACATCTCCTTCGGCTTCGGCATCCATCGCTGCGTCGGCAACCGTCTGGCCGAACTCCAGCTCACCATCATCTGGGAAGAAATTCTGAAGCGCTTCCCGGAAATCATCGTCACGGGCGAACCGAAGCGGACCTACTCCACCTTCGTGCGTGGCTATGAATCACTGAACGTCGTGATTCCGAAGCGAAACTGACGCTTCTCTCTGATACAGGCTGGCCTCCCGGCAGTGCTTCTTGACTTGAGCCCCCGGGAGGCCAAACTGGCCGCCAATTCCCGCGCAGACGCGCCGAAGCGAGCTGGAGCCTGATGCCCTTTCCAGATATTGATCCTGTTCTGATCGAGATCGGCCCTTTCGCCATTCGCTGGTATGCGCTGGCTTATATTGCGGGGCTGGTGCTCGGCTGGCGCTATGTCCTCCATCTCATCAGCACGGAGCGCCTCTGGCAGGACAAGCCTCCCATCAACAGGGCAGGCGTTGATGACATGCTGCTTTGGGTGGCGTTGGGCGTCATTCTCGGCGGTCGCATTGGCTATGTGCTGTTCTACAATCCCGGCCACTACGCCGCACATCCCGTTGAAATCTTCTATGTCTGGCAAGGCGGGATGAGTTTCCACGGCGGCGCGGCAGGTGTGCTCGTCGCCACCTATCTCTTTTCACGCACACGCAACATCGCCTTCGCTTCGCTCATGGATGTAACGGCGGCGGCGGCTACGATCGGCCTTTTCTTCGGGCGCATTGCCAATTTCATCAATTCCGAGCTTTGGGGCCGCGTCACCGACATGCCCTGGGGCGTGATCTTTCCCAATGGCGGCCCGCTGCCGCGCCATCCGAGCCAGCTTTATGAAGCCTTCCTTGAAGGCATCGTGCTTTTCATTCTGCTCTGGCTACTGACCCATCGCTTCACCGCACTGAAAAAGCCCGGCGTCATCACCGGTGCCTTTATCTGCGGCTATGGTGTCGCGCGCATTTTCGTCGAGTTCTTTCGTGAACCGGATGCACAGATCGGCTACCTCGCGGGCAACTGGCTCACCATGGGCATGGTGCTCTCCGCCCCCATGGCCATCATCGGCGCTGGCCTTGTCTGGCACTTCGCGCGCCAGCCCGCAGCACCCGCAAAAGCCGCACCGCGGAAATGACCGACAACAATCTTCGCGACCATCTCATTCGCCTGATCCGCGAAACCGGCCCGCTGCCCCTGTCACATTATATGGCGCTTTGCCTCGGCCATCGCGAGCACGGCTATTACATGACGCGCGACCCGCTGGGGGCGAAGGGTGACTTCACGACTGCTCCCGAAGTGAGCCAGATGTTTGGTGAACTGGTCGGGCTTTGGCTGGCGGATTGCTGGCTCTCATCCGGCGCGCCAAAGCCTTTCGTGCTGGCCGAACTCGGGCCGGGGCGCGGGACGCTCATGGCAGACGCCCTGCGCGCGCTCCGCGCCGTGCCGGGCATGACGGAGGCCGCGTCCATTCACTTTGTCGAGACGAGCCCCGCGCTGCGCGCCGCACAGCGCGAGCGCGTGCAGCAAGCACAGTGGCATTCCGCTGTCGGGGAACTGCCCGAAGGCCCGCTCTTTCTCATTGCCAATGAGTTTTTCGACGCGCTACCCGTCACTCAGTATCAACGCACGGAACGCGGCTGGTGCGAGCGTTGCGTGGACTATCAGGAAGGCCGGTTCGTCCCGGTCCTCGCCCCCGTTCCCGTCGCCCATGATTTGATACTCGCCCCTGCTCTTCATAGGGCACCGCCCGGATCGATTGCGGAAATCTGCCTGCCTGCGACAGCAATCACAGGCGAGATTGCGAGCCGCATTGCGGCAACAGGCGGCGCAGCCCTCATCATCGATTATGGCTATGTGAAAAGCGCACCGGGCGACACGCTGCAGGCGCTTCGCCGCCATGCCTTTGCCGATCCTTTCGACACGCCGGGCGAAGCGGACCTCACCACCCATGTCGATTTCGAAGCGCTTTCCCATGCCGCCCGCGCGGCCGGTGCCACACCGCACGGCCCCGTGGAACAAGGGGCTTTTCTCAACGTTCTCGGCATTGGCGCCCGCGCCGAGCGCCTGATGCGCGATGCAACGGAGAGGCAGAAACGCGATATAGAAAGCGCCCTTGTGCGGTTGACCCATCCGCGGGAGATGGGCAGCCTTTTCAAGGTGCTTGCGATCACGCCGCCGGATGCGGGCATACCCGCCGGTTTCGCATAAGGATCATCACATGCTGACGGCAAAACCCCTCCAGATTCTGGGCCACATCCATCATGGCTTCTTCACGCGCGAGGGCGGCGTATCAAAGGGCATCTATGCCTCGTTGAACTGTGGCCACGGATCGAATGACAGGCGCGACGCCGTCACCGAAAATCGCACCCGTGTTGCCCAAAAGCTGAGCGCCGAAGCCGACAAGCTCGTCACGCTCTACCAGATTCACAGTGCCGAGGTGGTCGAGGTCACGGAACCATGGGCACCGGGCGATGCCCCGCAGGCAGACGGCATGGTGACGACGACACCCGGCATCGTGCTTGGCGTCCTCACCGCCGATTGTGCGCCGGTGCTTTTCGTGGACACGAAGGCCCGCGTGATCGGTGCCGCCCATGCTGGCTGGAAAGGCGCGATAGGCGGCGTTCTCGAAGCGACCATCGACGCAATGATCCGTCTCGGCGCAACGCGCGGCGACATTGCCGCTGCCATCGGCCCCTGCATCTCGAAGGATGCCTATGAAGTAGGGCCAGAGTTCCGCACCCGCTTCATCGAGGAAGAAGAAGGAAACAGCCGATGGTTCGAGCCCTCGGAAAAGCCGGACTACTTCATGTTCAACCTGCCGGGCTATGTGTCAGCCCGGCTTGAAGCAGGCGGTATCGGCACGGTCATCACGCTCGGCAACTGCACCTATCAGGATGAGAAGCGCTTCTTCTCCTATCGGCGCGCGACCCATCGCAACGAAATCGACTATGGCCGTCAGATCTCCGCGATAATGCTGCGTCCGTGACAACACAGCGCGGCCTTTCCGCACCATAACGCGAATCGCGCTAAAATGTGGCTCGGGTACACCTCGCCCCATTGGCGGGCGGGAAGCGGGACAAGCGGAAAGTGCATTTAGCAGAAAAGCCAGCCGCAGCCATGCAAATGCGCGAGCGCGCCGCAAGACGTCTGCGCGCCTTCGCTGCCATCGCCATTCTCGCCAGCGCCGCCTGCGTGGATGATGCCGCATCCGACAGAGCCAGCGCCGAACAGGAAAGCGCCACGGCGACAGCGTTCAACGCCCGCTCCATCGATATCGTCCCGCTCGAGGCAGTCCTCCCGACCGAAGCCGCACTCTTTGCCCGCCTGCTCGCCGAAGAAACGGCGCGCGCGGGCAACCCTCCCGTCATCATTGGCGGCGCGCTCGGCGCAGGCGAGGCAGAGGGCAGTACCTATGTCATCGCCGTGATCGACATTGCCGACAAGGAGGGAAAGCCGCTCCACCGCCTGCTCAATGAGGCAACATTGTCAGGCACAAGGCCGGAAGCAATGAGCGAGACGGGGCTTCGCCGCTTCGCCGCCTCCACGGCAGAGCGCGTCTCGCAATGGTACGCCGCTTGGTCGCCGCCTGCTTCCTATACGCTCGTCTCGACAGACCCGAATGCAGACCTTCTCACCGCGAGCATCGTCGCGCCGCGCTTCCGCGTCTCGACCGGCCCCGCGCCTGGTGATGGGGCACGCGCGCTCACCCGGGCACTCGAAAGCCAGCTCGCCGAGCAGTCTCGGAAATTGACCTGGATGCGGGGCGGCGATTTCAGCGTTGAAGGTAATATTGCCACCGCCTCGCGCCCCGACGGCCGCCTCGATGTCGATCTCCACTGGGTGCTGAAATCGGCAGAAGGAACAATGCTTGGCGAGGTCCATCAAAAGCAGGCACTGAGAGCGCAGGAAATCGCGGGAGAATGGGGAGAGCTTGCGAAAAGTGCCGCTGAGGCTGCCGCAAAAGGCGTCATCGCCATTCTGGAACCCGCAGCCGCGCGGGTCGCTTCCCGCCACTAAGGTTCACCAATGATCCGCAATGGCGATTCTGCTCTCGGGTTTGCCAGTTTACAGGGACTGACCCCCTTGTTAAAACGCGCTCGCGCCGTCACCGGATATTCACATCCGGGCGGCGCTTCCGAATTGGGGCTTCGTATCTCGCCATACGGTGAGGCTTTTTAAAGCAGGAATCTCGGCATGAAACTCGTAGCGGGCAACTCCAACCGGGCGCTTGCCGAGGCCATTGCCTCCTATCTGAACCTGCCCCTCACGAAATCCGTCGTGCGCCGCTTCGCCGACATGGAAGTCTTCGTGGAAATTCAGGAGAACGTCCGCGGCGAGGACGTCTTCGTGATCCAGTCCACTTCCTACCCCGCCAATGACCATTTGATGGAGCTTCTCATCATCATCGACGCGCTGCGGCGGGCTTCCGCGCGGCGCATCACGGCGGTCATCCCCTATTTCGGCTATGCGCGGCAGGACCGCAAACCCGGTGCCCGCACCCCCATCTCGGCAAAGCTGGTGGCAAACCTTGTCACCACGGCGGGCGCTGATCGTGTGCTGACGCTGGACCTCCATGCAGGCCAGATCCAGGGCTTCTTCGATATTCCGACCGACAACCTCTTCGCCGCCCCGGTGCTGACACGCGATATTCAGCAGCACTACAAGACAGATAATGGCGTGATGGTGGTGTCGCCCGACGTGGGCGGCGTGGTTCGCGCCCGCGCCATCGCAAAGCGCATCGGCGCTGACCTCGCCATCGTGGACAAGCGCCGCGAACGCGCGGGCGAGTCCGAGGTCATGAACATCATCGGCGATGTGGCGGGCCGTTCCTGCATTCTCGTTGACGATATCGTGGATAGCGCCGGCACGCTCTGCAATGCCGCCGAAGCCCTGCTCCAGCAAGGCGCCACCGAAGTTTCCGCCTATGTCACGCATGGCGTGCTGTCAGGCGGCGCGGTTGCCCGCGTTTCAGCCTCAAAGCTCAAGGAACTGGTCATCACGGATTCGATCCAGGCGACCGAGGCCGTCCGTGTGAGCCACAATATCCGCGTCGTCTCCATCGCCCCGCTGATCGGCGAGGCCATGCGCCGCACGGCCGAGGAACGCTCCGTTTCGAGCCTTTTCGACTGATTTCGGGGCTCCGGGACCGGCCGGGCCGCCCTCCTCTTCGGTTGAGTTTTCATAGCCCAGGCGCTATAAGGCGCGCGATCCTGCACTTCCACACCCCTGGAGGAGACTTGCAGGCTATGCACGCGGGCCTCTTAAGGCCCCGTTTTCATTGGAGAATTGGTCATGGTCGAGACCACGACGCTCAAGGCCGAGACGCGCGAGAAGAGCAGCAAGGGGGCTGTTCGGTCGCTTCGTCGCGAAGGTCGCGTTCCCGCCGTCATTTACGGCGAAAAGAAATCCCCCGAACTCATCACTGTCCCCTACAAGGACGTGACCGCACTCTACCAGACCGGCACTTTCATGAGCCAGGCGATTGATATCGAGCTGGATGGCAAGAAAGAGCGCGTCATTCCGCGTGATGTGCAGTTCGAGCCTGTCCGCGACTTCATCATCCACGTCGACTTCCTGCGCCTTGGCAAGAACGCTGTTGTGGTTGTCAACGTCCCGGTCGTGTTCACCAACCATGACGACGCGCCCGGCCTCAAGGCTGGCGGCGTGCTGAACGTGGTGCGTCACGAGATCGAACTTTCCTGCCCGGCAAACGCCATTCCGGAGCATATCGAAATCGATCTCACGGGCCGCGAGATGGGTGACTCGATCCACATTTCCAGCGTGAACCTGCCGAAGGGCGTCACGCCGACCATCACGGATCGCGACTTCACCGTGGCGACCATCGCAGCGCCTGCGGCTGTTGTCTCCGCTGACAATGAAGCAAAGCAGGAAGAGAAAGCCGCCGAGTCCGAGAAGAAGGAAGGCTGAGCTTCGCTGCCTGAAGGGAGACGGCGATGATTCTGCTCGTCGGTCTTGGAAATCCCGGCGAGAAATACGCCCGGAACAGGCACAATATCGGATTCATGGCGGCGGACGCGATCGTTCGCCGCCATTCCTTTTCGCCCTTCCGCTCCCGCTTTCAGGGGCTTGTTTCTGAAGGCAGCTTCGGGGGCGAAAAGGCGATCGTGCTGATGCCCATGACCTATATGAATGAAAGCGGGCGTTCCGTTGGCGAAGCGATGCGCTTTTACAAGCTCACCCCTGCCGACATTGTCGTCTTCTATGACGAACTTGACCTCGAACCCGGCAAGCTGCGGATGAAGACAGGCGGCGGCGCGGCCGGGCATAATGGCATCCGCTCCATCGCGGCGCATATCGGACCGGATTTCCGCCGTGTGCGGATCGGCATTGGCCATCCCGGCGTCAAGGAGCGCGTGCTGTCGCATGTGCTGGGCGACTTCGCAAAGGCAGATGCCGTTTGGCTGGGGCCGATGCTGGACGCGATTGCAGATGCAGCGCCCCTGCTCGCTGAGGGAAAGGATGCCACCTTCGCCAACAAGGTGCATCTCGCGCTGAACCCCGAACCGGTAAAACCGGCCGGACCCAACAAGACATAAAGAGAGCGACGGAGAAAAATAAGCCATGGGTTTCAAATGCGGCATCGTCGGACTGCCCAATGTCGGCAAGTCCACGCTTTTCAATGCGCTGACACAAACCGCAAGCGCACAGGCCGCGAATTACCCCTTCTGCACCATCGAACCGAATGTTGGTGAAGTGGCCGTTCCCGATCCGCGCCTCGCCAGGCTATGCGAGATTGCGAAGAGCAAGGAGATCATTCCCACACGTCTCACCTTTGTGGATATTGCAGGCCTTGTGAAAGGCGCCTCCAAGGGTGAAGGACTCGGCAACCAGTTTCTCGCCAACATCCGCGAGGTGGACGCCATTGCCTATGTGCTGCGCTGTTTCGTCGATGACGACATCACCCATGTCGAAAACCGCATCGACCCGCTTGCCGATGCGGAGATCGTCGAAACGGAATTGATGCTTGCCGATCTCGAAAGTCTCGAAAAGCGCGTGGTGGCCGCCGAGAAAAAGGCCAAGGGCGGCGACAAAGATGCAAAGCAGCTTGTTGACCTGATGAACATCGCACTCAGCTATCTGCGTGATGGCCGCCCTGCCCGCATGGCGACGGCGGAAGGCAGGATCGACGCCGAGAACATGAAGGCATGGGAAGGCCTCAACCTTCTCACCTCCAAGCCCGTTCTCTATGTCTGCAACGTGGAAGAAGCCTCTGCCGCGACAGGCAATGAATATTCAAAGCTGGTTGAGGAACGCGCCAAAGCAGAAGGCGCGCAATCCGTCGTCATCTCCGCGCGCATCGAGGAAGAAATCGCTCAGCTTCCGCCTGATGACCGCGACGAATATCTCGAAACTCTCGGCCTGAGCGAACCGGGCCTCGCGCGCCTCATCCGCTCCGGCTACGCGCTTCTCGACCTCATCACCTATTTCACGGTGGGGCCAAAAGAAACCCGCGCCTGGACCATCACGCGCGGCACCCGCGCCCCTGCCGCTGCCGGCGTCATTCACACGGATTTCGAAAAGGGATTCATCCGTGCAGAGACGATTTCTTATGAGGACTACATAAACCTTGGCGGCGAACAGGGCGCCAAGGATGCCGGCAAGATGCGCCTGGAAGGCAAGGACTATGTCGTTGCCGATGGCGACGTGATGCATTTCCGCTTCGCAAATTAATTTTCACCCTCCCCTTGCGGGAGGCACGAAACTCGTGAGCAGAGCGAAGCAAATTTCGGAGAGGGGGTCAGCCCTCGCCTTCAACTCACCTCGCCAAGAAACCGCTCGAAAAGTGGATTGAACACGTCCGGCGCCTGCCAGAAAGGCGCGTGGCCAAGCCCTTCCAGCACATGAACCTTGCGATCCCAGAGGTTGCGATAGGTGATCTTCTCAAGGAAGGCGTTGTTCACATAAGGCTCCGCCGAGCCGGTGACGACGGCGAGCGGCTGGGATGCCGTTTCCGCAATCTCCCGCCCGTCAAGATCGCGCCCCTCTATGGCCGATTGCAGCATGAGCGGCCGGAAGCGCCCGTCTGCGCGGAGTGAAGCGGCAAGCATCCAGGGCTCCATCGGCACGCCCTCACCAAGCCCGCCCCGAACCTGCGTGCGTGCATCTTCTTCCGTGAAGTCGGGCTTGAAGGTGAGCGCCATCGTGTCGGTCGGAAGAAAGGCTTCCGCCATATCTGCCCCGCCCGCGGGCGGTGTTCCCGTAATCCAGGCGGCAACCAGCCCCGGCCAGCGCACCATCATCTCCAGCGCCACATGGCCCCCAAGCGACCAGCCCATCACCACGGCGCGCTCCACCTTGAGCGCCTCGAGAAAGGCTATCGCCGCATCGGTAAAGCCGTGGATCGAATAGGTGGCGGCAGGGTCCGGGGCGTCAGAGCTTTGCCCGTGGCCCGGCAGATCAAAGGCTATGAAGCGGTGGCGCTTTGCCATCTCGCTTGAAAACTGGCGCCCGAACATCTCCTTGCAGGAGGAGTTCCCGTGGACAAAAAGCACCGGAAGTCCCTTGCCCGAACTCTCCACATAGGTAAGCCGCCCATGCGGCGTATCCGCAAACCCCTGATTCATCTCCCGCCCCCAAAAGTCTGGCTACATGACCACCAAAGTTGACATATGCGTCATTATTTTTTGCATCGCCCGACCCTTCCCCCTATAGTTCGCGCAGAGGAAACCGGCAGGGCCGGACGAAGGAGGAGCCATGACAAACACCATCACAACAAATATCACGGTGGATGCGGCCTACGAAGCGGTCGCTCCCGACGATTTCGCCGCAATGATGGAAGTGGATCGCTACGGCAAGCGCTCCACTGCCTTCGACAAGATCATCTCGGCGACGCATGACCATTTCTGGGACCCGCAGGACCCGAAATATGTCGATTTCTCTCAGCCCTTCGACATCGAGAACGAGTATCTGACGGACCCCGAGCAGAACACCGATCTCAAGACGGCTGTGGCTGACAAGCTGGACGAAAAGCAGAAGATCAAGCTCGTCAACATGGACGTGCAGTGGGCACTGTCCTCGATCCTTCACGGCGAAGCAGGCGCGCTCGCCCTTTCCGCAAGCCTCTGCCACATCCTGAAGGATCCGGGCGCGCAGGAATATGCCGCGAACCAGACCCGCGAAGAGGCCCGCCATGTGGCCGGCTTCTCCAACTACATCAAGGCGCGCTGGGGCAAGCCCGTGCCGGTTGGCCCCGCCCTCGGCAATGTTCTGACGGAACTCGTCAACTCGCCGCTCGTCTGGAAGAAGCTCGTCGGCATGCAGATGCTGGTTGAAGGCCTCGCAATGGGCGCCTTTGCCTCCTTCTACAAGTTTGGCCGCGACCCGCTGATGGTGAAGCTGATGCAGCTCACCATGACGGACGAAGCCTTCCACCATAAGTTCGGAAAGATCTGGGCAGACCGCACCATTCCGAACCTGAACGCAGAACAGCGTAACGCCATTGAGGATTGGGCCTGGGAAGTCTTCCAGGTGCTTCTCTTCAACCTCGGCAGCCCCGAGCAGAAGAAGCATATCTATGCCGCAGTCGGTCTCGACTGGGAGTGGGTGCAGGGCGCCTATATGGAAGCACTGACGGACAAGAACATCCGTGAGAGCATGCAGGAAAGCTCCAATATCTTCCGCGTGCTGATCAAGACGCTTCTCAAGGCCGGCATCATCACCGACCGCACCGCCATGAACTACGCCGCCTTCATCGACATGAAGGAACTCTATGGCGAAGGCGACCGCATGATCGGTGACGACATCGCCGAGGAAGGTATCCGCCTTCTGCGCGAACTCAACGGCCAGGGCAGCGGCGCCTACTCGCTCGACCGCATGTCGGCAGCCGAATAAGCAGGACCGGGATCGGGCCTGTCCCGGCTCTCCTCCTTCAAAAGAAAGGGCGGCTTCTTCGGGAGCCGCCCTTTTCCGTTTCCCTATGCGCGCATCAGCCCCTTGATGAGCCGGTCGAGCCCTGCCGCATAGATACTCCGCGCCGCTTGCGGGTCATCCGCCGCCGCAATGCCAAGTGCGGCCTGCTGAAGCGCACCGGAGAGAAGCTCGATCAGCGACGGCAATTCCTTCTCCCGGATCAGCCCCTCATCCGCGAGGTGGCGAAGCGCATGGTCGAGGAAGAGACGGGCAAGCGGGGCTTGCAGCGCCATCCAGTCCGCAAGACCGAGCACGGCCAGTCCTTCGATCAGCAACAGGTGCCTCACCTCCGGCTCTGCATAGATGCCGAGCAATACCCGCGCACCAACCTCCAGATCCTCCCGGTCATGGCCGATCTGCGCCATCGTCTCCTCATAAAGGCGCTGACCAATCTCCGGCAGCATCTCCTGAAGCACGGCGCGAAAGAGATCCCGCTTGTCAGCAAACTGGTGATAAAGCGCGCCGCGCGTGACGCCTGCCTCGCGGACGATTTCTTCCGTGCCGACTGCGGCATAGCCTCGCTCCGAGAAAAGACGACGCGCCGCCGCGATCAGCTTTTCGCGGTTCCGGGACGGCTTCTTGGCTGGGACTTTTCGTGACAATCCGTTCTCACTCACCAGTTTTCATACTGCTTGTATGAATCTCGCGACATTTGTATAAATCATACACGCTGTATGAGACCTTGCCCATGCGAGAGGATGAAGCAGATGGCACGTCCCGTTCCCTATTGGCTCTTCCTCTCTGTCCTCGCGGCAGAAGCCGCCCTTCTGGCGCTCTGCTTCTCCCTCCGGGGAACAGGCGCAGACGGCCTGCTCCACCTCGCCCGCTACACGGCGCGGCTCGCCTTTCTGATCTTCCTGCTCACCTTTGCAACAGGCGCGCTTGCCGCCCTCTCCCCTTCGGACGCAACGCGCTGGCTCCGGCGAAACCGCCGCTATCTCGGCCTCTCCTTCGCGCTCGCCCATTTCATCCATCTCGCCGCGCTGACAGGCTTCTTCATTGCGATTGCCGAAGTGCCCGACCTCGTCACCCTTGCGGGTGGCGGGCTTGCCTATGTCTTCGTCCTGCTGATGGCGTTCACTTCGAATGATGCGGCGCTACGCAGGCTCGGCCCGAAAAACTGGCGCCGCCTTCACCTCGTCGGCGGCTGGTACATCTGGCTGATCTTCATGAACTCCTATGTCGGCCGCATCCTGCGCGAGGCGCCGCCTGAGCCGCGCTGGATTTTCGTGGCGCTCGCATCTTTGGGACTTGGCGTTCTTGTGTTGCGCGTGGCGGCGTGGAAAAAGCGGCGGCAGAACACGCTCCTCCCCGCACAGTAAAACGCCCACGCAAACTTACGCTGCGTCAATGACACGCCGCGCACGCTCTACACCGCTTGCGGATGACCGCTCCGCATTTCCCTGTATAGTATTCTCAAAAGAACTGGCTGCCCGTTCCTTGCGAGGCGGCACACGCGATCAGTCTGGGAGGACTTTCATGGCTTGGAATTTCGGGGACATCCTCGACGCTATTTCCCCTGTGCTGCCTCAGGATGCACCGGCCTTTGTGCATGGAGAGCGACGCATCACATGGGGCGAGGCAACAAAGCGCACCAACAATCTCGGCCGTGCGTTGATCGAGCGCGGTGCAAAGCCCGGCGACAAGGTTGCCTTCTATATGCGCAACCGGCCGGAATATGTCGAAACGCTCGCCTCCTGCTACAAGGCGCGTCTTACCCATGTGAATGTGAACTACCGCTACAAGCCGGACGAAGTCTTCTACATCTTCGACAATTCCGACGCGCAGACCGTTGTCTATGGCAGCGAGTTCCGCGAGGTGATCGAGGAAATCCGCCCGCGTCTCACCAAGGTTGAAACCTTCGTTGAGGTGAATGATGGCGGTGACGTCGCACCCTTCGCAGAGCGTTATGAAACGCTTGCCACCACGGGCAGCGGCGAACGGCTTGATATCAAGCGCTCGCCTGATGACATGCTCTTCATCTACACGGGCGGCACCACCGGTATGCCGAAAGGCGTGATGTGGACGCATAACGACATGCGCGAAGTGCAGCTTGCCGCACTTCGCCGCCTTGGCCCCGTGCCGGAAACGCTGGAAGCGCTTGTCGCCTCGATCAAGGAAGTCGGCCCCGCCGGTCCGATGATCCCCGCCTGCCCGCTGATGCATGGCACCGGGCTTCTCACCGCGAATGGAAACATGCTCTCGGGCGGCTGCATCGTCACGCTGGACAGCGTGTCGCTCGATCCGCATGAGCTTTGGGCTGCAGTTGATCGCAACAAGGTGCAGCAGGTCGCCATCGTGGGCGATGCCTTCGCGAAACCCATGCTCCGCGCATTAGAAGAGGCGCCGGGCAAATACGACCTCTCCTCCATCGCAACCATCATTTCCTCGGGCGTCATGTGGTCCACGGAAGTGAAGCGCGGCCTTCTGCAACACATGCCGAACGCCATCATGACGGACAGCTTCGGCGCGTCGGAAGCGGTTGGCCTTGGCTCCTCGCTGATGACGAAGGATGGCGAGATCGCGACTGCGAAGTTCCAGATCGGCGAACGCTGTCAGGTGTTCGATGAGAATGACGAGCCGGTCGTCCCCGGATCGGGCAAGCCCGGCTTCATCGCGCTCGGCGCGCCCATTCCGATCGGCTACTACAAGGACCCGGAAAAGAGCGCCAAGACCTTCAAGACGATCCGTGGCGTGCGCTATTCGATCCCCGGCGACTGGTGCCTAGTCGAACCCGATGGCACGCTGACGCTGCTCGGCCGCGGCTCGGTCTGCATCAACACGGCGGGCGAAAAGGTCTACCCCGAAGAGGTCGAAGAGGTTCTGAAAACCCACCCGGCCATCGAAGATGCGCTCGTCATCGGCCTGCCCGACGAAAAATGGGGTCAGGCTGTCACCGGCGTCGTGAAGCTCAATGAGGGGGCGCAGTTCGACGAGGAAGAATTGCGCGCTCATGTCCGCAGCAAGCTCGCGGGCTACAAGACGCCGAAGCGCATCCTGATCGGCACCGTCCCCTTCCGCGCCCCGAACGGCAAGGCGGATTACAAGGGTGTGACAGAGTTTGCCAAGGCAGAACTTGGCGTCTCCTGAGCGAAAATGCTCCAACAAGCATCAAGGCCGGTCCTGAAATGGGTCGGCCTTTTCATTTCCGTTACGGAAAACCCGTTCGCCTGCCCTCATCCCGCTTTTCCCGAGGATGTCGGTTGCCTGACGGGGGGTGGCTGATATTCTCTCGCCACCAATACCCTGAGAAAGAGAAAAACATGGAAGCGCTTGAGAAATTCCGTCAGGAAACAAGAGCCTGGCTGGAGGAAAACTGCCCCCCCTCCATGCGGACCCCGATGCCGGAAGAGGAAACCGTCTGGGGTGGCCGCAATGCCAAATATCCGAACCCCGATTCCAAGCTCTGGCTGGACCGTATGGCATCGCGCGGCTGGACCGCGCCTACCTGGCCGAAGGAATATGGTGGCGGCGGGCTGACCAAGGAAGAAAACCTCGTGCTCCAGCAGGAACTGCGCCGCATCCGGGCGCGGCCTGCCCTTTCGAGCTTCGGCATCTGGATGCTCGGGCCGGCCCTTCTTGAATTCGCCAATGAAGAGCAGAAGAAAGAGCATTTGCCGAAAATCGTGCGCGGCGAAATCCGCTGGTGTCAGGGCTATTCCGAGCCGGGTGCCGGTTCCGACCTCGCCGGCCTTCAGACAAAATGCGAGGACAAGGGCGACCATTTCCTCGTCAACGGCCAGAAGATCTGGACCTCCTATGCCGACAAGGCTGACTGGATTTTCTGCCTCGTCCGCACCGACCCCACCAAGAAGCATGAAGGCATCAGCTTCCTGCTCTTCGACATGATGTCGCCCGGCGTGGAAGCACGCCCGATCACCATGATCTCTGGCGCATCGCCCTTCTGTGAAACCTTCTTCACCGATGTGAAAGTGCCGAAGAAGAACCTCGTCGGTGAACTCAACAAGGGCTGGACCATTGCGAAGCGCCTGCTGCAGCATGAGCGCGAAATGATCTCCGGCATGGGCCTTGGCGGTGTCGGCGCAGGCGGCGGCATTGGCAGCCTGGAGCAGGTTGCAAAGGAATATTTCGGCGAAGTGAATGGCCGTATTGCGAGCCCCTCGCTGCGCGATCACATCACCCGCCAGAAGATGGACTCCAAGGCCTTCGCGCTCACGATGCAGCGCTCGGCTGAAGAGGCCAAGGCAGGTCAGGGGCCGGGTGCCGCAAGCTCCATCTTCAAATATTACGGCACGGAGCTGAACAAGCGTCGCTACGAACTGCTTCTTGAGCTGATGGGCACCAAGGCGCTCGGCTGGGAAGGTGACGGCTTCTCCGATGATGAACTGGGCATCACGCGCTCATGGCTCCGCTCGAAGGGTAACTCCATCGAAGGCGGCACCAGCGAAGTGCAGCTCAACGTCGTCTCGAAGCGCGTCCTCGGTCTTCCCGACGAATGATCAGGTCCATGCGGGGCGCGCGCTTGTGAAAGACGCCCCCGCCGCCCTTCCCATGTGAACAACAAGAAATTCGGAACGCCATGTCACTTGTATTGACCGAGGAGCAACAGCTTCTCCGCGACACCGCAACGCAGTTCTTTCAGGAGCGCCTGCCTGTCGCCAATCTGCGGAAACTCCGCGACACGAAAGATGCCACCGGCTTTGACCGTGCGGCCTGGAAGGAAATGACCGATCTCGGCTTTGCCGGCATCCTCATTTCCGAAAAATATGGCGGCACGGAATTCGGCCCCGTGGGCCTTGGCCTTGTGCTGGAACAGACTGGCCGCACGCTCGCCGCAACGCCGCTGGTATCGACCGTGCTTCTTTGCGGCTCGGCCGTGCAACTTGCAGGCAATGCAACGCAGCGCCAGGAAATCCTCTCCGCCATCGCGGCGGGAGAGCGCATCATGGCGCTGGCGCTTGAAGAAGGCCCGCACCATAACCCCACGCGCATCACCACGCGCGCGGAAGCACAGGGCTCCTCCTATCGCCTCAACGGGTCCAAGACCTTTGTGCTGGATGGCCATGTCGCCGACCAGCTCATCGTGGTCGCGCGCACCAGCGGCGCAGATACGGACCGCTCGGGCGTGACGCTCTTCCTTGTCGATCCGAAGGCCGAAGGCGTGAAGATCACGCGCACGCTGATGGTGGACAGCCGCAACGCCGCCAATATCGAGTTCAACAATGTCACCGTTTCGGCGAGCGCCGTTCTCGGCTCCGTCGATGGGGGCAATGATGTGCTCGAACAGGTGCTCGATATCGGCCGCATCGGCCTTGCCGCGGAAATGCTCGGCCTGGTGCAGCAGACCTTCGACACCACGCTTGCCTATCTCAAGGAGCGCAAGCAGTTCGGCAAGGTGATCGGCTCTTTCCAGGCGCTGCAGCACCGCATGGCCAATCTCTTCGCGGAGATCGAGCTTTGCCGCTCCGTCGTGCTCGACGGGCTTTCCGCGCTGGAGCAGCGCCGCAATGACGTGCCGCAGATTGCGAGCATCGCCAAGGCGCGCCTCTCCGATATCGCCACCATCGTAACCAATGAAGGCCTGCAGATGCATGGCGGCATGGGCATGACGGACCAGTTCGATGTGGGCCTCTTCATGAAGCGCGCCCGCGTTGCGGCTGCGACCTTCGGCGATGGCAATTTCCATCGCGAGCGCTACGCGACCCTCGAAGGGTATTGAGGCAATTCTGGTGAGGGGAAATCGCTTGTGGAGCATTCGGGCGGCGCTTGTTGCGCTCGTCCTTGCCTTGACGCCGGTTTCCCCCGCCGCTGCCCATCCGCATGTCTGGATCGACATGCAGACCGAATTGCAGTTCGACGCCGAAGGCCGCCTCGCCTCCATCGGCATCCTCTGGATATTCGACGAGTTCTATTCCGCCTTCGCGCTTGAAGGCGCGGAGAAAACGGCTGACGGCTATGACGAGGAACTGCTCGCCGGCCTCGCCGCAATCAATCTCGAAAACCTTGCCGAGTGGGACTACTTCACCGAAGTCACCACGAGCGGTCAACCTGTCGCCCTTGGCGCGGCGCGTGACGGCAAATCGACATGGGATGAGGCCTCAGGCCGCCTCTCGCTTTCCTTCACCGTTCCGCTTGAGACGCCGCTGCAGCTTGAGAGCGCACCGGCAGAACTGCGCATATTCGACCCGACCTATTACATCTCGATCGACTATCTGAAAGACAACCCGGTGCGCCAGACCGGTGCGATGCCCGCAGGCTGCACTGTTGAACGCCGCACGCCGGATGTCGAGAATGTCTGGCTCAGCCTGCCGGAATCGGCCTTCACTGATCCCTCGTCGCAGCTCGGTGCGCATTTCGCCACCATCGTCAGGGTTGCCTGCCCGCCTGCGCCATGATGAAGAAAGCCCGCATCTTCGTCCCGGCGCTGTTGCTGCCTCTCGCACTCTCTGCAACTGCCGTGCTGGCGCAAAGCCCCTTCGCCGTTCCCGGGAGCGATGCGCCTGCCGAGCTTGCGGAGCCGGGCTTCTTCTCCGGCCTGCTGCGCTACATCATGGCAATGCAGCAGGAATACTACCGCGCCATGGCAAGCGCGCTGCGCGCCGTGAACCTGCAGCAATCCGCAAGCGCCATGTGGGGGCTTGTCTCGATCTCCTTCCTTTACGGTGTTTTCCATGCAGCCGGTCCGGGGCATGGCAAGATCGTCGTGACGTCCTATCTGCTCGCCGATGAGCGCGAGGTGAAACGCGGTATCGTCCTCGCCTTCCTCTCGGCCTTTGCGCAGGCACTGACCGCCATTGCCGTGGTCGGTGTGCTTGCCGTGTTGCTCGGTTTCTCGAGCCGGGCAACAGCAAGCACTGTCCCGATCATCGAACGGGCGAGCTTCATCCTGATTGCGGGTGTCGGCGTTTGGCTGATCTGGCGCACGCTGCGCCGCAAGGAGCATTCCCATCACGATCATGCACATGGTCACGACCACCATTGCCACGACCATGACCATGCTCATATGCCCGGCCCCGCAGAAATCCGCGAAGCCGCCACGCGCGGCTGGAAGGGCATGGCGGCCATCATCGCCTCGATCGGCCTCCGGCCATGCAGCGGCGCGATACTGGTGCTGCTTTTCGCGCTGACGCAGGGTGCCTTCACCATTGGCGCCCTGTCCGCCTTCGCCATGTCGGTCGGCACCGCAATCACCGTATCCGCCCTCGCCATCCTGACCGTTTTTTCCAAGAACATGGCACTGCGCCTTGCCGGACAGGTGGACAGCCGGCGCTCCCGCCGGATTGAAAAAATGCTCCGAATTGGCGGCGGGGCCCTTCTTGTGGTTATGGGCCTTGTCCTTTTCGCAGGCTCCCTTACGGCACCGGCGCAACCCTTCTTCTGATCGCACCCTGCCTATCGACAAGCCCCGCCCCCCGCCCCATACTGCGCGCAACGCCGGAGACCCGGCATCATGCTGAATGAAATGAGCTAGAGAGACCGATGGCCGACGAGACGAAAACCAGCGACCTGCCCGAACGCATCACCGTTCTTGCCCGGGATTTCACCCCCGCCGCGATGGAATTCCACCGCCGGAACATGAGCGAAAAGGGATATCGCATGGAAGGCCAGATTGTTCAGCGCAAGTTCCAGATGATCGAAGGCATGGGCGCACCGAAGGATCTGTTTGATGGCGAACTTTTCTACGCCGTCACCTTCGTGCGCAAGAATATCGACAACTGAACGCCACCACGCGCGATAACCAGCCGAAGCGACACCGGACACACGACAAAAGTTGTTTGACTCGGTGTCGCTAATCCTGTTGGGTTGCAACGCAATCTATCTTTGGGCTGCGTTGCCCTCCGGGCCTTTCAAGACTCCCCAGAAACAGGTTGTAAACAGCCGCGCGATGGGCGCGCGGTCAATCTCGCGCGCCAGCGCGGCAGGAGACTCTCGAAATGGCTACAGGTACGGTGAAGTGGTTCAACACGCAGAAGGGTTACGGCTTTATTCAGCCCTCAGACGGCGGCCGTGACGTATTCGTGCATATCAGCGCGGTTGAACGCGCTGGCCTGAGCTCGCTCAATGAAGGCCAGACGATCAATTACGAACTCGTGACGGAACGCGGCAAGACATCGGCTGCGAACCTCACGGTCGCGTAACACACGCTGCTGTCGCAGACATTTGAAGGCCGGGCGAACAGCCCGGCCTTTTTGTTTGGCGCCCCTTCCCTGTCGCGGGCGCAAGGAAGCCGACCGTGGAACCATGCGTGTCTGGACGGATGAAAGGAAGTTCTCTAGCGTTCATGCGCTGAAAGCTGCATAGCGCACACATCCTGAAAGACGCCCCATGATCACGGTTCACCACCTGAACAATTCCCGCTCCCAGCGCATTCTCTGGCTGCTGGAGGAACTGGGTCTCGATTACGAGATCAAACGCTATCAGCGTGACCCGCAGACAAACCTTGCACCGGAAGAGCTGAAAAAGGTTCACCCGCTCGGCAAGTCACCCGTCATCACCGATGATGGCCTCACCATCGCGGAGTCGGGCGCGATCGTGGATTACCTGATCCGCAAATATGGCAAGGGCGCGTTGATGCCCGATGAGGCGTCGCCCGATTACGTCACCTATCTGCACTGGATGCATTACGCAGAAGGCTCCGCCATGCTGCCGGTGATGCTCTCCATGTATCTCATGCGACTTGGCGAGGCCGGCAAGCCGCTTCAGCCGCGGCTTGAAAGCGAAGTCGCAAACCATTTCGGCTATCTCGAAAACGCACTCGGCGCGCGCGACTTTTTTGTCGGCTCAGGCCTCACCGGAGCGGATGTGCAGATCACCTTCGTGTTGGAAGCCGCAAAAACACTCGGCCTGCTCGCGCCCTATCCGAGGCTCAATGCCTATCTCCAGAGGGTGCAGGCACGCGACGCCTACAAGCGCGGGATCGAGCGCGGCGGACAATATGATCTGGGTCGGTGAGCGCGCTCAGCCCGTCGCGAGCAGGAAGCCTGCATAGATTGCGAAAGCCATGGTGGCGGCAACGGTGATGGCGGCAAGCGCAATCACACCGCCCAATGTCACAATCACGCCATCGCGCTCCACAAGCCCGATCCCGACCACGAAACAGGCAATGGCCGGAAGCCAGCCCGTCAGCGGCAGAGGCAGGCAGAGCACGAGACTCGTGACGAGCATCAGCAAGCCGAAGGGTTTTTCTGCCCCTCCCCGGAAAACGCGGGTGTAGCGCTCCCGCGTCAGCCGCGCGAGCGGTCGTGCGACAGGCAAGGCACTCAGCGCCCCGGCGCGCCACTTTTTCTGCGAGATGGATCGCCTGGTCATGAAGTCGGGCAACCAGAGCGTCCGCCGCCCGAGCATCAACTGCGTCGCCACAAAAAGAGCGGGAATGCCGAGAATGGCGTTTGAGCCGAATGGCAGGGGCAGCAGGTTCACAATGCCGACCAGCATGAACCCCCAGCCGAAGCTCCTGTCGCCAAGCGTCTCGAGGATGTCGCCCAGCGTGCTGCCTTCGGGCTTCTTGCGCGTACCAACCTGCGCGAGGCCGCGCAAAGCGCCGCTCCGTCTCTTGTTCATATGCTTGCTGCCGAACACCTTGATTTGCAAGCATCTAACACGTTTTCCGGCAGCGCGTCACTGCGCCCGGAAGGTCAGGTCCGCCGGAACGCTGCTCCAAGCGCCGACACGAAATCCCGTGTGGTGCCGATCAGAACCGCAACCGCATAGGCCGTGAAAAGAAGCGCAGCCACCACCGCACCGACCTGCATGGCGGCTTCGCTTCCAAGAAAAGTCCAGAGGGACTCCAGATGGTTGCGCACGCCGCGATAAGCCTCACCCAGATACCTGAGAGTGCTGTTTTCGTTCATCCCCGCTGCTCCTCCCCAAGAGCTGTTATGAACCGCTATGATGCTAGCGGAGGACGGGGGCGAGATCGAAGGGAAAAATGATCCAGTGACGGAAGACGGCAAGGCGGGCCACGAGGGTGGCTGGCACCTCTATATTCTCGAATGTGCGGGCGGACGGCTCTATACCGGCATCGCCCGGGATGTGGAGGCACGCTTTCGCGCGCATCAGGCGGGGCGCGGCGCCAAATTTACCCGCAGCTACCCGCCAGAACGCATCCTTCTCGTGCAACCCCTCGCCACTCGCTCGGAAGCCCTGCGTGCCGAACACGCGGTAAAGAAACTTTCCGCAGACGCGAAGCGCGAGATGATCCGCGCCGCCTCTACCGACCTCTCCTCCGGGGACTGACAATTTGTCTGACACTCCCGCGCCTTTCGACTATCAGCCGCCGCAGGACCCCTGGCTCACCATCCTGCACCGCGATGAGGATCTGCTGGTGCTCTCAAAGCAGAGCGGCCTTCTCTGCGTGGCCGGAAAACCAGCCGGGCATCAGGATTGCCTCGAAGCGCGCGCGAAAACCCGCTTCCCGCAGGCGCTGCTGGTGCACCGCCTCGACCGCGACACATCGGGCATTGTCGTCATGGCCATGAATGCAAAGGCGCAGCGCCATCTCGGCCTGCAATTCGAACGGCGAAAACTGAAGAAGACCTACATCGCCCGCGTCTGGGGGCATGTCGCGGGTGAGAGCGGCACCATCGACCTGCCGCTCGCAACCGACTGGCCGAACAGGCCAAAGCAAAAAGTAGATTTCGTCTCAGGCCGCGCCGCGCAAACGGATTGGCAGGTGATCGCGCGGGAGGCAGAAGCAACGCGGCTCAAACTCACGCCGCTCACCGGCCGCTCCCATCAGCTGCGCGTCCATATGCTGAGCCTCGGCCACCCGATACTGGGCGACCGCTTCTACGCACCCGGCCCGGCTCTTGCGGCGGCAGACCGGCTGCAACTTCACGCTGAGGCGCTGGAACTTCACCACCCCTCAGACGGGCGCCTCTGCCGCTTCAACGACCCCGCGCCCTTCTGAAGAAACGCTCCGCCTCAGGACGAAACGCTGCGGCGAATGGTGACGGTCGTCGAGTTCGAATTGTAATTCGTGTTGCTGTTGAAGTTGTAATTCTCATTGAAATTGTAATTGCCGCCCGCACAAGCATGAGCCGGCGTCGCGCCAATGAGAACATAAAGAACAGCCGCCGCCATCAGCCCGAACGTCCCGCCCGAAACCATCCACTGACGGCGCGAAAAAGAAAGCATCTGCATCATTCTGCAACACCCCTGACCCGTTACGACACGGCACCCGCCCAAAAGCTGGTATCAATGCCAATTTAGAGAGATGGGGAGCAGGAAACGTGCCGGGCG
>ENA-UOVV01001048-UOVV01001048.1-compost-metagenome-genome-assembly--contig:-NODE-1048-length-24488-cov-15.771047_pt1 | contig 24488 bp, 24 predicted proteins | sample MGYA00238155_ERZ761577 | MGnify/ENA primary metagenome ERZ761577 (study PRJEB28898, sample SAMN06268775) | compost metagenome | isolation source: Emeryville, CA | place: USA:Emeryville, CA | collected...
TTCCGGAGACGACGAACCCGGCGGGCAACCGCCGGGTTTTTCTTTGCGTGATCGCATATGAGGTACCCCCACCCCTGTCCCCTCCCCACAAGGGGGAGGGAGACGCCGTCATCGCCGTTCAGCCGAAAATTCATCGAAATTCGCGCCATGCCCCTCAGGATCAAGGTCCCCCTCCCCCTTGTGGGGAGGGGACAGGGGTGGGGGTAAACGGCAGCGCGACGGTGAGGGGCGGGCGCTGCCGTTGAAGGGTGAGCCGCTCAGCGCGCCGCCCTGTCCGCGGCTTCGAGGAACGCGGCGATCTTTTCCGGCAGCCCCGCCGTTTCGAGCAGCGGGGCGTGTCCCTGGCCTGCCGCCACGACCGGGCGCATGCCGGGGTGCCGCCTTGCCATTTCGGCCAGCGTTTCGGCCGAAAGCAGGCTGGAATTCTCGCCCCGGATCGCCATCACGGGGATTGCGCGCAGGCCGGCGAACTGCGGCCACAGTTGCGGCAGCGGCTTGCTGAGGTCGATCCCCTTCAGCGTCCTGAGCAGGGCCGGATCGAAATCGGCGGACAGCCGGCCGTCGCGCTCGCTGTAGAAGGCGGCCGCCATGCGCTGCCAGTCGGCATCGGTCAGCGCCGGAAAGGCCGCGCCCTGGACGGCCTTCTGCAAGGCCGCGGCTTCCGCCATGTCGCGCGGCCGCGGCGCGCGCTCCAGATAGGCGCGGATCTGGGCCAGCCCGGCGCCCTCGATCACGGGGCCGATATCGTTCAGCACGACGGCCTTGAGCAGAGCGGGCCGCATCGCCGCCAGCGCGAGGATGATGAGCCCGCCGCGCGAGGTGCCGACGAAGGCGGCATGCGCGATCCCGAGGGCGGCAAGGCCGGAAAGCACGTCGTCCGCTTCCACCTGCACATTGTAGTTGCGCCAGTTGCGGTCGTGCGCCGACTGCCCGCGCCCCCTGTAGTCGAAGGCGATCACCTTGCGGGACGCGCCGCCGCAAAGGTGCAGGGCGAGCTCGTGGAAGTCGCGCGCGTTGCGCGTCAGTCCCGGCAGGCAGACCACCGGCAGCGCCGCCGCCGGCGCGCCCGCCGCATAGACGCGCGCATGCAGCCGCAGCCCGTCGCGGGCCGAATAGAAGAAATCGTCGAATGAAGGCGTCTGGGTCATGGGGACGTCTGGGGCATGGGGAGGACGGCGGGAGAACGGGAAGGACGGGAGAATAGGACAGGAAGGCGGCAGGAGAACAGGGGGCGAGGACGGGAATTTGCCGGAACGGGAAGAGGGCGGTCGCGGTCGGCATGAAGGCGCACCGATCTCCCGCTGCCTTATTCCTCCGTCTCTTTTCCCTTCCGCAAATCGTCGCGGATGTCGACCCGGCCCGACAGCCGCATCTTGTAGACCTGCAGGTTCTCCATCACGCGCTGCACATAGTTGCGCGTCTCGGCATAGGGGATGCGCTCGATCCAGTCGACGACCGCGTGGACGTCCTTGCCGCGCGGGTCGCCATAGCGCCGGACCCATTGCTGGACCCGCCCGGGCCCGGCATTGTAGCCGGCGAAGGTGAGCACATAGGAGCCGTCGAAGCGGGCGAGCTGCTCGGCCAGATAGGCGGCGCCGAGCGAGGCGTTGTAGCCGGGGTCGCTGGTCAGCCGGGTGGCCGAATAGCCGAGCCCCGCCTGCCTTGCCACCGCGCGCGCCGTGCGCGGCAGGAGCTGGAGCAGGCCGCGGGCGCCGGCCGACGAGACGGCGCCGGGGTTGAACTCGCTCTCCTGCCTCGCCACCGCATAGGCCAGCGCCTTGCCGGCGGTGGGGATGCGGGCCGTGGCGGGGATCGCCCCGACCGGATGCGTCAGCGCGCCGATGTCGAGCCCGCGCGAGGCGGCGATCTTGGCGACCCTGAGCCCGAGATGGTGGTCGCCGCGGCGTTCGGCGCGCGCCGCCAGAAGGGCGAGCTCGCCGGGGCTCGTCAGCTCCCCGGCGAGGTCGCGATAGAGGATGTCGGCGCGCGCGGCATAGCCGGCCGCTTCCAGCCGCTCGATCGCGCGGACCGGCTCGCGCGCCGAAAAGCGGGCGCGGTCGTCCGCCGTCGGCGTCGGATAGTCGGTCGCGATCACCGCGCGGCCGAGCTCGACGGCCGCGAGCTGGCCGTAGAACGTCGTTCCGTAGCGGGCGGCCTGCGCGTAGAAGTTGTGCGGATCGCCACCGGCGCCGGCCTCCGCCGCACGGCCCATCCAGTAGTGCGCGCGCGCCAGCGAGATGGAGCCGCCGGCGACCTCCGTGATCTTGCGGAAATGGCCGAACGCGCGCTGCGCGTCCTTCAGCCCCGACAGCGCGTACCAGCCGGCGTGGAACGCGGCGTCGGCGACGGTCGCCGGGGAGCCGCCGTCATGCGCGGCGGCGATCTCGTAGGCGGTCCTGACGTCGCCGAGGTCGAGCAGCTCGCGCGACAGCACCCGCCGCTCGGTCCACCATGCGTCGGCGTCGATGCCGCGTTCGGCGCCGGCCGGCGCGGCCAACAGCGCCTTTGCCGCCTCGCGATACCGGCCATGCTGGCGCAGATGCTTGGCCAGCGCGAAATGGTAGCCCGCGCCGCGCTGCGCGGCCGGCACGGCCTGCAACAGCTTGCCGGCATCGCGCCGCTGGCGGATCATCGCGCCCCAGGCGTTGGCGAGCTTCTCGGCGCCGGCGCGTTTGGCGACGCGCTGGGCCGCATTGACGCGGTCGGCATAGAGCATGCGTTCCATGCGGGCGCGGTGGTCGGCTTGGCCGAGCAGCGCGCCGAACCGCTTGAGGAAGGCGGCCTCCTGCGGCGCCTCGATCCGCGCCGTTCGCCAGTAGGCGGACACGACCGCGCGCGCGGCTTCGCCGTCGCCTTTGGCGAGCCATGCGCGGCCGAGCGCGACGACACCCTCATAGGTTGCGGGCTGGATGCCTCCCAGCGCCGCGAGCACGGCGTCGGCCGGTGCGTCCTCCCTGTGCAGCGCGCGCTCGAGATTGCGTTGCAGCGTGGCCTTGCCGGGCCACTGCGAAAGCTCGCTGCGGGCCTCCAGCATGGCGCGGCTCGACGCGCCGCCGCTCAGCGCGATCGCCCAGCTCAGGATTTCGTGGTCGAGCGTGCCGGCGGCAAGCTTCGCCCGCGCGGCGGCCGCGCCCGCCGCGTCGCCCTTGGCAAGCGCGTCGAGGCCGCTGCGCAGCGTGCCTGCGTCGCGGGCCGTCTCGACCTGCCGCGCGACGGCGGCGACCGCCCCGGCCGCGCCGGCGGCGGCCTGCGCCGCCGCATCCACATCCGGGCGGGGCGTCGGCACGGGCACCTGCGTGCGCGGCAGGCGCACCTCGGCCCGCTTGGCGGCGGCCGGTTGCGCCGCCAGCCCGACGCCGAGGCCGGCAATGGCGATCAGCCTTGCGATGCGCGCTGCGGCCATGCCTCGGGCGCTCCTTTCCATGCCTTATCATACAGGCGCGGCGGGCAAAGGTGTATCCTGCGGCCGGCCGTTGAAAACATTGGTAAACGGCGGCGTGGCGGAGACGGGAAGGGCAAGCCGGCGGGCGCGAATCGCCTGCCTTTTTGGCCCAATCGCAACGCCTTGCCTCGATATCGTGTCGAGACTATGGTGCCCCGCTTTCCGCCCGGCCGGTCATCGGCTAGAAACGGCGGGGACGCAGGATCTTTCCGATCTTTCCGCAACCAGGGATCACGTAAATGCTGAGAGGCTCGTTCACCGCGCTCGTCACGCCGTTCTCGTCCGACGGGCGGTTCGACGAGAAAGCCTTTCGCGCGCTCGTGGAATGGCAGATTGCGGAGGGCACCAGGGGGCTCGTTCCGGTGGGGACCACCGGAGAATCGCCCACGCTCACCCATGAGGAGCACCGGCAGGTGGTGAGGACCTGCGTCGAGGTGGCGGCTGGGCGCGTCCCCGTCGTAGCCGGCGCCGGGTCCAACAACACGCAGGAGGCGATCGGCCTCGTGCGTTTCGCCGAGGAAGTCGGCGCCGACGCTGCGCTGGTCGTCACGCCCTATTACAACAAGCCGACCCAGCGCGGCCTCTATGAGCATTTCGCGGCCGTGGCGCGGGCGACCTCGCTGCCGATCGTCATCTACAACATCCCGCCGCGCTCGGTGATCGACATGAGTGCCGAGACGATGGGCCGGCTCGCGCACGACTTCGCCAACATCGTCGGCGTCAAGGATGCGACCGGCAAGGTCGAGCGCGTGTCCGAGCAGCGCATGACCTGCGGCAAGGATTTCGTCCAGCTTTCCGGCGAGGATGCCTCCGCCCTCGGCTTCAACGCGCATGGCGGGGTCGGCTGCGTCTCGGTGACGTCCAATGTTGCGCCGCGGCTGTGCGCCGAATTCCAGGAGGCGAGCCTTTCCGGCGACGCGGCGCGGGCGCTGGAGCTGCAGGACCGGCTTTTGCCGCTGCACAAGGCGATCTTCTACGAGCCGGGCGTCAGCGGCGCCAAATATGCGCTGTCGCGGCTCGGCCATATCGAGAACGTCGTGCGCCTGCCGCTGGTCACGGTCGAGGCCGCCACGGCCACGCGCATCGACGAGGCGATGAAGTTCGCCGGGCTGATCAACTGAAACGCGCCCCGCGCGTTGAGGCGGCATGAAGAAATCGGATCCCAACAGCAAGGTTGCCGCCGAAAACCGCAAGGCCCGCTTCGCCTATGAGGTTCTCGATACCTATGAGGCGGGCCTCGCGCTGACCGGCACCGAGGTCAAGTCGCTGCGCCAGGGCCAGGCCAACATCCAGGAAAGCTACGCCTCGCCGGAAGGCGGCGAGATCTGGCTCATCAATTCCTACATCCCCGAATATCTGCAGGCCAACCGCTTCAACCACGAGCCCCGGCGCCGGCGCAAATTGTTGTTGAAGAAGAAGGAGATGGCCAGGATCGCCCAGGCGGTGGAGCGCGAGGGCATGACGATGGTGCCGCTGAAGATCTACTTCAACGACCGTGGCCGCGCCAAATTGCTGCTCGGCGTCGCGCGCGGCAAGAAGCTGCACGACAAGCGCGAGACCGAGAAGCAGCGCGACTGGGCGCGCGAGAAGGGCCGGCTGCTGAAGGAGCGAGGCTAGGGCCCGATCCAGGGGAACCGCCGGCGCTTGCCTGGATGCGCGGCGGTCGGGCATTGTCCGGGAGCGAAGGGAGCCTGACATGATCGAGCGGCCGCAATTCTATATCGATGGCGCGTGGCGCGACCCGGTGGCCGGCCGTCCGTTCGAGGTGGTCGATCCCTCGACGGAGGAGGCCTGCGCGACGATCTCTCTGGGCGGGCGGGCCGACACCGACCGTGCGGTTGCCGCGGCGAGGGCAGCACTGCCCGTCTGGTCGGCCACCGACCCGGCCGAGCGGCTGGCGCTGGTCGAGCGCGTTTCCGGGATCTATGCCAAGCGGGCCGAGGACATGGCCCGCGCCATCAGCATGGAGATGGGCGCGCCGATCGACATGGCGCGCTCCGCCCAGGTGGGGGCGGGGAGCTGGCACATCGCCAACTTCATCGAGGCGTTCAGGACGTTCGAGTTCCTGCGGCCGGCCGGCCCCCGCTCGCCGCGCACCCGCATCGCCTGGCAGCCGGTCGGCGTCGCGGCGCTGATCACGCCGTGGAACTGGCCGATGAACCAGGTGACGCTGAAGGTGATCCCGGCCTTGCTCGCCGGCTGCACGATGGTGCTGAAGCCGTCCGAGATCGCACCGCTGTCGGGCATGCTGTTCGCCGATATTCTCGACGAGGCTGGCGTCCCCGCCGGCGTCTTCAACCTGGTCAACGGCGACGGCGCCGGCGTCGGCAGCGATCTTGCCTCGCACCCGGGCGTCGACATGGTCAGCTTCACCGGCTCGACCCGCGCCGGCATCGCCATCACCAAGGCTTCGGCCGACACGCTGAAGAAGGTCTGCCTCGAGCTTGGCGGCAAGGGGGCGAACCTGATCTTCGCCGATGCCGATGCGCGCGCCGTCGAGCGCGGCGTGCGCCGCGTCTTCAACAATTCAGGCCAGTCCTGCAACGCGCCGACCCGCATGCTGGTGGAGCGCTCCGCCTATCGCGACGCGGTCGAGACCGCCCGCAAGCTGGCGGAGGCGACCCCCGTCGCCTCGGCGCACCAGCCCGGCAAGCATATCGGCCCCGTCGTCTCGGCCGCCCAGCACGACAAGATCCAGGACCTGATCGAAGCGGGCGTCAAGCAGGGCGCTCGCCTCGTCGCCGGCGGTCCCGGCCGCCCCTCCGATCTCAACAAGGGCTATTTCGTGCGGCCGACCGTGTTCGCCGACGTGGAGCCGGGCATGCGCATCGAAAAGGAGGAGATTTTCGGCCCCGTCCTGTCGATCCTGCCGTTCGATAGTGAAGAACAGGCGGTCGCGATCGCCAACGACACCGTCTACGGGCTGGCCAATTACGTCCAGACCGGCGACGAGGCACGCCGCCGTCGCCTCGCCCTGGCGCTGCGCGCCGGCATGGTCGAGGCCAATGGCGACAGCCTCGGCCCCGACGCCTTCTTCGGCGGCGTCAAGGCGTCGGGCCGGGCGCGCGAGGGCGGACACTGGGGTATCGAGGAATTCCTCGACAGCAAGGCCATTTCCGGCTGGCCGGCATAGGGCCGGCTGCCGTCAGTCCGCGAGATATCCCGCGACCTCCTCGAACACGTCGCGGAACATCGCCTCCGTCAGCACGCCGGTATTCGTGTTGTAGCGCGAGCAGTGATAGCTGGAAAACAGCGCCAGCGTGCCGGCGTCATAGCGGCTGCCGTGGCGGAACGGATGCGCCGCGAGCCGCAGCTTGAGGGCCTTCAGCACCGACTGGTGCGCGATCGCGCCCAGCGCCACGATTGCGGCAAGGTCGGGGAAGCGATCGAGCGTCGCCGTCAGGAAGGGGCGGCAGGTGTTGATCTCGGCCGGTGTCGGCTTGTTCTGCGGCGGAACGCAGCGCACCGCGTTGACGATGGCCGTGCCGATCAGTTCGAGGCTGTCGTCAGGTCGCGCCTCGAACGTGCCCCGCGCGAAGCCGAAGGATTTCAGGGTCTTGTAGAGGAGGTCGCCGGCATAGTCGCCGGTGAAGGGGCGGCCGGTGCGGTTGGCGCCGCGCAGGCCGGGCGCCAGCCCGACGATCAGCAGGCGCACGCCGCGCTCGCCGCCGGGCGGCAGCCAGGTCCGCACGGGCGCGTTGTGCCAGGACGGCTCGCGCGCGCGCCATTCCTCGCGGAAGGCGACGAGGCGGGGGCACAGCGGGCAGTCCCGGGAGGGTTCGGCCGGGATCGGCCGCAACGTGTCAATCGCCGTCATTCCCATCCGCATCCTCGTCTGCCGGTTCCGCGCGGCGCGCCGGCCGTTCGGACGGGTCGCGGCCGACCTCGGCCTTGAGCGACATGAGATCGATGAAATAGTCGGCCTGCCGTCTCAGATCGTCCGAGATCATCGGCGGCTGCGACGACATGGTCGACACGATCGAGACCTTGCGGCCCTTGCGCTGCAGGGCCTCCACCAGCGTGCGGAAGTCGCCGTCGCCGGAAAACAGCACATAGTGGTCCACATGCTCCGAAAGCTCCAGCGCGTCGATCGTTAGCTCGATGTCCATGTTGCCCTTGATCTTGCGCCGGCCGGCGGCGTCGGTGAATTCCTTCGCCGGCTTGGTCACGACCTTGTAGCCATTGTAGTCGAGCCAGTCGATCAGCGGCCGGATCGAGGAGTATTCCTGATCCTCGACCAGGGCGGTGTAGTAGTAGGCGCGCAGCAGATAGCCGCGCTTGTGGAAGCTCTCCAGCAGCTTGCGGTAGTCGATGTCGAAGCCGAGCGCGCGGGATGTCGCGTAGAGATTGGCTCCGTCGATGAACAGCGCGATCTTCTCGCGGGGATCGAACATCCGGATGGTCCTTCTCGAAAAAATGTGATTCGCAATTTCCGGCAAAGCCGAATCCGTCTTGAGCAACGGATTCGAATTAGCGCTCCGCACCGCGCATTCCAAGGGGCGGCGGCCTCGGGGGCAGGGCAATCGTATATGGAAGATACCCCCACCCCTGACCCTCCCCACAAGGGGGAGGGGGGCGCCGTCATCGTCTTCCGGGATAGATCGTCGAAGCCTGCGCCAAGCGGCGCAAGGTCAAGGTCTCCCTCCCCCTTGTGGGGAGGGTCAGGGGTGGGGGTAAACGGCCGCGCGATTCCCATATGCGATTGCCCTGGCCTCGGGGGCAGGGCGATCGCATATGGAGCGTGCGCCTGCGCGCGGCGCCGTCAACAGACAAGGATGACGACCGGGCTATGCTGCGGCCTTCGATGTCGTGTGCGATTGCTCCGGGCCTCGGGCGCCTGCAAAACGGAGCCGCGCGGCGGCCGCCGGCGCTGTTGCGGCGCTTGTGTTTCCCTTGCAAAACGTCTATGCACCGCCCAACTTCCGGACATTGAAAGATGAGGAAAGGGGCAACGGATGGCCCGCGTAACCGTTGAAGACTGCATCGACAAGGTCGAGAACCGCTTCGAGCTGGTTCTTCTGGCCGGTCACCGCGCCCGGCAGATTTCCCAGGGCGCACAGATCACCGTCGACCGCGACAACGACAAGAACCCGGTGGTGGCCCTGCGCGAGATCGCCGACGAGATGCTTTCGCCGGGCGACCTCAAGGAAGACCTGATCCACTCGCTGCAGAAGCATGTCGAGATCGACGAGCCGGAGCAGGAGGCGCAGGCTCTCATCGCCGACGCCGATGCTGCCGACAGCGCCGACGCGCCCGAGGAGAACATCGCCTTCGACCGCATGAGCGAGGAAGACCTGCTGGCCGGCATCGAAGGACTGGTGCCGCCCGAAAAGAGCGACGATTTCTGACACTTGCGCTCGCCGCCACTTCCTTGGGCGGAAAATCGAGACTAACCTGAAAGGCGTTGCGTCGCCCGACGCGGCGCCTTTCGTCTGACTGGATCGCCGGAACCTCGCCCATGATGCGCCAATACGAGCTTGTCGAGCGCGTCCAGCGCTACAAGCCCGAGGTCAACGAGGCGCTGCTCAACAAGGCCTACGTCTACGCCATGCAGAAGCACGGCCGGCAGCGGCGGGCTTCGGGCGATCCCTATTTCTCGCATCCGCTGGAAGTCGCCGCCATCCTCACCGACATGCATGTCGACGAGGCGACGATCGCGGTGGCGCTGCTTCACGACACCATCGAGGACACCAGCGCCACCCGCGCCGAGATCGACGAGCTATTCGGCCCGGAAATGGGCCGCCTCGTCGAGGGGCTGACCAAGCTGAAGAAGCTCGATCTCGTCTCCCGCAAGGCCGAGCAGGCGGAGAACCTGCGCAAGCTCCTGCTGGCGATAGCCGACGACGTGCGCGTCCTGCTGGTCAAGCTCGCCGACCGGCTGCACAACATGCGCACGCTGGAGCATATGCGGCCGGACAAGCGCCTGCGCATCGCCGAGGAGACGATGGACATCTATGCGCCGCTCGCCGGCCGCATGGGCATGCAGGACATGCGCGAGGAGCTCGAGGACCTCGCCTTCCGCCACATCAACCCGGAAGCCTATCGCGCCGTCACGGAGCGGCTGGCCGACATCTTCGAGCGCAGTCGCGGCGTCATCGCCGAGATCGAGAAGGCGCTGGCGGCCCTGGTCGACACGCACGGCCTGAAGGCTGACGTGCGGAGCCGGCAGAAGAAGCCGTGGTCGGTGTTCCGCAAGATGGAGACCAAGGGGCTTTCCTTCGAGCAACTGTCGGACATTTTCGGCTTTCGCGTCATCGTCGAGACGGTCGAGGACTGCTATCGCGCGCTGGGCGCGATCCACACCACCTGGTCGATGGTGCCCGGCCGCTTCAAGGACTACATCTCGACGCCGAAGCAGAACGACTACCGCTCCATCCACACCACCATCGTCGGGCCGTCGCGCCAGCGCGTCGAATTGCAGATCCGCACCCGCGAGATGGATTATGTCGCCGAATACGGGGTCGCCGCCCATTCGATCTACAAGGATGCCGGCGGCGCTGACGGCGAGGTCAGCCATATCCTGTCGAAGGACACCAACGCCTATGCCTGGCTGCGCCGCACGATCGAGGCGCTGGTCGAGGGTGACAACCCGGAGGAGTTCCTCGAAAACACCAAGCTGGAGCTGTTCCAGGACCAGGTCTTCTGCTTCACCCCGAAAGGGCGGCTGATCGCGCTGCCGCGCGGCGCCACTCCGATCGACTTCGCCTATGCGGTCCACACCGATGTCGGCGATACCTGCGTCGGCGCCAAGGTCAACGGCCGCATCATGCCGCTGATGACGGAGCTGAAGAACGGCGACGAGGTGGAGATCATCCGCTCACGGGCCCAGACGCCGCCGGCGGCGTGGGAAAACGTGGTCGTCACCGGCAAGGCGCGCTCGGCGATCCGGCGCGCCACCAAGCTCGCCGCGCGCAAGCAGTATTCCGGCCTCGGCGCGCGCATCCTGGAGCGCGCCTTCGAGCGTGCCGGCAAGACCTTCTCGCGCGACGCGCTGAAGCCGGCCCTGCATCGCTTGGCGCGCAAGGAGGTCGAGGACGTGCTGGCCTCGGTCGGGCGCGGCGAGATTTCCTCGCCCGACGTCCTCAAGGCCGTCTTCCCCGACTACAAGGACGAGCGCGTCACGGCCACCGCCAAGGCGCGCGAGGAGGGCTGGGTCAATCTGCGCAACGCGGCGGGCATGCTGTTCCAGCTCCCGGGCCGCGGCTCGCGTAAGAGCCGCAAGCCGAACGACAAGGCCGCGCTGCCGATCCGCGGCGTTTCCGGCGACCTGCCGGTGCGCTTCGCGCCCGAGGGCGCGGTGCCGGGCGACCGTATCGTCGGCATCCTGCAGCCCGGCTCCGGCATCACGATCTATCCCATCCAGTCGCCTTCGCTGACCGCCTTCGACGACCAGCCCGAGCGCTGGGTCGATGTGCGCTGGGACATCGACGAGGACACCAAGGAGCGTTTCCCGGCGCGGATCTCCGTGACCGCCATCAACGAGCCGGGCTCGCTCGCCAACATCGCCCAGGTCATCGCCGCCAACGATGCCAATATCCACATGCTGTCCATGCTGCGCACGGCGCCCGACTTCACCGAGATGATCGTCGACCTCGAGGTCTGGGACCTCAAGCAGCTGAACCGCCTGCTTTCGCAGTTGCGCGACAATTCGAGCGTGTCGGACGCCAAGCGCGTGAACGGGTAGGAGAGGGGACTTGAGCTTGCAGGAGGCTTCCATGACCGTTGACGAAGTGCTGGACATCTTCCGCGAGGCGGGCGCCATCCTCACGGGCCATTTCATCCTCACCTCCGGCCTGCGCAGCCCCGTCTTCCTGCAGAAGGCGCGCGTCTTCATGCATGCCGACAAGACCGAACGGCTGTGCCGCGCGCTTGCCGCGCGGATCCGCGAGCAGGTGCCGGGCAGGATCGATTATGTCGTCGGCCCCGCGATCGGCGGGCTGATCCCGGCCTACGAGACCTCCCGCCATCTCGGCGTTCCGGCGATCTGGGTCGAGCGGGAAGGGGGCGAGTTCCGGCTGCGCCGCTTCGAGATCGAAAAGGGCGCCCGTATCGTCGTCGTCGAGGACATCGTCACCACCGGCCTGTCGATCCGCGAGACGGTCGCCTGCCTGCGCGCGCTCGGCGCCGACGTGGCCGCCGCCGCCTGCATCATCGACCGCTCGGCCGGCAAGGCGGATGTCGGCGTGCCGCTGGTCGCGCTCGCCGAGTACGAGGTTCCGGCCTGGCCGGCCGACAGCCTGCCGCCCGAACTCGCGGCGATCCCCCCGGTCAAGCCGGGCAGCCGCAACATCTGAGCCCTTCGGGGGAGCGGCCGCAACCGCGCCGCCGCTTGTTTGGCGCGGCCCGCGGCTCTATGTCCTTGGCCATGCGGACGAACCCGCCGGGGAGTTTCCACAACCATGCCGTTTCGTCACCGGCCGCCGGCCGACCCCTGTCAGCGGAAGCGCATCCGGCCCGGCCGGAGGTGGCCATGATCGTCGGCATCGGCAGCGACCTGATCGACATCCGCCGCATCGAGCATTCGCTCGAGCGTTTCGGCGAGCGCTTCATCGACCGCGTCTTCACGCCGGTCGAGCGGGCCCGCTCCGAACGCCGCAAGGAACGCGCCGCCTCCTATGCCAAGCGCTTCGCCGCCAAGGAGGCATGTGCCAAGGCGCTTGGCACCGGCCTGTCGCGCGGCGTGTTCTGGCGCGACATGGGCGTCGTCAACCTGCCGGGCGGCAAGCCGACCATGCACCTGACCGGCGGCGCCGCACACCGGCTCGCCGCGCTGGTGCCCGCCGGCTGCCGGCCGGTGGTCCACCTGACGATCACCGACGATTTTCCGCTTGCGCAGGCCTTCGTCATCATTGAGGCGCTGCCGCTGCCGGCCTCGTGAGGCGCGGCCATAAGCCTGCCGCAATTGCGTTGCCCGACCTTGGGCGATGCTCTAAGACGGCTGCAAACGACCGAGGATGGATATGAGCGTGGCTGACAAATCCCAGAAGAAGTCCGGCGGCTGGGGCGAGACGATCAGCGTCATCGTGCAGGCGCTGCTTTTGGCGCTCGTCATCCGCACCTTCTTCATCCAGCCCTTCTCGATCCCCTCGGGCTCGATGCGCCCGACCCTGCTCGAGGGCGACTATCTGTTCGTCACCAAATGGGCCTACGGCTATTCGAAGAACTCGCTGCCGTTCTCGCCGCCGGTCTTTTCGGGCCGCATCTGGGGCGGCGAGCCCGAGCGCGGCGATGTCGTGGTCTTCAAGTTTCCGCCCAACCCCTCCCTCGACTACATCAAGCGCGTCGTCGGCCTTCCCGGCGACCGCATCCAGATGAGGGGCGGCCAGCTTTTCATCAACGGCACCGGGGTGCCGCGCGAGAAGGTCGGCGAGATCAACAATCCCGACGTCACCGAGGTCAACCGCCCGGTGGAGGTCTGGCGCGAGACGCTGCCCAACGGCGTGTCCTACGACACGCTCGACCTGAGCGCGAACGGCATCGGCGACGACACGCGCGAGTTCGCCGTTCCCGAAGGCCACTACTTCATGATGGGCGACAATCGCGACAACTCGGCCGACAGCCGCTTTTCCGTCGGCTTCGTGCCGGCCGAGAACCTGATCGGCAAGGCCAACATCATCTTCTTCTCGATCGCCGGCGGCGCCAGCCCGCTCGAGATCTGGAAGTGGCCGACCGAGATGCGGGCCTCGCGCCTGTTTTCCTGGATCGACTGACCCGTCCGGCCGCGAGATGGCGCGCAAGACAAGGCTGGACGACGCCCGTTTCGCCGAGCTTGCCTCGTTGAGCGGCCACCGTTTCCGCGACCGCATGCTGGCCGAACACGCGCTGACGCATGCCAGCGCCCGCGGCGCCTCGCGCCACGATTACCAACGGCTGGAGTTCCTGGGCGATCGCGTGCTCGGCCTCGTCGTCGCCGAGATGCTCTACCGTCTCTTTCCGGCGGCGCCGGAGGGCGAGCTTTCGGTACGCCTCAACGCGCTGGTGAATGCCGAGGCGCTGGCGCGGATCTCGGAGGAGACGGGGCTTGCCGGGCTGATCCGCGCGGCCGCCGACGTCCGCGCCCTGTCGCCGCAGAAGCGCGTCAACGTGCGCGCGGACGTCACCGAGGCGCTGATCGCCGCGCTCTATCTCGACGGAGGCATGGAGGCTGCCCGCGCCTTCATCCTGCGCTGGTGGGAGCCGCGCGCGCAGGCGGCCGGTGCGGCGCGCCGCGACCCCAAGACCGAATTGCAGGAATGGGCGCACCACGCCGCCGGCGCCACGCCGGCCTACGAGACGCGCGGGCGCTCCGGCCCCGACCACGATCCCGTCTTCACCGTTGCGGTCCGTGTCGAGGGGCGGGACGATATCGAGGCCACCGGGCGCTCCAAGCGCGAAGCCGAGCAGAACGCGGCTGCCGCCATGCTGGTGCGCGAGGGCGTCTGGCAGGAGGGCGACGGCACATGAGCGAAGGTCCGGCTCCATCGACGCGTTCGGGCTTCGTCGCCATCATCGGCGCCCCCAATGCCGGCAAGTCGACGCTGGTCAACCGGCTGGTCGGCGCCAAGGTGTCGATCGTCACCCACAAGGTGCAGACGACGCGCGCGCTCGTGCGCGGCATCGCCACGCGCCATGCGACCCAGATCGTGTTTGTCGACACGCCCGGCATCTTCCGGCCGAAGCGGCGTCTCGACCAGGCGATGGTGACCACGGCCTGGGGCGGCGCGCAGGACGCCGATCTGGTCCTGGTGCTGATCGACGCCCAGCGCGGGCTGAAAGGCGAGGCGGCCGGCATCCTCGACAAGCTGGCCGAGGTTCGCCAGCCCAAGGCGCTGGTGCTGAACAAGGTCGACGCGGTGAAACGCGAGAGCCTGCTCTCGCTGGCCGCGGAAGCGAACGCGAAAGCCGAGTTCGCCCGCACCTTCATGGTTTCCGCGCTCACCGGCTCCGGCTGCGACGACCTTCTCGACTGGCTGGCCGCCACGCTGCCGCCAGGGCCGTGGTTCTATCCGGAGGACCAGATCTCGGACCTGCCGATGCGCCAGCTCGCCGCCGAGATCACGCGCGAGAAGCTCTACCTGCGCCTGCATGAGGAGCTGCCCTATTCGTCGCATGTCGAGACGGAGAGGTGGGAGGAGAAGAAGGACGGTTCCGTGCGCATCGAGCAGGTGATCTATGTCGAGCGCGACAGCCAGAAGAAGATCGTCATCGGCAGGAAAGGCGAGACCCTGCGCGCGATCGGCGAGGCTGCCCGCCACGAGATCGGCGCCATCCTGGAGCAGAAGGTCCACCTGTTCCTGTTCGTCAAGGTGCGCGAGAACTGGGGCGACGATCCGGAACGCTACCGCGAGATGGGCCTGGAATTCCCGCGCTGAGAACGCATGTCCCGGCTTCCGCGCGCCTGACGGCGGCGGCGCTTGCTCAGATCGGCTCGGCTCCCAGCTGCGCGCGCCAATGGTCCTGCCGCTCGCGCAGGAAGGTGTCGCGCGCATAGGGGATGTCGTCCTCGCCGAAGCGTTCCAGCACCTCGAAGGCAACGGCGTCCGCGCCGTGGTCCCGGACCGCCGCCTTCAGCGAGGGGCGCAACGCCGCATCGTGGGCGAGCGTGAAGCGGAGCCGGTTCTCGATCGTCGCGACATCCGCCGCCCGGCCCACCCATATGCCGCCCGCTGCCGGACAGCGCAGCGCATAGATGCCCGCCACCGTCTTGCGTTCCTTGTAGGCGGTAATGGCCGCCTTCCGCTCTGCGCCCTGCATCGTCATGCTCCTCGATCGTCATGCTCCCGCGGCATATAGGCGGCGGCAACAGCTTGCGCAATAATATCCGGGTAAAAATAGGGGGAGGGCTGTCAAGCTGCCCCTGCGCGACGGCGCCTGCCCTTGCTGGCGAAGGCGAGTCGGTTCAGGCTTGAGCGATGGAGTGGCATGACGAAGGCATCATCCTGGGCACCCGCAGGCATGGCGAGACCAGCGCCATCCTGGAGGTGATGACGCGCGCCCATGGCCGCCATCTCGGACTGGTGCGCGGCGGCCGCTCGCGCCGCATGCAGCCCGTCCTGCAGGCCGGCAACCGCGTCGACCTGGTCTGGCGCGCCCGCCTCGACGAGCATCTCGGCACTTTTCAGGCCGAGGCGCTGCAGCTCAACGCGGCGAGCCTGATCGACAGCGCCTGCGCCGTTTACGGCCTGCAATTGCTGGCCGCCCATCTGCGGCTCTTGCCCGAGCGCGATCCGCATTCCGGCCTCTACGAAGCGCTCGACCTTTTGATCGGCCACCTTTCCGAGCCGGCGGCGGCGGCCGAGCTAGTCGTGCGCTTCGAGCTGCTTCTGCTCGACGAACTCGGTTTCGGGCTGGACCTTTCCGAGTGCGCCGCCACCGGCCGGCGCGACGAGCTCGTCTACGTTTCGCCGAAATCGGGGCGGGCGGTCTCGCGCGAGGCGGGCGCGCCCTGGCGCGACCGGCTGCTTGCGCTGCCGGCCTTCATCCGGCCGGGCTCGGGCCTGCGCGGCGACCTTGCCGCGGTCGAGGCCGCCTTCCGGCTGACCGGCTTCTTCTTCGCCCGCCATGTCTACGAGCCGCGCGGCATTCTGGAGCCGGAGGCGCGCGCAGGCTTCGTGTCCAGCCTGCGCCGCGCGCTGGTGCCGGCCGCCGGCCCGCAGGCGCCGGGGCTCCGCTCCGGCGGGGCCTGAACGCCGCTGCCTATTCGGCGGGCGCCGGCTGCGGCCGCGGCGCCGCCTGCTCCCTGATCGGCCAGTGGACGGCCGCCGCGAACAGGCCGAGCGCCACGCCCAGCCACCACACCGGGTCGTAGCTGCCGAGCCGGTCGTAGAAATAGCCGCCCAGCCAGACGCCGAGGAAGGAGCCGATCTGGTGTGACAGGAAGACGATGCCGCCGAGCAGGCCGAGATGGCGGGTGCCGAACATGATCGCCACCAGCGCATTGGTCGGCGGGACCGTCGACAGCCACAACAGCCCCATCAGGATCGAGAACACGATGACGCTGGCCGGCGTCTGCGGCAGCAGCAGGAAGGCCGTCACCAGGATCGACCGGCTGATATAGATCCAGGCGAGGAAGATCGGCTTCGAGTAACGCTGGCCGATATAGCCCGACGCCAGCGAGCCGATGATGTTGAAGAAGCCGATCATCGCCAGCGCGACGACCGCGTAGCCGGCCTCGATGCCGATGTCGGAGATATAGGCAGGGAAATGCGCGGTGATGAAGGCGACCTGAAAGCCGCAGACGAAGAAGCCCGTCACCAGCAGCACGTAGCTGCGGTGGCCCAGCGCCTCGCGCAGGGCTGCGCCCACAGTCTGCTCGAATACCTCGCGCCGACTGCTGCGGCCGCTTTTCGAGTTGCCGCGCAGCGGGATGGCCAGCACCGGCACGGCCAGCATCATCGCGCTCATCACCACCAGGGAATCGTACCAGCCATAGGCCGAGATCAGCCCCTGGCTCAGCGGCGCGAACAGGAACATGCCGGCCGAGCCCGCCGCCGTGCCCAGCCCGAAGGCGAGGCTGTGCTGCTCCGGCTCCACATTGCGCGCGAAGGCCGCGAGCACGATGCCGAACGATCCGGCGGCGACGCCGAGGCCGACCAGGACGCCGGCGCCCATATGCAGCATGCCCGGCGTCGTGGCGGAAGCCATCAGCACGAGCCCCGCCGCATACATCACTCCCGACAGCGCCAGCACCCGCCATGTCCCGTAGCGGTCGGCGAGCGCGCCGAAGATGGGCGTGCCGACGCCCCACGCGATGTTCTGGATGGCCAGCGCGAGCCCGAAGGTCTCCCGGTCCCAGCCCCGCTCCGCCAGCATGGGGAGCTGGAGGAAGCCCATCGCCGAGCGCGGGCCGAAGGTCAGCGCGGCGATCAGGCAGCCGCAGGCGATGATGATCCAGGGGAGGTCGCCCCGTGCGTGGGGGGCGGGAGCCGGCTGCGCCATGATGTCCGGGGTCCTGTTGTGCCGAAGCCGGAATCTAGAGGGGGTAACGCATCAGCACAAATGAATTGAAGGCGGGCATCGCTCAATAGTTTTGATGCTTTGGCGGCAGCCGATGCGCGGTGGCGGGATCAGAGCCTCGGCCCGACGAGAGGTTGCGGCACGGATGGGCCGGCAATGCCCCGGTTGCCGCCGATCGCGACGGGCGGCGAGGGCAGCGCCGGCGCAGGCACCTCGATCCTGACGCCGGCCGGAGGACGCTCGCCGTCGAGGCCGGGATTGCGGCTCCTCAGCGCCTCGGGCGTGACGCCGCAGCGTGCGGCGATGGCATCGACCGTCTGGCCGAAGCCCGGATCGATCCTGCCGGCACAGCGCGCATTGGCGGATGCCGCGCCCGCGGCGGCCAGCAGGACCGCCCCTGCCAGCGCCGCCCGCCGCCCGGCGGCGAGGGAAGAGAGCCGGCCGCTCAGGGGTGTTTCGTCTCGCATCCATCCAATATGGGCCGCGCGGGGCCGCTCGTGAAGGGCCTGCGCGGCGCGCGCCCGCGCTGCTCTACGCAAGCCCGGCGCCGGCCTTTTCCGGCACGGCGTGAAGATGCACGTCGCGCTGGGGCCGCGGGATCGTGATTCCCCGTTCGTCGAAGGCGAGCTTGGCCGCTTCCGTGAAGGCGAGGCGCGTTTCCCACCAGTCGTTCGTCGCCGTCCAGTAGCGCAGGGTGATCATCAGCGCATTGTCCGCAAGCTCGGAAACGTATGTCGTGGGAGCAGGATCCGGCAGGACCCGCCGGTCGCGAAGCGCGATGCCGGCAAGCGTGTCCCTCGCCAGCCCGATGTCGTCGGCATAGCTGATGCGCATCACCAGATCGTTCCTGCGGTTGCCGTTGCGGCTGAAATTGGTGACCGGCGTATTCCACAGCACGCTGTTGGGCGCGAGCATGTAGACGCCGTCGAGCCCCCTCAACTCGGTGGCGAAAAGCCCGATCTCGACGACGATCCCGGAGACGTTCCCGGCAACGACGTATTCGCCGACCTTGAAGGGTTTCAGCACCAGCAGCATGATGCCGGCCGCGATGTTCTGCAACGTGCCCTGCAGCGCCAGCCCGATCGCGAGGCCGGCCGCGCCGAGCGCGGCGATGAGCGATGCCGTCTGCACCCCGAACTGGGACAGCACGGTGACGCCGACCAGGATCAGGAGCGCGTAGCGCAGCAGCTTCGACAGAAAGCGGCGCAGCGTCTCGTCGAAGCCGCGGATGCGCGAGAGGCCCCGATAGGACCAGCGCTCCAGGCTGCCCGCGATGACGTAGCCGGCGATCAGCAGCAGGATCGCTCCGACCACCGAGAAGGCATAGGCCACCACGAGCGCCTGGATCTGGTTCAGCCCGTCGCTCACGCTGAGGATGATGTCGTTTGGGTCCAGTTCCATCGGCCCGGCGTCTCCTTTTCGTTTTCCTGAAGGCGTCGCGGCCAGCATAGCGGACCGGCCGGCACAGCCAACCCGGCAATGCCGTTGCAGCAGGCGCTGCGGCCACAATTCGGCCCCAATCTCGGAGCGTTAGCCGAACAGGCTTGCGCGGCAGAAGGTCGGACGCAGGCGCCCGCGTGGAGCAGGCTTCTCGACCTTCACGGAATCGAGGAATTCCGCTCCTCATGCCCGCAGAAATACGCCCGGCGCTGCAATCCGACGTGGATGCTCTGGTCGAGATCGAGAACCGCCAGTTCTCGAGCGACCGCATCTCGCGCCGCTCCTTCCGCCAGCTGATCGACAGCGCGACCGCCGACACGCTCGTCGCCGAGGCCGGCGGCCGCGTGCGCGGCTACTGCATCATCCTCTACCGGGCCGGCAGCGGCGTCGCGCGCCTCTATTCGATCGCCGCCCTGCCGGGTGGCGGCGAGGCGTGGGGCGGCCGTGCCCTTCTCGCCGCCGCCGAGCAGGCGGCCTATGACGAGGATCGCCTCCTGCTGCGGCTGGAGGTGCGCGAGGACAATGCGCGCGCCATCGCGCTTTACGAGGAAAACGGCTACCGCCGCATCGGCCGCGAGGACGGCTACTATCAGGACGGCATGGCCGCGCTGCGCTACGAGAAGCTGCTGCGCGGCAGCCGGCCGCCGCGCACGTCGGTTCCCTACTTTCCGCAATCGGTCGATTTCACCTGCGGCCCCTGTTGCCTGATGATGGCGCTGACCCATTTCAGGCCCGGCTTCGAGCCGAGCCAGGTGATGGAGATCCGGCTCTGGCGCGAGGCGACCACGGTCTTCATGATGTCCGGTCCCGGCGGCTGCGAGCCGTTCGGCCTCGCGGTCACGGCGTGGGAGCACGGGCTTTCGGCCGAGATCCTCGTCACCCATCACGGCGCGCTGTTCCTGCAGTCGGTGCGCAGCGCCGAAAAGCGCATGGTGATGGAGCTGGCGCAGGCGGATTTCCGCGCCCGCGCGGCTGAGTACGGCATCCCTGTCGCCTACCGGGCGTTCACGCCGGACGACATCCGCGCCGCGCTCGCCGCCGGCCGGCTCGTCCTCGTGCTGGTCAGCGGCTTTCTCATGTTCGGCGAGAAAGTGCCGCATTGGGTGCTTGTCGTCGGCGGCGACGATGACCATTTCATCGTCCACGATCCATGGGTCGAGGACAAGCGGGACGAGGCCAAGATCGACGCCGCGGCGATCCCCGTTCCGCACCAGGTCTTCTACGGCATGGCGCAATTCGGCCGCATGCGCGCCGCGGTCATTCTCGGAGAACGCCCGTCACCATGACATGGGTCATCCTCACCGGCCGGACGAGCGATCTCGACCAGGTCGACACGCCCCACAAGATCATCACCAACCGCGACTACCTCGCCCATCCGCATCTGTTTCGCGGCCAGCGCCCGAAGGTCATCAACCTTTCCAACAACTATGCCTATCAGTCGCGCGGCTATTATGCCTCGCTGCTGGCGGGCTCGCGCGGCCACCGCGTGATCCCGACGGTGGAGACGATGATCGACCTGTCGGAGCGCAAGCTCTACGAGGCGGCCCTGCCCGAGCTCGAACAGGCGCTCAACAAGAGCCGGGCAGCGCTTGGCGGCGCCTTCCCGAGAAAGGTCGCCTTCTTCTTCGGCATCGGCCCCGGCAAGGCATGGGAACGTTTCGCCCGCCTGCTGTTCGACTGGTTCCGGGCTCCGGCGCTGGAAGTGACGATCGAGGACGGGCGCTGGGCGGCGATCAAGAAGATCGGCTTTCATCCGCTGGGCCGCATGAGCGCGGAGGAGAAGGCGCGCTTCCTGCAATGCCTGGAAAAATATACGGCCCGCGAATGGCGCGATTCGCGCACCCGCACGCCGGCGCGCTATTCCTTCGCGACGCTCGTCGACCCGCAGGAGGAGCTTCCGCCTTCGTCCATCGCCTCGCTGCGCCACTGGTCGCGCATCGCCGAGAAGATGGGCGTCGAGGTCGAGCCGATCACCCGCAAGGACCTGTCGCGGCTGGCCAATTTCGACGCGCTCTTCATCCGCGAGACGACGTCGATCTCCAACCACACCTACCGCTTCGCCCGCCGCGCCCAGCAGGAGGGAATGCCCGTCATCGACGATCCGCTGTCGATGATCCGCTGCACCAACAAGGTCTATCTCAACGAGCTGATGGCCCACAACAAGGTGCCGGTGCCGCCGACGGTGATGATCGCCGGCCTGCCGGACCTCGAGCTGGCCGCCGAAACGCTCGGCTTCCCGCTGGTGCTCAAGATCCCCGACGGCTCGTTTTCCCGCGGGGTCAAGAAGGCGGGCAGCTTCGCTGAGCTGAAGACGCTGGCGACCCGGTGGCTGGAGGAGTCCGACCTCCTGATCGCGCAGAAATTCCTGCCCACGGAGTTCGACTGGCGCGTCGGCGTGCTGGGCGGCCAGCCTCTCTTTGCCGTCCACTACCTGATGGCCAAGAAGCACTGGCAGATCGTCAACCACGACCGCCGCGGCCGGCCCGACCAGGGCGGCTTCCGCACCTTCACGCTGGCCCTGACGCCGCCGCACGTCATCGACGTCGCCGTGCGGGCGGCCCGCTGCATCGGAGACGGCCTTTACGGGGTCGACCTCAAGGAGACGGCAGAAGGGGTCTACGTCATCGAGGTGAACGACAATCCCAACCTCGACCATGGCTGCGAGGATTCGGGAGAAAAGGACGAGGTCTGGGTCAAGCTCACCCAGTGGTTCGTGGAGCGGCTGGAGCGGTCCGGGCGCTGAGGGCGGCCGGCCGCGCCTCCAGCGCCTGCGCGCGCGCCAGGAACTGCCGCTCGACCGCGCTGGTCGCGCGCGGCTCGAGGTCGAGCTCGGCGGGAGAAAAGCCGCGCGGGCGGCCGAAGAACGTTTCGGCCTCCGTTTCCGAGAAGCCGGCCAGCCGCGTCGCCTCGAACCAGGCGGCCACCTGGTCGGCCTTCTTGATTTTCCGCGCCAGGCTTTCCGGCAGCGTGGCGGGCAGGCCGAAGCGCAGATGCACGGCCTGCTGCAATCGCCGCTCGACGCTCTTGTAGCCGCCGCCGACCACGGCCTTGAACGGCGAGATCATGTCCCCGATCACATATTCGGGCGCGTCGTGCAGCAGGGCGGCCAGCCGTTCGGCCGGCGGCGCGGCCGGCGCCAGGCGGCAGAAGATCTGTTCGACCAGGAGCGAGTGCTGCGCGACGGAAAAGGCATGGTCGCCGGCCGTCTGGCCGTTCCAGCGGGCCACGCGCGCCAGCCCGTGCGCGATGTCGGACAGCTCGACGTCGAGCGGCGAGGGGTCGAGCAGGTCGAGCCGGCGGCCCGACAGCATCCGCTGCCAGGCGCGCGGCGGCGCCCCTGCGCGGTCCGCCATCAGGCTTCCTCCTGCCCGGCCGCGCTGTCGGGGAAGCGGAAGCGCGCCCAGGCCGGGATCGACAGCCGCACTTCGACGTCGCCCGCCATCAGCGGCGTGCCGCCGTCCTGCGCGTCCTTGACGCGGTCGATCCGCGCGATCGCCAGCCCCTGCCTGTCGGCGACGGTGCCGAGCTGCCCGACCGGCCGCCCCGCCGCGGTGATCGGCGTGCCGGCCGGGGGCAGGGGGGCGTCCGCCTCGGCTGCGAGCACGCGCCGCCGCGCGGTGCCGCGATGCTGCATGCGCGACACCACCTCCTGCCCGACATAGCAGCCTTTCCCGAAGCCGACGCCGCCATTCTGGTCGAGCAGCACGTCGTGCGGGAAGGCATCGCCCGGCTGATAGTCGGCGGCCGCCTCGGCGACGGCGTGTCGCACGCGCAGCGCATCCCACGCCGAAAGCGGCGCGTCGGCGGCGATCGCGGCGCCATAGAGGCGCCAGACGGCCGGTCCCTGCACGAACCGCGTGTCGCGCAGCCGCGCCGGCGCCGGGCCCGCGGCCGGCGCGGCTGAATCGATTTCTGAGGAAGCGGATTCATCGCCCCATGTCGCGCCGACAAGCAATTGATCCTGCTTGGAAATATCCACCTTGGCGCGCAACCTGTAGAGTGTCAGCCGCCTGACGAGGTCGTCTGCCGCGCCGGCGATCGTGTCCAGCCGCAGGCGATCTTCGCCGGCGCGCGAAATCAGGAACTCGAACAGGATCTTGCCTTGCGGCGACAAAAGCGCGGACGGCTTTGCCTCGCCGCCGGCGAGCTGGTCGAGATCTGCGGTGACGATATTCTGGAGGAAATGCTCGGCTTCGGGCCCCGCGATCTCGATCACGGTCCGGTCGAACTGCACGGTCGGCATCGGTCCACCACGCTTGCATTTGGGGTACGCCCTACGTAAGCCCGGCTCCGGCGGCCGGCAAGCCCGGCGCGGAACGGAGGCGGGCCATGCTGACATTCGATCTGATCCTGCGCGGCGGTACGGTGGTCAACCACGACGGCGCCGGCATCCGCGATATCGGCGTGCGCGGCGGTCGCATCGCCGCGATCGGCGAGCTCGCGCGCGCAAGCGCGGCCAGGGTCGTCGACTGCGCCGGCCTGCACGTGCTGCCCGGCGTGGTCGACAGCCAGGTCCATTTCCGCGAGCCCGGCATGGAGCACAAGGAAGATCTGGAAACGGGCTCGCGCGCGGCCGTTCTGGGCGGCGTCACCGCCGTCTTCGAAATGCCCAATACCAGGCCGCTGACGACCAGCGAGGCCGCCCTTGCCGACAAGGTGCGGCGCGCCCGCCACCGCATGCACTGCGACTTCGCCTTCTGGGTCGGCGGCACCCGCGACAACGCGCACGAGGCGGGCGAGCTGGAGCGGCTGCCGGGCGCCGCCGGCATCAAGGTCTTCATGGGCGCCTCGACCGGCGACCTGCTGGTCGAGGACGACGAGGGCGTCGCCGCCATCCTGGGGAATACGCGCCGCCGCGCGGCCTTCCATTCCGAGGACGAGTACCGCCTTCGCGAACGGCTGTCGGAGCGCGTGGCCGGCGACCCCGCCTCGCACCGGCTGTGGCGCGACGAGACGGCCGCGCTTTCCTGCACGCAGCGGCTGGTGCGGATCGCGCGCCGGCAGCGTGCGCGCATCCACGTGCTGCATATCTCGACGGCCGAGGAGATCGCCTTTCTCGAAGCCCACAAGGACGTCGCCACCTGCGAGGCGACCCCGCAGCATCTGACCTTCACGGCGGACGATTACGCGCGGCTGGGCACGCTGCTGCAGATGAACCCGCCGGTGCGCGATGCGCGCCACCGCGACGGCGTCTGGAAGGGCGTGCAGCAGGGCATCATCGACGTGCTCGGCTCGGACCACGCGCCCCATACGCTCGAGGAGAAGCAGAAGCCCTATCCGTCTTCCCCCTCCGGCATGCCCGGCGTCCAGACGCTGGTGCCGGTCATGCTCGACCATGTGAATGCCGGCCGGCTCACGCTGGAACGTTTCGTCGACCTGTCGAGCCATGGCCCCAACCGCGTTTTCGGCATCGCCCGCAAGGGCCGCATCGCCGCCGGCTACGATGCGGATTTCACGGTGGTCGACATGAAGCGGAGCGAGACGATCACCCATGCGCAGGGCGGCTCTCGCGCCGGCTGGACCTCGTATGAGGGGATGAAGGTCACCGGCTGGCCGGTCGGCACCATCGTCCGCGGCATCCAGGTGATGTGGGACGGCGAGATCGTGACGCCGGGGCAGGGCGAGCCGGTGGCGTTCCAGGAAGCGGTATCCCGATAGCCTTCCTCCCCGT
>ENA-UOVV01001049-UOVV01001049.1-compost-metagenome-genome-assembly--contig:-NODE-1049-length-24476-cov-11.241882_pt1 | contig 24476 bp, 19 predicted proteins | sample MGYA00238155_ERZ761577 | MGnify/ENA primary metagenome ERZ761577 (study PRJEB28898, sample SAMN06268775) | compost metagenome | isolation source: Emeryville, CA | place: USA:Emeryville, CA | collected...
TAGAAACAGCTGAAGGAGGAACACGAGAATCGTGTTTAACGCATGTAAAAATTAAAAATTGGGCGACACAAGCGTACTAAAAACACCTCAATTTATTAGGAGAAATGTAACTTTGTATCTAACTTACTTAGGTTGATACCAATCGTTATGCCAGCGTTTCGTTCCTACTCTATACAGGTACTTTTATGAAAGATTACGCCATATTATGGTTAGGGTGTTTGCTCTGTTTGGGCAACACCGTTTTTGCTCAGGATTGCGAACCACGCAGTTCCCTTCCCACTTTTTGTATCAATACGGGAGGGGTTCCTATCGTCAGTAAAGATGATTACGTAAATGGTTCGCTGCGAATAATACAACAGAATTCAGATGACCTATATACAGGTGACATACGCATACGGGGGCGTGGGAATTCTACCTGGCGTATGGAAAAGAAGCCGTATCGTATTAATTTAAACGTAGCAGGAAGTTTGTTAGGGATGCCGGCTTCGGCTCGAAACTGGGTGTTGCTAGCCAATCATGCCGATAAAACCTTACTACGTAATGCATTAGGATTGGACCTTTCGCGCCATCTAGGAATGCCCTATGCAAGCCCATTTCGCTTCGTTGATGTTGTCCTCAATGGCGAATTTTTAGGGGCATATCTGTTGACCGATCACATGGAAGTGAGGGAAAACCGTGTCGATATCGAAGAGGGCATAGATGAGGATGTACCAGGCGCGTATTTAGTCGAATTGGATGGGTTTGCGTGGGAGGAGCCACCTTATATTACTACCCATCAAGGGCTGATTGGTACGATTAAATACCCGGACGTAGAATCGTATGATGATCCGAAATTTAAGGTAATCGAGGATCACATCAATAGTTTTGAAGATCGACTGTTTTCGGACATTCCAGCCGATAAGCCCGGAGGTTATCTGGAAAAGGTGGATCAAAATTCACTAATCAACTGGTATCTTACTTGCGAAATTGTAGGAAATTCGGATAGTTTTTGGAGTGTTTATATCCATAAACGACGTTCCGATGATCGTTTTTTTCTAGGGCCCCATTGGGATTTCGATATTGCATTCGACAATGACATTCGCGTGAAAGATGCCCGCTATCGACTGATGTCGGACATAGGCCATGACGCTACATTTCGAAAATGGATTCTACGCTTACGGCAGGACGATCACTTCATGAAGCTGGTCAGAAACCGCTGGAATGAATTAAAGGAATCAGGGTTAAAGGAGTATATTTTAGGTAGACTTGAGGAATATGCTCAAATCCTCAACAGTTCAGGTTCACAACAACAAAATTACCAGCGTTGGCCAGTTCTCAATACGCAAGTATATATGGAGGTTAAATACCAAGGAACTTATGAGGAACATTTGGACTATCTCCGAGAATATATCGTCGACCGATTGGAATGGCTGGATAAAGAACTGAATGGACTACCAACAGAGTATCGCTATAGAATCGTTAACTTGCATAGTAATAAGGCGTTATCCCTCCATGACGACCAGGTCACACAACGGGATTTCCAGGAATCCAATGAGTTTTTTTGGCAAATTAACCATTTGCCCAATGGCTATCATCTCCTGATTAACCGTGCAACTCACCAAGCTTTAACGTGGAATAATGCACCGGGTAGTCCGGTCTACCTAAGTGATATAGACGAAACCAATCCACAGCAACAGTGGCGTATCAGTGAGGCCGCCAATGGGCAATATGTCTTGATCAGTCGAGATGGAAGATTTGGTTTGCAGAATATCGATAATGCCACGCATGAAAATGCACCGGTTCATGGGGTGGATATACGACTATATGACCCGGAAGGCCAGGTAGAAGAGAAATATTGGCTCGACTTGCAGGTAGCAGGTAAATGGCTCCTAGAAAGTATGGGCTACCTGCCGGATCGCTTTACGAGTTTTTCGGGTCAATACACTGAGGGAGCCAACCACCTTCAATGGGAAATTACGGGGGTCGATGAGGGAAGTTATTTTGAAATTGAACGCTTCGGAACTGGTAAAGAGGCAGAAGTGATCGAAACCGTAGATGCTACGGAAGGCATGACGACATACAATTGGAGGGATGATCACCCCTTACTCGGGTTTAATCATTATCGTGTGAAGTTGGTTCAAATCAACGGAACCGTGCTGGATATCACGGGAGTCATTTCTCTGATGAACGAAGATCAAGGGATTCTCGCTTATGTATATCCTAATCCCTCCGTTCGTAAAACACCCACACTCCGTTTAGAAAGTATTAAGAGCGGGAGTTTTGAATTTGAAGTATTTAACACAGCAGGCGTGCGATTAGCAAGCGGCTTGGATGAAATTCAGGTCGGAATCAATGACATTCCACTTCAATCGCTCCAATTACCACCAGGTCTCTATATTCTGAAAATTAATCTAGAGGGTTACTCCACTTCGACGAAATTCGTAATGTATTAAGTCGGCTTTAAATATGGCCTAACATTCGTTCAAAGCAAAGGGAGTCAAGTATTTTACCAATGTCCCCCTTGTCTCAGTCGTATTCGATTTGGGTGTTGTTTTCTGTCGGATGTGCCGTACAGACAAGAACCCTGCCGGCCTCTACTTCGTCTTCAGTTAATACTTCATTGTAGGTCATTTTGACGGTACCGGAAGTACATCTGGCTGCACAGGTACTGCACATGCCCGAACGGCAACTATAGGGTAATTGTATCCCTTTCTCCAAGGCTTCATCTAAAATACTATGATGGTAGGGCACTAATAAATTGTGTACCTTACCGTCAAACCGTATGCGGACCGTGTACGAATTTGTATCTACTATTTTGATGGTCTCGTCATCGTCGTCCTCTTCATTTTCGGGCGGGAGAAAGGTTTCGCGCTTGATTTGTTCGGGTGAAAATCCCATTCCTAGAAGTGTGATACGACAGAGGTCCATGTACACGACAGGTCCGCAACTGTAAAACAATGCGTCGTTGGGTGCGTAGGAAATGTAGGTCCGTACGTACTCTTCTAAAATAAACCGGTTCAGTCGGGCATACATCAAATTTTTGTGATTGCTAAACAGCCATATTACCTTTAGTCGTTCGGGATATCTTGCTTCCCACACTTTAATTTCTTCGATAAAGGGGGCAGTTTCCGGTGACCGATTGCTGAAGATAAGGATTACCTTCGACGACTCCTCTGCAACTAGGGCTGTCTTCAGGATGGAAAATAGAGGGGTAATACCTATGCCAGCCGCAAATAAAAAGACGACCCGTTTCCTCGTTCGTTCAGGGTCATAGGTGAAGAGCCCCTGGGGCTCATAGGCGGTTAGAAGATCGCCCGGTTCGTAACGATCGTGAAGTAGTCGGGATATTTCTCCGTTTTCAATTCGCTTGACGGTGATATGTAAGGGTTCACCTGCATGGGGAGAACTGCTAAGTGAATAGGACCTACGAACTTCCCTTTCCCCAAATTGAAAGGATAAGATGAGAAATTGACCTGCTTTGTATTTTGGAGGATCCCCGTCGACAGGTTCTAAAACAAACGTATAACTATCCCCAGGTCTCGGGATTTTATCAGTGATTTTAAATAAGTATTGCTTCATCATGGATGCGGCAAAGATACATTTTTTAACCGGGAATTAGGGGCAGTTCGATCGGTAACGCCTGGTTTATTAGATCAACTGATTCATGCAATGCGATACCTTGCCAAGTAGTTTAGGTAAGTTTTAGCACTGAATGAAATTAGCAGGATTCAAGGGTTTTTAAAAAAGAAGCTGTCTCAGAATCTATATTTGAAACAGCCTTCGGGGTTAGTGTGTGATAGTTTTAAATAGGGGTACCTTTTTTTTTCTAGGCTAAGAAATTCGATACTCTTTATAAATAGACGTGTCGATTAGTAAAAGGTCACTCTACCATGTAACAGATTGATAAATTCATTTTTCCAAATCATTTTACCGGTGGCTTTGGGCTTGTAACCGTCGTAGGAAATGGAAAAGGGCTTGCTAATTTTGATAGGCAAGCCCTTGTAGAAACTGTTTTAGGAAAAATTACTTAAGCAATGATTCAGGCATTTCTTTTCGTAATAGATGTTTGTAAATGAATCTATTTTTAAGGTTTTGGTAATGTAAACCCTTATTTCCGACGATACCGTGCCGGCTTTCAGGGTAGATCATTACTTCGAATTCCTTTTTAGCTTCCTGCAGGTCATTTATGAGTTGGATGCTATTTTGCATATGGACATTATCATCCATTACGCCATGGACAATCTGTAGAAATCCTTTATATCGATCAACATAAGTAAGTACACTGCTGGATTTATAGCCTTGAGGATTTTCCTGGGGCGTATCCATAAAGCGCTCCGTATAAGCGGTGTCATAATATTTCCAGTCGGTTACGCTTCCCCCCGCCATACCGTGGGTAAAGATGTCAGCTCCTTTGGTTAGAGCCAGGCAAGTAATATACCCCCCATAGCTAAAACCGGTAATTGCGATACGCTCAGGATCTGCTATACCCTGGTTGATAAGGTATTTGGCCATGGTGCTATAATCTCTGATTTCCCAGTCGCCTAAATTTCGGTGCAAATAGTTCAGACCCTTTTTACCAAAATGCCCACTGGCGCGGTGGTCGAACGATACTTGGACTAAACCTTCCATAGCATACCATTCGCGGGACGGATTCCAATTCCATTGGTCGAAGACCGTTCCTGCATCGGGTCCACCATAGATACTAATCAGCACGGGGTATCGTTTTCCGGGTTGATACCCGGTTGGATAAGTGACGGCCAAAGGTAAATCAAATAAACCATCTTCGCTTTTTACCCGAATTATTTCGGTTTTGGCTCGGGCATATCGATCGAAATCCTTCCCTTTCATTGAGCCGAGTTCTTTCACCATCTTTCCGTCATTATCGATGAGCGCAACACTAAATGGCGTATCAATATTGGAATAGGTTGTGACAAAATAATTTAATTCGGGAGAGGGGTTAATATGGCGATGACTGAAATTCCCAAAGGTGATTCGCTTCAAGTTTTTACCGTCCAGTCCTACTTTGTAAACGTCGAAACGGGCACTGTTTTCCAGACCTCTTGCCTGGAAATAAACCGTTTTTGACTTAGGGTCGACACCGTAAACATCGGTGACTGTAAACTCACCATTAGTTACAGCATTTTTAAAAGTTCCATCTATACTATATCGGTAGATTTGTTTCCATCCAGTCTTATCACTGACGATCAACATTTCATTTGTGTCTTCCAAAAGATGCAAGCGTTCTTCCGCTTCATCGATCGAAATCCACGTTTTTTGCTGCTCTTCGTAAATTTTATTCTTTTTCCCTTGTGCAGGATTTACGTTATAGATGATAAGATGGTCATTTCCCCGGTTGATCCATTGGACAATTAGGCCAGACCCGTCGGAAATCCACTTTGGCCAACCAAAATATTGATCCTCATTTTCATTAAAATCAGCCCAAATTGTTTCTCCTCCCTCCGGTGAAATAAAGCCCAGTTTAGCAGTTGGGTTAGGATCACCGGCTTTAGGGTAGCGGGTTTCTTCCAGATAGCCATGTTGCCCGACGCTGCTATACAAAGGGAACATAGGGGTGTTGCTCTCATCGAAGCGCATGTAGGCAATTTTTTTACTATCCGGGCTCCACCAGTACGCGCGGTAGTTGGTCGCTCTACCATAAATTTCCTCCCAGTATACCCACGTAGCATACCCATTTAGAATCGTGTTGCTCCCATCGTGTGTGAGTTGCTTTTCGACTTTATTCGTTAGATGATAGGTGTAAAGGTTATTTCCCTTGGTATATGCGATAAAGGTGCTGTCGGGCGAAAACATGGGATTTTGCTCTGGCAGGGGATCATGCGTAAGCCTAGTTTCCCCGCTAGGCGTGATCAGGTAGAGATCGTTGTTTTTTACCTGTAGTTTTTTTCGATTGTCGTCGAGCGAAGTTGATGATGCCGAGGTCGTTTTCCCCGTTTTCGGATTGAGGATTACCGATTGACCCTGGGTAGTAATCCTTAACCGTTCACCGTCGAGCCAGGTTGTGGATGGCAGAGATTGATAATAATTGGCCGGAACTGAACCTTTTTTGATAATTTCCGGATCAAACGGAAGCGTTTGAGCCAGGATCGGTAAAGGTAGAATTAGTACGAAAAAGAACAGATACTTCATAAGAGTCAATTTATTTCCAATCAATATATTCGCTTTTTCATTAAAAACTCACTCAATACCGATCACCGTATAGATGAATTTACTCTTCTTCGTAAGCAATAAATTCATACGTTGCCTGATCCCCACTCACCTCAAATTTCAAGAAACCCCTTGGTCCATGTCGGTTCCCTTTCCAGGATGGACGACCAGCAACAGCACCTCCGGTAACGAATCGAGTTTTATTTTCGATGTTTAGATCTTCAAACCAATGGAGGTGTCCCTGCAACACCCATTTCAGTTGATGGTCTTTGAAAGCTTCCAATACTTCGTTTCGATTGGATACCCCTGGCCCTTTAGGCCAACCACCGCTGGGAGGATAAATGTCGGTAAACGCCGAAACCAAAGGAATATGAACTGTTAATACGATAGGTCGGTCTTTCGGTATGCGTGATAATTCCTCTCTAAGCCATTCGAGCTGTGCTTCATCCACCCGGCCGACATAGCGATAGTTTTCAACATCGAGCACATTAAGCACGATGAATTGCCATCCCTTATGTTCAAAGGAATAGTAGGGGTCGCCAAAATACCTTTTGAACATTCCATCTTTATAGTCCGTATGAGTACTATCTTCCGGGCTTACATCATAAATGGCAAATAATTCATGGTTCCCTACACAGTTGTAGACGGGTTTCCCGAATCGCTTACTTTGTTCGGCATAAAATGAAAATAAGGAATCACTTTTAGCGAGGTTTCCACGCATCACATCGTAAACCTGATCTCCACCCGACAATATGAAGTCGGGATTAATTTCTTTCACCTTTTCTACTACTTTGTCAAAGGCTGGGGCTGCGATAGAATCCGGGCGAAGATGAATGTCTGTCAGGAATACAAAGGTAAAGTCGGGGGTATTAGAAGACTTTTCTTGGCAACTAGTTATTGTCACAATAAATGCGAAAAGCCAAGTAAATTTTAGGGTGCTACTTTTCATATGGGGTTAAGAATCTTTGGGAATTTGTTATATGGAAAATGCCCGGGTTGATTACCCGGGCTGTTATTAAAATGATTTTCGACCTTTCGAGAGGGCACGATCGAGTCCACTTGGATCCGACCCACCTGCTGTAGCAAAGAAGGGTTGTCCGCCTCCACCGCCTCGAATTTCCTTGGCAAGTTCCTTGACAATTTGACCGGCATGTAAGCCAGCTTCTTTCACAAGATCTTCAGCGATATACACCGATAAAAAAGGTTTACCTTCAATCTCGGCTCCTAACACTGCAATCAAGTTCGGAATTTCGTCCTTCAAATCATAAGAAAGTTTTTTCAAACCGTCAGCGTTCGGTACATCCACTTTACTGACAATGAGCTTAAAACTCTTATTATCTTCTGCACGCTCAATCAATTGTTTTTTCAACAGTTGAATCTTTTCATTCTGCAGGGCTTCCACCTTCTTTGCCAAGGTCGTTCTTTCCTCCAGCAAGCTCTGTGTTTGCTTAATAAGATCTTTGGGATGCCGCAGTAACTCTTTCAGTGCAGCCAACGTTTGTTCCTGTTGGCGAATATAGGATAGTGCACCTTCTCCTGCCACAGCTTCCACACGACGAATGCCCGCTGAGACCGATCCCTCTGAGAGGAATTTAAAAAGCCCGATTTGTCCGGTGGATGTAACATGGGTTCCCCCACAAAGTTCTGTAGAAAAGCCCGGTTCGAACGTTATTACCCGAACATAATCTCCATATTTTTCACCAAATGTGGCGGTTGCTCCTGCTTGTAAAGCCTCTTGGATCGGAACATTTCTTTTTTCATCCAAAATGATGTCAAGACGAATCTTTTCATTGACCAGATCTTCAATTCGCTCCAGTTCTTCAGGTGACACTTTGGAAAAATGGGAAAAGTCAAATCGCAAGACCTTATCATCAAGATAGGATCCTTTTTGGGTGACATGATTTCCCAAAATCGAGCGCATAGCCGCTAACATGAGGTGAGTAGCACTATGGTTACGTGCGATCTTAGCCCGGCGATCTTGATCGATTTGAGCAAGCACTGTGTCGGCCTCTGCCAAAAATTGCTCGTTGACCGGATCTTGTACAATATGGATGAACAGGTCGTTTTCTTTCTTGGTATCGACTATTCTAACAATTTCTCCGTGACCGGTACCACCTTGTAATAATAGGGTTCCCTGATCGCCAACTTGCCCTCCCATTTCCGCATAAAACGGTGTTCGATCCAAGACAATATGATATTCAAAGCCGGTCTTGGTTTTCACCTTACGGAACTTCAGGATTTGGGAGATTGATTCGAAGTTATCATACCCAATGAAGTCGGTCGCTTCTGCATCACGCACTTCTATCCAATCGGTAGCCTCCTTGGCAGCATCCATACGAGACCTTTGCTTTTGCGCTGCGAGGGCTTTCTCATAGCCTTCCTGATCAATTTTAAATCCCTTTTCCCGGGCAATGAGGGCTGTTAAATCGAGGGGGAAGCCAAAAGTATCGCTTAACTCAAAAGCTTCTTCCCCTGCAATGATAGTTTTACCTTCCGTTTGCAGTTGTTGGGTGATATGATCAAGGCGTTTTAGACCCGCTTCTAGGGTTCTAAGGAAGCTTTTTTCTTCTTCAAGGATCACGTTTTCTACAAAGTCCCTTTGTTGATAGAGTTCAGGGAATACACCCTCAAACTGTTGTGCAAGCACCGGTACGAGTTTGTGGAAGAAAGGTTCGTGTAATCCTAGATTGGAGTAACCATAGCGTACAGCACGACGTAAAATTCGGCGAATTACATAGCCCGCCTTCGCATTACTGGGTAACTGACCATCGGCAATGGCAAAAGCAACAGCCCGAATATGGTCAGCGACCACTCGCATAGCAATATTAATTTTATTTTGTTCTTCCGTAATGGGTACGGCCGGGTTTTCAAATTCCGATATATATTTTTTCCCAGATAAATTCTCAAGAACAAGGATGGAGGGGAGGAAAACATCCGTATCGTAATTTGATTTTTTCCCTTGGATGGCCATACATAAGCGCTCAAAACCCATACCCGTATCCACGTGTTTCGCGGGAAGAGGTATCAATGTTCCATCCGCTTTCCTTTCAAACTGCATAAATACCAGGTTCCATATCTCGATTACCTGGGGGTGGTCTTGATTTACCAGCGATTTACCATTGACGGTTGCTCTTTCTTCTTCAGACCGTAGGTCAATGTGAATTTCTGAACAGGGGCCACAAGGTCCTGTATCACCCATTTCCCAGAAATTATCCTTTTTATTGCCCAGAACGATCCGTTCTTCACCCGTTATGGCTTCCCACAAATCCCAAGCTTCCTGGTCAAAGGGGGTGCCATCTTGGTCATCGCCTTTGAATACGGATACATAGAGTCGATCGGCAGGTAGTTGGTAAACCGTGGTCAACAACTCCCAAGCCCATTGAATAGCTTCTTTTTTGAAATAGTCACCAAACGACCAGTTCCCCAACATCTCGAACATGGTATGGTGGTAGGTATCGAAGCCAACGTCTTCCAGGTCATTATGTTTCCCCGAGACGCGCAAACATTTCTGAGTATCGGCGATGCGTGGTGAAGGGGGCGTGCCATTTCCTAAAAAAAAGTCTTTAAACTGAGCCATACCCGAGTTATTGAACATCAGGGTAGGATCATTTTTTGCCACCAATGGAGCTGACGGAACAATTAAATGTGACTTTCCTTTGAAAAAGTCGAGAAACGTTTGACGTATTTGTTGGGATGTCATAAATCCGGTATTAAACTTGTTAGCTTTTACGATAGAGCTTCCACCAGGTGTCAATCCGGGACAGTTGAATATAAAGTATTGGTATTGAGTTTAATACAGTATTTTAGCAACAATAAAAGTCCCATGAAACCAAAGGAGAAACCTTCTTATCCACTTAAAGAGGCACAAAATTAGTAATTAAAAATAGCTGTACCATGCTCTCTCTGCGAAAGCATGGTACAATCGTGTCAAATTAAGTAGCGGGACTCTAAAGGTTTAGGAGTGATTTTTGGCTTTGTCAGCCCGGTTCCATAAAAGTTGGAACACCTTATCTGTAGCTTGTTTGATGGCCAGATCAATGTCGTCGGCAGTAGAAGTGACGGCTTCTGGGGCGGCACCTTTTTCCCTTACTTCAATGGTACAACGCTTGTCGTCAGAACCTTTCCTTTCGCTGTTTTCATCTGCCAGAAACACTTCAATCCGTGTTATGTTATCGCTAAACCGCGAGAGGGCTTCAGAAATGTTCCCAGAAATCTTGGCAATATAAGCGTCACTAACGTTAATGTTTTTGTCGGAGTTTACTAGTATATTCATTGTTGGTGATTTTTTTGCGATAATACAAAAAACTATTATCATTTAGGAGAGCAATTTAGCGAACAGGAGATCAATCATTATAAAAAATGACCTTGGTCTGTTTTTTGCTCAGCCGCTTTAAAAGGTGATTTTATTTAACGATAACCTTTTACAGATTAAATCTTTTGACCATTACCTAAGATTATACCGGGATTATTGGATTCTTGCTCGTGCTTAGGGCGGAACCCTTCCAGGTTCTGGAGAAAAAATTTTAGTTTTGCCTGAAAATACGAAACATCTATCCAATTTAATCACCTTTCATTTATGGCGAAAAAAATTGTTGCCGGAAACTGGAAAATGAATAAAACCCTCGACGAGGCTTTAATTCTTGTGTCGGAAGTAGTCAATATGGTTAAAGATGAAGTCCAAAGCGATGTCGAGATTATCTTGTTTCCGCCGGCACTTTATCTTACCACGTTAAATACTTATGTAAAAGATATTCCTCAGATGAGCTTAGGGGCACAAAATATCTTTCAAAAAGCATCCGGTGCCTACACAGGCGAACTATCGGCTGCAATGGTAAAATCGGTGGGGGCTAAATACGTGCTTGTTGGCCATAGCGAAAGGCGGCAATATTTCGGTGAAACGAATGATGTACTAGCCGAAAAAGTAAATATTGCACTTGAAAATGGTCTGAGACCGGTATTTTGCTGCGGTGAGTCGTTAGAGCAACGGGAAAACCAAGACTATATTGGTTTTGTAAAATCACAACTGACGGATAGTCTTTTTCATCTCAACGCCGATGATCTTAAGAAGGTGGTCATTGCTTATGAACCCATTTGGGCAATTGGCACAGGTTTGACAGCTTCTGCCGGGCAAGCTCAGGAAATGCACCGGGAACTTCGAAATCATTTGGCGGTAAAATACGGTCAAGCGGTAGCCGATGAAATCACCATTTTGTACGGGGGAAGCGTTGGAGCGTCGAATGCCGCTGAATTGTTCGCCGAAGAGGATGTAGACGGTGGGCTGGTCGGAGGGGCTTCGTTGAAATCGCGTGATTTCACTGAAATAATCAAAGCTCGCTAATCGTTTAAGAAATCAATTCGAGATTTAATCAGAATTTTTGTTAATTTGATTACATCTGGAACCGGGTGTGTTGTGGGTTGTTTGAATTTGTATTTTATTGATATTGGATGGGGTTTAAGAAAGGGCGTACTTTTAGTATAAAGCTTATATGCGCGGCGGGAGTAGTGTTGATTACGGGACTAGCGGCGGGTGCTTCCCTGGTGAATTTACCTGTTTCTTTTGTTTCCCACTTATTTATTGTAGAGGAGGAAGCTGAACTGGCGAATTCGGTTAACCCATCTGAAAATAAATCGCAAGTTACTTCCAATTCGAGTCCAATCCCGATCGAGGTGCTGCCCCAACATCCCTGGGTTGACAGCGTATTGAACACCTTGACATTGGAAGAAAAAATTGGTCAATTGTTCATGGTAAGTGCCTACTCCAATCGAAAAGAATCGGAGTACCGGGAAATGGAAAACCTGATTCGTCGATATAATGTGGGGGGTATCCTCTTTTTCCAGGGAGGTCCTGAGCGGCAAGCGGCTTTGACCAACCGTTATCAAGCAGTGGCCAAAGTGCCGATGTTGATAGGGCTGGATGCCGAATGGGGTTTGGGGATGCGTCTCGACAGTACGATTTCGTATCCTAGGCAGTTAACCCTGGGAGGCATTTCCGATAATCAGTTGATTTATGAGATGGGGTATGAAATTGGAAGGCAACTAAGGCGGATTGGTGTAAATGTAAACTTTGCCCCTGTTGCCGATATCAATTCTAATCCACGAAATCCTGTAATTGGGAACCGCTCATTTGGGGATGACAAAGTGAACGTTTCGGAAAAGGCATCTGCCTATATGAAAGGACTTCAGGATCAGCAAGTGATCGCAGTTGCCAAGCATTTTCCCGGCCATGGGGATACAAACACCGACTCACATCATACACTGCCCGTACTAAATCATACACGGGAGAAATTGACTCAGAATGAACTATTTCCGTTCAAAAAACTGATTCGTGACAGTCTGACCGCTGTAATGAGTGGTCATCTTCATGTCAAAGCATTCAACCCGGAAGACCCAGTTCCTGCTTCTCTATCCCCTCAAATCATTGAAGATCTTTTGAGGAAAGACTTGGGCTTTAGGGGACTGGTTTTTACCGACGCGATGAACATGAAAGGGGTCACTAAATCGGGTAAGCCCAGTGAAGTGAATCTAAGAGCTGTTCTTGCCGGAAACGACATAATTTTGGCTCCCATGGATGTGGCGGAATCGATTCAAACCATCAAAACGGCGGTAGAAAACGGGGAAATAGACGAAAGCTATATCGACCAGAAAGTGCAACGTATCTTAAGGGCTAAATATCTTGTCGGCTTAAATCAATATCAACCCGTTGAACTGAAAGGGGTCAAAAATGACATCAACTCGTCCCAAGCCCAAGGACTGAAAAGGGAGTTACTGGAGGCTGCGGTAGCAGTGATTAAAAATAAAAATGGGTTATTACCGCTCCCGGCCAAACACCGTATTGCATCGATAAGCGTTGGGGCAAATCAGTCGACGCCTTTTGCTGCCATGCTTAATCGATTTGGTGAAGTCCAACATTTTGTACTACGCAAACCCACGGCGGTTCAAGATGTCAAAGCCATTTTGAAGGGTGCCGAAAGTATAGGCACCATCGTTATGTCGGTGCATAAAATAACGTCAAATCCTCAAGAGGCATATGGGGTTCCCTCGGAGGCACTGCAGTTATTAGACAGTTTGCGTCAATTGGGGAAAAGGACTGTCGTGTGTTTGTTCGGTACACCTTACAGCTTAAATGTTATTCCTGAAGCCGATGCGATCATTGTGGGTTATGAAGCGGATCAGTATGCGCAGGAAGTGGCAGCACAGATTGTCTTTGGAAGTGTTAACTCCATGGGGCAATTGGCTATCAATGCCGGAGGATTTACGCGAGGAACCCGTGTGAAGGTTGAATCGCTGGATAAGTTGGGATATAGTTCTCCAGATTTGGTAGGAATGAATGGAGACATTTTGGCCAATATCGACTATATCGCTGAAGAGGGTATCGCCAAGAAAGCCTATCCAGGATGTCAGGTACTAATTGCCCATCGTGGACGTATCGTTTTTGAAAAGAGCTATGGTACGATGAGTTATGACTCCGACGCAAAAGTTACCCCGGAAACCCTATTTGATTTAGCTTCGGTAACTAAGGTGACGGCAACGTTACAGGTAGTCATGCAGTTATATGATGAAAAGAAGATAGATCTCAACCAAAAAGCATCTTTTTATTTACCCGAACTGAAGGGCACCGACAAACAAAATATCACCCTAAAGCAGTTGCTAATCCATCAAGCCGGGCTAAAATCTTTCTACCCCTTTTTATGGGAATCGACCATGCTATCGCCGACCGAGTTATCTGGAAAATACTATAGCAATAAGCGGGATAGCCTGTATTCACTTCGAGTGTCACCAACCTTATTTGCCAATCATTCGGTACAAGATTCGGTGTGGAAATGGATAATTGAATCGCCCATGGGGAAGAAAAACCGCTCCAATGCCTATCCCTATGTATATAGTGACCTAGGTTTTATTTTTCTTCAAAAAATCATTGAACGGGTCACGGGTACCCCGTTAGACGAATATGTGAACCGTAAGTTAATAAAACCGCTTGGATTGGAACGCATGACCTTCAACCCCTTGGATCATGCTTTTAATGTGAGTGAAATTGCACCGACTGAAAATGATAATCGGTATCGCGGCGAACTTTTACGAGGGACTGTACACGATCAAATGGCGGCTTTAATAGGGGGTGTAGCGGGACATGCCGGAGCTTTTGGAAACGCTCGCGACTTAGCGGTAATCTTACAGATGAATCTGTGGAAAGGCACTTACGGTGGAAAAAGGTATATTCAACCGGAAACTGTTGAATTGTTTGCCAAGAACCATGGTGTTCATCGAGGGTTAGGATGGAATAAACCCCGTTCGTCGAACAACAGTTCGTATTTATCGGCGTTGGCTTCTCCGAGTTCATACGGGCATACCGGCTTTACAGGGAATATTGTGTGGGTTGATCCTGAGAAAGAACTGATTTTTATCTTTCTATCGAACCGGGTACATCCTAGTTCCGACAATAATCGCATCAATACATTGAAAATACGGCGACGTATTCACGACGTTGCCTACGAGGCCATCTTGCGATATGATCCGATATAAATCAAATTTTTTTCAAGATATAGGGTACATGCCCTGGATCTCCCTCCTTTGCTTCTTTATTCCCGTATCCTTAAAAGCCGAAATCATTACCATCACAGGATATGCGCAGGGAACCACCTTTCAAGTGAAATATGTCGATCAATCAAAACGCAACTTTCGCACCGAAATAGAAAAGCTGTTAGCCGACTTTGATAAGTCTATGTCGTTGTATCGGGAAGATTCCGAGCTGTCTGTTTTTAATCGGTCTCACGCTATTCGGTTTACGACACCGTATTTTTATCCCGTCCTTCAAAAATCTTATGAAATTTATAAGGCTACAGACGGACTCTTTGATCCGACGGTTTCACCGCTGATCAAAGCCTATGGATTCGGTCCGGAAGGTAGAAAGGAAGCAGGGGTGAATCTCGATTCCATCATGCAATTTGTCGGATTCGATAAAGTTGATTTTGATTCCCTATCGGTGTCGAAGAAAGTAGACCCTGTATCGCTTGACTTTAACGCGATCGCTCAAGGGTACTCTGTAGATTTAATATGCACATTCCTCGAAGAACGCGAAATTGATAGTTACCTGGTAGAAGTCGGTGGAGAGTTGCGTGGAAAGGGGGTAAAACCCGATGGCAATCATTGGGTTGTGGGGATTTCAGATCCCATCAAACCTTCTCAGCTAGCCGCAACTGTGGTGATAGACGATCGGGCTATGGCAACTTCGGGAAATTACCGGAATCGATATCGAAAAGATGGGATTACCTACACCCATATTGTCAATCCCAAAACAGGCCTCCCGGGCTTGAGTGATATATTGAGCGTGACTGTTTTTGCCACGGATGCAATGACCGCCGACGGTTATGCGACGGCACTGTCGATTATGGGTATAGAAGGGTTAAAACAATGGCTAAATAAACATCCTGGGTTGGATGTATTCGTGGTATTTTCGAAAGAAGATGGTAGCCACGCTGTTTATATAAGTGAAGGGATACGGCCTTTTGTAAAATTAAGGGAATAATTTACTAGCCAAATACGGGGCAGAGGCTTATTGTGCATGCGTCAGGCAGTCGAAATTTACAGCATCAAAGGGAATTTAAAACTCCCTGAGAAGCGCGTTAGCATCCTTCTATTTTGCTTCTAAAAACTCCTAGAAAAGGGTAGAAAATATTTCGGGCTCATTCGTAGTTTTTTAATATTCTTTTCGCTAAGTTTATCGGGTTCAAATTCCAAATCGTTATTCAGTACTCGTGAAAAAGCTATCATTTTATGTGATTTTAGCATTCATCTCGTATGTACTGATCGAAGTATGTATTCGTCTCTTCGTTTGGGTACATCCGGTTCCCATGTTGTTCGAAAACAATTACAATCGCTTTAGAGGGAGCCCAAATGCTATGATTTTCGGATACCCTTTGAATTCCCATGGTTTTAAGGATGAGGAGTTCGAGCCCAAGGAAAACGGTGTTTTTCGTATAGTGGGTATCGGCGATTCATTTACGTTCGGGGTTACACCTTATCCTGAAAATTTTTTAACCATTGCCGAAAACGAGCTCAATAAGCGAATTTCGAACCCCAAAATTCAGATTTACAATATGGGAATTCCGAGTATTGGTCCCCGGGAAGAAGTAGCATTGCTGGCAGATGAAGGTCTTTCCTGGCAGCCTGATCTGGTAATGATCAATTTCTTTGTAGGTAATGACTTCCAGGAATCGATACGATCCACGAGAAGAAAGTTTGTCGAAAAATATTCTTACACGGCCAATATACTTTACCTGGCCTATAAAATGATTACCAATACAAGCCGAGACCTCCGGCAGCAGTACAAAGATGGTTGGACGACTTACTGTGATACTTGTCGGGTGTTTTCCAAGGAAGGTTATCTGGAATTAGAGGCAGATAGGAGCTATATCTTTCATAAAGGAAATGACTTGTTTGAAAGGCAACTTTCAGATGTAATAGTTTACATAGAAAGAGCCAGAAAAATGTGTCAGGCTAAGAAATGCCAATTGTTTGTATGCATCTTTCCCGACGAAATGCAAGTGAGCGCTGAATTGCGAGAAGAAGTAATCCAACGGCTCAAACAAAGAGGGGAGACGCCGGAATGGGATAATTCGCTTCCCAATCGCCGACTGGCGGAAGAACTTACGAAATTAAATATTCCCCACGCCGACTTGCTTCCGGTTTTTGAAAAAGAGAAAGATAGTATCTGTTACTTACCACACGACACCCATTGGAATATCCGTGGGAATCGGTTGGCGGGAAATTTTATAGCCGACCAACTAGAAGCGTATATCGGGAAAAATATCAGTAAACTAAATTAATAGGAGGGGGCGATTATTCATCTCATCAAACATTCGTTTATAGGAAAATTGCGGATAATAAATCTGCACTGGGAAACGCAATTTTCTTATTGAACTCCCTCGAGGTACTTTATTTCGTGGGTAATTCAGCCTTAAGCTAGAGCTGTAGCGAAGCTGTAATTGGGTGAAGTGTAAGTTAGGTCACCCCTATGGAGTTCTCTTTTTGGGAGAGCTAAGGAGAATTTTGCTTTATTATACCTAGCAAAAAAACAATGAATAGACCGAAATGCCGGTGAAGCGGGTTGCGGTTTTTTGAGTTCGAACTCAAAACTTGAAATATAGTATTCAAAATCTTGAGGGCTTCATAAGAAAGGCCGCTGCTCCACATTATCCCTAAGTTTTACTTATCTTTAACTTTCTGCAAAGCAAAAAACGATACCAAATTATGAGTCAAACGGTTGGAAAGTTAAAATCTCTGTTTCTTATTTTTACGAGCTTCCTTTGTATTCACAGTGAGTTGGTTGGGCAATCGATATTAAAAGAAGGTGATCCAGCACCCGATTTCAATTTAAAAGGTGTAGATGGGAAAAATTATACGTTGGAGTCGTTTTCCGACCACGATATACTCGTGGTGATATTCACCTGTAACCATTGTCCGACCGCCCAAGCTTATGAAGAAAAAATAAAGAAATTGGTGGACGATTATTCTTCCAAGAGGGTAGGAGTCGTCGCCATTTCGTCAAATGATCCTTTGGCCATTCGCCTCGATGAATTAGGTTATACCGATTTGAGCGATTCATTCGAAGAAATGAGAATTAGAGCAAAAGAGCACCACTTTAATTTCCCTTATCTTTACGATGGAAAAACACAATCAGTAGCACAGGCATACGGCGCGCAAGCCACTCCCCATGTGTTTATTCTGGATAGAAACCGAAAAATTCGTTACCAAGGCCGTTTTGATGATACAGAAAAGCCAGGAGTACCGGTTAGAACCCCGGATGTGATGAATGCTATAGAGGCATTATTAGCCGGAAGGAAGATCGATAACCCGGTCACGAAAACCTTTGGCTGTTCCATGAAGTATTCTGATAAAAGATATACCGTAGAGGACGAAAAGAAAAAATGGGCTACGGAAACAGTTACATTACAGCCGATTGATATGGATGGTATCAAAGAATTGCTGGCTAACAATACCGACAAATTGAGATTCATCAATGTATGGGCAACTTGGTGCGGACCGTGTGTAAGTGAATTCCCTGATTTGCTAACGATCTACCGCATGTATCGAGGTAGGGATTTTGAGTTTATAACCCTTAGTATGGACGATCCAGAAAGACCCGATAGAGTGGAAAAATTTTTAAAAAATCGCCATGCTTCTGCCACAAATTATCATTTTGTCGGGGATGACAAATATAAAATGATGGAAGCCCTATCACCTGAATGGCAAGGAGCTTTACCTTTTTCTATTATTATTGAACCAGGGGGGAAAGTGATTTATTCCAAGCAGGGGATCATAGATCCGTTTCAAGTAAAAAAAATCATTGTAGAAAATCCTACGATTGGTCGGTATTATTAGAATAATACCTTTAGTAAATGGGTATAGTTTCTTAATATTGACGGAGAGTTTTGAATTAAATAACCTTATCCCCATGATTTTCAATAGACGCTTTAATGTTGGCAAGTCAATTATTGCATTGGTCTTATTATCGGGCTTCCTTTTTTCCTGTGCCAGTGTACCTCGGCGCCCAGTCGATTACATTAATGTTGCGAGTTATAATTTACGATTAGATACCCAAAATGACGGGATTAACGCTTGGCCGAACCGGAAAGACTGGGTGAACGCCCTGATACGATATCACGACTTTGATATCTTCGGAACCCAAGAAGGTTACCGTCATCAGCTGGAGGATATAGCTCGATTGAGCGAGTATCGTTTTACTGGAAGCGGAAGAGATGATGGTAAAAAGAAAGGAGAACATTCGGCTATTTTCTACAAAAAGGATCGGTTTAAGCTGTTGGATTCCGGTGACTTTTGGCTGAGTGAGACGCCCGATAAACCGGGAAAAGGTTGGGATGCCACCTGTTGTAACCGCATTGCCTCGTGGGCTAAATTTAAAGACCTGTTGACAAAAAGGGAATTTTACTTTTTTAACGTCCATTTCGATCATCAAGGAGTGGTCGCCAGAAGGGAATCGGGGAAATTAATGGTGGAGAAAATTAAGGAAATAGCGGGTGATGCTCCGGTTATTTTGACGGGCGACTTTAATTCTACCCCCGAAACCGAGCAAATCTATACCATAGGAATCCTTTTGCAAGATGCCTATAAAGCGTCGAAAATGCCACCCTACGGACCCGAAGGAACGTTTACCGGCTTTAAATGGAACGCACCTATGGATAAAAGGATCGATTATGTCTTTGTAAGTAATCATTTCGATGTGTTGCGGTACGGGGTTTTGACTGATGCAAAACATCAGCGATTTCCTTCCGATCACCACCCCGTCGTCGCACAATTGTTGTTCAAAAAGAAATAGTTAACTGTCAAGTCCAATGGCGAGTAAAACTAATTTATATCGCCATTGGGCATGACCTCTGTCATGGTTTCAGGGGGGCGAATTTCCTAGATTTACACTAGCGTTTTTTGGGAATTTTTCATTCATCAGTAAACTCTGAAACCATGAACTATCAACCTTCTACTCGACAGATTGCTTTCGTACTTCCCGAATACTTTCGCAAAGCAGAAGTAGTGTTCCAAAAACTAGGAGAGTCGTTTTCACAGGTAACCGTGAAGATTAAACCGGGTAACCGTGTAAGACATACGGTATCCACCAAAGATTTAAGTCAAGGTTTTTGGAAAGTTTACCTTAATTGGACCGAAGGGAATCAGCAGTATTACCAAGAAGATCTTATTGAGGTAGGATAGGGGAGGTTTTTACCAAAAGAGTACTATCAGTCTAATACCCCTCTGTATAGGACAGGCCAATTCCCGTATAATTCAATTTCGACTATGCTACCATTAGGTAGGCGTATAGGGAGAAGACAGGACTGGTTAGCCGGTTGGAAGGAATCCAGCGCGAGGACGATAATTTGGTTTCCATTTTGTACGGAAGTTACAAAAGGCAAGTTATTATGGGCAGCTATGACCGCTTGCTCTTCTCGGGGTTCCTGCCATACGCCCTTGTGAAAAAAAGGTAAATCGTGTCGAACCCCATGCTCTAATACTTCTTTTACCTGGCTAACCATCCAGCTGCCTAGTAGGTAATACTCGGAGGGGTAGTCCCAATAACGTGGACTTTCATTGCTATCGGGATTAATCTTAAAGGTATCCACTTTAGCGTTTCCATCATTTGGCCACCATTCTACCGGACCTTGCCAAGGGTCATTCGGATCTATACGGTAATTGTTAGGACCTTTTCCCCAGGGCTGAGCGTCGTTCCATAAATAAAAGCCGTCACCTTCAATCAGCGCAAATAGTGCGATCGCTAAAGCTTGACTGGCCGGTTGAGTTTCTAAACCTGTAAATACCAGTGATCCGGCCGGTTCGGTGGTTTTCACATGCCAGGGAAAGCCTGGGTCCTGGTAGAGCGGCATAAAGCGATTCCAGGCATACCAGATCGTTTTATTCTCCTTTTGAAAATCAAACTTGCGGTTTATCCGGGATGCATGTATCGCCGAAAGTACTAAGTAGTTATTAAGATTATAGCCAGCGTTACCGGTCAGCAATTGCGGTCGTGGGTATACGTCAACGATCGTTATATTGAAATATTTTCCAAAGGAATCCCCGTCAGGAGCCTTTTCAAAGTTATAGTGGTTTGCGCGAGGAGTCTGATAATCGTTGATAAAGCTTAAAGGATTGAAGTAGCCCTCTTCCGTTTGAAAAGTTGTATTGTGGTAGGCGCTGCCTCCCCAGTAATCGAATAAGTGGAGATCGGGATGATTTGCTTTTAATCGACGCGCAAACCAAATCAACCTTTGCTTGACAGGACTAGAATAGCGTCTGTTCCAAAATTCAAAATCAAACGCATAAACCCCTATTTTTCCCACTCGATCGGCATAGGCTTCTACTTCTTCTTTTGTTAGTTGACTAAACCATTCTTCGCCCTTATCCTCGAAAAAACCGGGTGCTTCGGTCCAATGTTGTTGCTCGGAAGGAATTGTATGTTCCCAGCGAGGCAAATGCGTGATGCCTCTTTTTAAGTAATTTGTTGCCGGCACATCCTCATTAAGTCGGTACATCAAGATTAATTTACCTTCAGGGGCTTCAAATTCCGGAAATATTTTGTCAAAATGGGGGTTAAAATCAGTGGAAGGTTGAAACCAGGAAGGGAAATCTATTTTTGTTAAAGATGCGTTTGGGGAGGAAGAAATATTCGAGGTGTCGGCGTGAATGTAAATTGATTGAAGGCGGGAGGTGCGATAGTTAGAACGATGCCACCATTGTCCATAGTTTTTCTCAACCCATTTTGCTACGACCGTATAGGCAAAACCAGGGAACACTTTAATACCCTTTTCCAGTCCTTGGGTTATCATACCCTCTACGAAATATGTTTTACTCCGCCCATCGTTATAGTTGGCAAAATCCTTCAAAAAAAAGTGTCCATTTTTCTGAACGACGCGGATGTCAAGCCATTCGTCATAACTTCCTTGTCGAAACCAAAAAGCCGTATCAGCGATTTCTTCGGCCAATTCGGCGCTATATTCCAATTCGAACTTTACCCTACAAAGCGAATCTTGTTGACTGATCAATTCCACCTGTACCGGACCGCTCGTTAGATTTTCAGTTGCTAACCTGAGCCAGCTCCCTGGTTCTTTAACCACTACGATTTTTGACCGGTGTTGATTGAATTGTGATAAAATGGCGTCAAAGGGAGCGAGTTTTTCCGATTGGCTATACACTAGCAGGTGGATCTCTTTACCGATTTGGCGGTAATGTTGGATCGATAACGCATGTTCGCTCGAATCGGGTGTAAGAAGTTTAGGTTTAGGAAATTGAGCAAAGACCGGAGTAAACACCTGCCCTTTTGTGGGCAGTGTGTTTTTTATAATCCAGTATCCTGCGATCCCTGTGAGGACAAAAGTGCAAAAGAAAAGAAAAGCTTTATGACCTTTTGAAAACATCGGAATTTTTCCAAGATAGCTACCACCATCTGTAGAATATACCGATTGTGCCCGAAAGTGTACCTACTCCGTCGGTTATATAGCCGTATTTGAATGTATTTTTATCGTAATGAATCGCTGCATCAATTCCCCATGGTCCGTCTTTCTTCACAAAGAATTTCAAACCCACCGCTCCCCCATAGGCAAAGGTTGTCTGCTTTTTTTGATCACCTAGGGTTCCATAATAGTCGATATAATTATTAAAATGCGCGCCTAGTGTTGCTTGCACATAGGGAGAAAACTGGGTATTTGTACCCAAGAAATGATATTTAAGAAAACCATTCAAGGGTACAGCTGAAAATGTAGATGTTTTAACAGCTGATACTTCATTTTCACCCAACGTATAAATAGCTCTTGGGTAACGTTGTTCAAATTGGTATTTCCCTGTCCCGATTCCAGCTGATAGGGGCATATCTCGAAAAACCCACTCCAGGGTAATTGCATAATTTTTATAAGAAGCTTTATCGACGTAGCCGTCGGTAATCGAACCCAAGGGAGCGGATCCTGCCCATCGAACCGTTAAGAGATTATGAGTATATCGTTGATAGGGGGATTCCAATTGATATAGATTTCCAACGGACTGCGCGTGCGAAACGATTGAAGTCAGTATAAGACCTGCAACTATGAAAAAAGACTTATATTTCATTTTACTTCAAATTCTTTAGTAGTTAACAATTAATTGGTTTTCAGGTAGGGAACTTGATCAAATAATCGGTCAACCATTGCGGGGACTAACGATAATTCATATAAGCCTTCCCCTCTAATCTGTGCACTCCAGATGATGTTAACCTTTTGATTCACGGTGTCGGGGTTTTTCAAATCGAGCATATTAACGATCCAATATAGTTCCTGGACTTGTTGATAGGTGTAATAACTGGGCATTCCAAGACCCCATCCACCATATCCTCCCCAATAGCCGCCCCAGTATCCGCCAATTGGAATTTGTACGAGGTTTAAGTAACGGTTGTCGACGAGTTGAACGGTAATACCGACATCGGGATCGTCGTCGGCACCTACGTATGTATAGCCCAATTGTTGCATATTACTAATGATGCGATTGAGCAAAGCATAATCCGTTTCAGACAAAGAAGAGCCTTCACCCTGATTTGAAATGATGTATACCGAGTCGACGATACTAAATGTTTTGAACTGCTTAAAATCAACCTGTTTGTCGCGGTTGGTAAAGAAAACTTGGGTCTCTTCATAGGTTAAATCCGAGACCGGGTCATCGGAGCAAGCAGAAAAAAAGAGACTTCCAAACAGTATGAAAAATAAGCTGTAACGCTTTATTATTCTATTCATGACCAAGTGAGCTTTCAATTTAATTAATGACTAAAACTATAACGGAATAACAAAGAAATCATTTTAAGTTGTGAATAACTGCTTATTCACACTATAATAACAACAACAATAAGACTTTTTTCTCCCTAAAAACGTTGGAATTTATATGAAAAGTTTGCCCCGCAAATTTTCCATTCAAATTAGCCCTCTTTTAATCCGTGTGAATTATTAGGCAAATCAGAGTTTTTAAGTTAAATAAGAATTATACAACAATTAAACATCGTGAAAGACGAAACCCTGCGAATTATCGATCTCCTGAATGATACGTATGAAAGTGATGAAGCGTGGCATGGACCGTCGTTGGTAGCCTGCCTACAAAATGTAACACCGGCCATTGCTGAGGCTCGACTTACGCCAAATACGCATTCCATAGCCGAAATTGTGTATCACGTGACTACTTGGCGGATATTTGCGGCTCGTCGTTTACAGGGAGACCATCAGTTCGAGGTAAGGTCGCCCGACAACGACTGGAAAGTATTTGGTATGGTAGATGATTTTGAATGGGAAACTTTGCAAATGGAATTAAGTCTCTCGCAGGACGAGCTGATTACTACCCTTGAGCAAATTGAGAGTGATGCCTATCTAGACGAAATGGTTTTTGGTCGAGAATATAGCTATTATACGTTACTTCATGGTGCCATTCATCACGACATGTACCATGCTGGACAAATCGCCTTGATTAAAAAAGGTCTTGCCCTTCGAGGAATAGAGGATCGCGATTATGATAATTTCGAAAACGGTGAGTATGACGATGACTTTTATTGATATTGTTATAAAATTACCCGACGGCTTATAAAACGAAAGTTTTTTGTATATACAAAAATTCGTTATATTTGCAGTACATTAGTTTTAGATATAAAATATTTTAGATATGGCTTAGGCCATATTTTTAATGGTGTGGATATATGTCGAAAAGCCTCTTGATGTTTCAAGTGGCTTTTTTGTTGGCTCCCCTCGCGGTTTCTAACCATTTAGGCGAACTGGAGAATAGGGGATAAAGCACATTTCATGTGAAGTATCCTAACGTTAAGACTA
>ENA-UOVV01001050-UOVV01001050.1-compost-metagenome-genome-assembly--contig:-NODE-1050-length-24426-cov-11.444750_pt1 | contig 24426 bp, 22 predicted proteins | sample MGYA00238155_ERZ761577 | MGnify/ENA primary metagenome ERZ761577 (study PRJEB28898, sample SAMN06268775) | compost metagenome | isolation source: Emeryville, CA | place: USA:Emeryville, CA | collected...
TGGGTAACGATGCGGCAGTCCACATCATTTTCCATTGTTCCTTACCAGGATCAATACAAGAACGAAATTCTATCAGTTTGGGAAAAGTCGGTAGCAGCTACGCATCATTTTATTAAACCCCACGATTTCGAATTGTTGAAAGGGATGCTCCACACGCTCGATTTCAATCTTTTTCGACTTTTTTGTCTGCGCACTCAATCCCAAATCATCGGATTTATCGGTATGCATGAAGACAAAATTGAAATGCTTTTTTTACATCCCGATTATTTGGGGAGGGGACTGGGAAAGTCATTGGTCCATTTTGCCATTCGTCATCTACATATCGACAAAGTCGATGTAAATGAGCAAAATACACCTGCCTTACAATTCTATCTTAAAATGGGATTTACACCTTTTGAACGAACGGAAACCGATGGTCAGGGTCTGCCCTACCCCTTGCTGCGAATGAAGTTGCGTTCTAAGCAACTTGCATTTGTGAAATCAATTTTGGCTAAACGTATCCCCTTTTCGAACCATGAAATCTAAATTACCCATCGGCTATTATCTAAAAAAAGCCGACAATCTTTTGACGGAAGGAATCAATAAAATCCACCATGATTTGGGCATTAACCGTCTGCAGTGGCAAATTCTGAACTCAGTCCATCAAACGAACGGCATCGCTAAAGAAGAAATTCTCAAGACACTGGTGGAATTTGCAAAGGCGGAAACGATCCTCAACACCCTTGAGGAAATGGAGGATCAGCAGTGGGTGGAGTTAGATGATCAAAAATTAATCCTTACCGAAAAAGGGAGAGCACTTTTCGAAAAGTGCTATGAACGACAAAAAGCATTTCGGTTGCAGTCCATGAAAAATATAACCGAAGAGGCGTATTATCAGACGATTGCGACACTTGAACAAATGGTCCAAAACCTTCAGAATAACAAGTAGTTTACGGAAGCTGCAATCATCCCTACCTGGATTATTACCGATACACCGATATCCGCCAATGCAGGGCGCTAGTCTAGCATGGTACAGGATTCTTCAAAAATTTAACGAGGCTCGGGATCTTCTCAGCTACCTTCGAAAATCTTAGTTCGATGTTTGTGCCCCCATTTCTCCATAGCTTCCAGGACTTCGTTCAGGGTTCTACTGTATTCGGTAAGTTCATATTGTACAGTCACCGGTTTAGTATCACAAACCTTTCGAAGAACCAACCCGTTAATTTCCAGCTCATGCAGCTCCTTAGATAGAATTCTGGGTGAAATACCCACTTCCCGGGAAAGTTCATTGAACCCTCTTCTTCCGCTACGCAACACCGATAAAAGAACCAATTTCCATTTCCCCCCGACGATATCCAGGGTATCGCGAATCGCCATATTCGCCTTAGCACAACGTTCAGCTGTATATTCCATCACTATTCTTTTTGTAAGTACTATCCTTTTTGTAACAGATAACAAAGGTATAGTATCTATGTTGAAATTTGCAACAACACCAAACATTAATTAGTTATGTCGAGTAAAAGTTTAAAAATCACAGGATGGGTACTTACCCTGGCGTTGGCTGTGCTCTTTACTATGAGTGCCTTTATGAAGCTTACCCAAAATGAAGCGGCTCTAGCTCAGGCTGCGAACTACGGGATTGATGCAACCACCTATCAGTTTGTGGGCATCATCGAAATAGTATCGTTGTTATTATTCCTGGTTCCTCGCACGGGGTTATTGGGAGCACTACTTTTAATGGCCTATATGGGAGGTGCCATTGTAACACATCTACAGCATCAGGAATCTTTTATTCTCCCCATGGTCGTTCAAATAACTCTTTGGGTTACTGCATTTCTTCGGTTTCCTGAATTACGGGTTCGTCTGATCTCACCTCAAAATGCACACTGACATGAAACGCAGAAGCATCGTAAAAATCACTCAAAACCCCTGGAATAACGGCTTTTTAGGGCCAGGGCATCAGGCTAAAGCGGTCCTAGATGGGGTAAGTCGGGAGTACCGTGATCCATTCATCTTGTTTATGGATGATCGACTGGATTTACCGGGTGGGGACCCTGTGGGCGGACCGCACCCCCACGCTGGATTCGAAACGTTAACCCTTGTCTTGGAGGGGAATGGAAAGGATTGGCAAACAGGCAGTTTTGAAATCATGACTGCTGGGAAAGGCATTGTCCATACCGAAGAAATTGAAACGCCTGAAACGCTCCATATTTTACAGGTATGGCTCGCATTGCCTCCTGAAAAGAGATATGAAGAGCCTCGTTTACAACGCATTTTGCTGGAGGATGTGCCCAAAATAAAAACCGAAAAATCGGAAATCAGAGTTTACAGCGGCTATAGTAATGGGTTACATTCACCCATTCAAAATCATACGCCACTAACGCTGGTTGATTTTTACCTCCAACCCGGTGCGACGGTCTACCAAGCATTGCCCGCCCACTACAATGGTTTTATCTACGTCCTGGACGGTGCTGTTAAAGTAGGCGATCAACTTATTTCGGATGGGCAGACAGGCTGGTTTGAAAAATGGCAGGAGGAAGGTGAATCGGAAGTAACGTTCGAGGCGACGGAATCAGCGACGCATTTTGTCTTGTATGCCGGCAAACCGCATCACGCCCCCTTTGTACAGCATGGCCCTTTTGTGGCCGATTCAATGGACGACATTTCGCAAATGTACCGGAAATTTCGTCTGGGCTTATACCCCCACGTAAATGATCTCCCTTCAGACCGAGTCATTGAATACCATCCGCACGACAAGGCCGAAGGGGCGGTAATTCTTTAAACTTGTTTCATAGAAGTGCCGGGTTTGACCTCAATTTTGACAATGAGTCAGGCTTAGGCACTTTTTCACTTTTTCAAACCATACCTCAAACGTGCCCTAAGCTCGTTCACCTGTACTCCGCCTTGACCCAGGCCTATTCCATTTTTTGCCAATCCCCCTAAATAATTTTATCTTTCCCGCTAATTTTATATCCTTTACGTACGAACAACTATCCAGTTACCTTACTGTGCTTTATGACTTCTTTTAAATTAGTTGGCCTCAAACTTCCGGGAAAAACAACCAACGAAAATGGGCAGTCTGGTCGGGACTGTGGCTCACTATGGCAACGTTTCGAAACTGAAAACATCGCTCAACAAATTCCGCATAAACTCTCAGAAGATGTATATGCGGTATACTTTGATTACGACAGCGACGAGAACGGGACATTTTCTTATTTTATCGGTTGTAAAGTGGATGATACCTTAACAACTCCCCCACATCTCGATGTTCTTGACATTCCTGAGCAGTTTTATCACATCGAATTAGCCAAGGGAAAAATGACCGGGTGCCTTACCGATGCCTGGAAAAGAATATGGCAATCAGAAATTCCCAGGAAGTTTGGTTACGACTTTGAAATTTACAGTGAAAAAAGTCGGGATTGGAACGATGCTGAAGTTGATATCTATATCTCAGTAAACACCCCGTGAAGGGTTACCTTACCGAGCACGATCCCTTAAAAAAGCGTATCTTTGTAAATATGCATAGATCCGCTCGACATAAAGGCTTCCTCAAACTCGCTGTCATTTGCTGGTTTCTTTGGTTCGCTTTGAGTCCATGCTATGTCAAAGCATCCTTTTTAGCAACTTTGAATGCGGACTATAACAAACCCCTCAATAAGACGCGTGCCCTTGCTCCCTTTAGTGTTTGTCATGTCATTGGGGAGGGAAAAACGGTCGTTAATTTCCAAAAAATCGAAATTAATGCGCGGGCGGGGAGTCTGCTAACCCTGACGTATTACCCGAACGAAATTCTGTTCGACACCATAGAAGTCCCTCCCTATTTAGGGAATAGTCCTCCTTTCTACATTTTATACAAGCGATTAAAATTGGATTGTTGCTGAGCTACTGTTTCTACTAATTCAGAAATCGTAACTTAAAATGTAACAATCCATGAAAAATAAACATCTTCCTACGTCGTTGAACGACGCAGGCCTCTATACTCTTGCCCTTCGCTGGGTTATTGGCTGGACTTACTTTTCAGCCTTTTGGCGAAGGCTAATTTTAGACGATAAGTTAATCCCCGGAGAAGCGGGTTATATCGGCGAAAAATTCAATCATTTTCTTCCCAACGCCCTAGGCATCAAACCGATTATCGAATATCTGGTCAGTAACCCGGACGCCTTACAAACGGCCATGGTAACCTTTACCTGGGTCGAGGCCATCGTAGGCCTTTCCATTCTCTTAGGTTTTTTTACCCGACTCATGAGTGTCGGAATCTTTTTGTTAGCGTTGGGAATTTTACTGGGCTCGGGCTGGCTAGGTACTACTTGTCTGGATGAATGGCAAATCGGTGTGCTAGGTGTTGCCAGTGGAACCGTACTGTTTTTTACGGGCAGTGACGCTTATTCAGTGGATAAGCTGATTATAAATAAAGGGCTGGGATTTACTCATAAAAAATGGTTTGGTTACCTGGGTTCCGGGGTATTGAACCTGAAATATAAATATCAAATCGTAGGGATCCTGTCGACCCTGGTTCTAGCCCTTACGTTATTTACCAACCAATATTTTCATGGTGGCGTTTGGGGAGAGTTGCACAACAAATCGGTACGTCCGAAGGTTGAAATTTCGAACATTAGGTACGATCCTTCTCATTTAACTTTTCAGTTATTTAGGGTTGAGGGAGCCGATGTATATGGTTCATTTTTAATTCGAATAGATATACTCGACCAGGAAGGGAAGGTGGTAAAATCTTTGGATCAGGAAGCGCTATCGAGCTTTCCAACCGACCAAATTAGCAATCATTATGTGGCCAAAATCCGTCCTGGAAAGTACAGTATGATCTTGCCCCTGGGCGCTAAAGCCGATTTGACCATGGCTATGCCTGACATTCCCATACGGCCGGGCTATTCGATTCGATTAGTTGACATCAGCGGAATCGAATGGCAGGCGCCTATTCCGTAAAGCAAAATTTAAAGCTGCCTGTGAATTCGGGCAGCTTTAGTTATTTTTAGCCAAGCTCAATTTCGATCTTATATGCGATGACGATCTAAAAGTTTCACATTTAAAGGGCATTATCTAATTTCAACCCCATCGAAACAATTCATCCAAATACGCTATGGGTAGTGAAAAATTTGCATCGGGAAGTGATTGGGAAGCCTTTAATCCCTTTTTCAAGCACCTAGAGGTTCCTGCTAAAACGGTTTTGCTCGCGGAAGGTCAAGTCTCCAAAACCATGTTCTTCATCGAAAAGGGATGTGTCCGCACCTGGATCAATAGTGATGGGAAAGATATAACCACGCAATTTTTCTTCGAAGGCGATAGCGTCTCATCCATCGAAAGTTTTAGGACCAACCAGCCCAGTCTTTATAGTATTGAAACGATTGAACACTGCTCATTACAGACCCTATCCCAACAAGACTTCCAGCAAACGATTGACACCAACCCTGAACTACGCCGCAAATTAGAAGAACGCCTGTTCCGTCGGTTACTTCAATCCCAGAAGTTGATGTTTTCTTTTCTAAAGAATACCCCTCAAAAACGCTACGAAGAATTATTAACCGATTATCCCCATATCATTCAGCGTGTCCCGCAACATTATATCGCATCTTATTTAGGTATCACCCCCGTTTCCCTCAGCAGGATTAGAAACCGACGATAACAGGTTTTGGCTTTTCTTTACAAATGTTATCGTCTCCTGGAGTATAAGGCAGCCATTTTTGCTAAAAATTGAAAGCCAAAATGCGAGTCCTTATTGTTTACAATCACCCCTATTCGGGGAGCTTTTGCAATGCGATCCTCAATGCTGTCACTAACGGACTTCAAAAAGCCCATCACGAGGTCGATTTAATACACCTCAACCGAGATAACTTTAACCCCGTTATGACGGAAGCAGATTTAAAAGCTTTTATTGCCCATAAGCCGATCGATCCTCAGGTCATCCAATACAACGAACGCCTCAAAGCAGCCGACCACCTCATCTTTATCTTTCCCATTTGGTGGGATATCATGCCTGCTCAAACTAAGGGTTTTATTGACCGTGTCTTGTTTCCCGGCGTAGTTTACGATCACCATCCCCGAGGCTTCGGACTTATTCCCCTTCTTAAAAACTTGAAGAGCATCACCCTCATAACAACCATGAATAAGCCTCGTTGGCTCTATGCCCTGTTTATCGGTAATCTAATCCAAAAAGTCATGTTGAAAAGTGTTTTCAAAACGATGGGATATAAAAACCTCAGCTGGATCAGTTTTACTGCGGTGAAGGCAGTAGGTCATCAGAAAAGAGTAATGTGGCTTCAAAAATTGGAAAACAAATTCCAACATATTTACACAAGATCGCAGTGAATTTCCCGGAAGGACGGCCATTGCAGACTATCTTAGTAGAATAATCGTAGCTAACACCTAAGCCAGATTCGTCTGAGTAATCTACCTAATAAGAGAGAAGTACCCAATTTAACCAGTCATCTAATCCATGGAGACTAGACTAAGCGTAATAACCTTGGCGGCGAAAAATCCCCCACTAATGCGCGATTTTTACAGCAACGTATTGGGTTGGGAACCCGTAGCCGAGAATAAAGACATCGTTTTTTATAAACTAAATGGCTTTCTATTGAGCATTTGTAGTGAAAAGCTGCTGAGCGACTTTGTGGATGTTCGGACGCCAAGCGACGGCAGTAGGTCCTTTACACTAGGCTATAACCTTTCTCAAAAAGAAGATGTTTTAGAATTGTACGACCGACTAAAAAATAAGGTTAACATTCTAAAGCCACCTACGGAACCCCCTTTTGGTGGATTGTTTTTCTATTTTTCCGATCCGGAAGGCAATATCCTGGAAGTAGCTTATAACCCGTTTGTTCAATTGGACTCAAACGGAAATGCCGTGGGTCATCATCCAATCGATCACCTATAGGTTCCCAAAAATTACGAAGGGGTTGGTCCGAGAATTCGTCGCGAATTACAAGTATTACCCACGCCGTTTCGTTTAAAACAGGATGCTACACACACAATTCGGTGGCGGGCTTACGTATTATCTGAAAAAGTATGTCCCACAGTTATACTATAAATTTGAGTTTCAAACGTTAAGTAGATTTACTCCGTTTGATCACTTTTTATTTTCAATAAGGTAGGATAATGAATTCAATCCAATTTTCTTACTTGTCGTGGGTGAGGTTCTTAATAAGTGAGAAATGAATAGGTAAAACTCGACATCTTGTTCCGAACCCATCCTGTCGAAACGAAAGAAAGGAAAGGGACCGGTGTAAATTGACATTCAAATACGCAAGACTACCATAATCATCCAAAATCAAAATGTTTGTTATCGAAGCACCCAAAGACTGTGGGAATGCTCCCAAAAAACAATTTTTAGTCGATTATCAAAGAGCGTTAGCTGAAAAGGATTTAGATTTCCTTTCCAACCACCTTTCGGCTCGGATTAAATGGGAGGTTGTAGGAGAAATGACGATTTCCGGTAAGGAAGAATTCCTAAAACACATCTCCGAAACCAAGTTCGGAAAAGCCCAACACCTGGTGGTTGAAACGGTAATCACCCATGGTACCGATGCTGCTTTATCCGGCCGACTGACAACCGCTGACGGTGGGATTTACCATTTTTGCGAGGTTTATAAATTCAAAGGCTTTAAGGGATTCGAACTGGCATCAATCAAGTCATATTTCGTTGAAGCTACCCCGGAACAAAGCCAGCAGTAGCATGCAGAAGCCCCGTCAATAAGACGGGGTCGACTTGAAGTCTTCCAATACATCGATCGGCGAATTGGGAATAGCTAGGGTATAGCCTATCTCCTTGTTTTCCTGATTTTGCCTAATTTCCCCTCAACCCCATGACCTATCCTAAGGTTTCACTATCTTTACTTGATTAAGCCTACTTAACCCGTTAAACATCAGAGCATAATGAAGGAATTTGAAAATATCGTAGTCACAAGCTATATCATTTTCCTGATCCTAATCGGAACTTTCTGGGGCTTTCGTTATTGGTATTATTGGAAAACTAAAAGCGCACGTATTCACGTAACCCAAGAAAAATCCCCCTTTCGCTATTTCCGTTATTTAACGCTTGTCGGGTTACCGCTTTTCCTCACTGGGCTCATTCACTATATTTTTGTCCTTCAAAAAGGAAATCTCTTTGCTCCTTATTGGGCTAAACTGGGCTTGATTACCTTACTAACCTTGGTTTTTATTACGGAACTTCGCTATAACTTTAACCCCTTACCTCGCAACATCAGTCGCATACTCAATATCGTCTTCGGTTCTTTGATCACCTTCCTGGGAGTCTTCCTGAATCAAATGTATTGGACGGCCTTGCATTACCCTGAAACTGCAGCCTGTGTGATCATCGACCTCCCATTTAAAGGCAAATGGATCGCTTCGGGTGCAGGTGCCACTGCCCTCACCAATCACCACGACCGTATTAGTAGTCAAAAATATGCTGTTGATATCATCAAATTCGGTGATCGAAATAAGCTATTTAAAAATGACGGCATTGCCAACGAAGACAGTTATACTTTTGGAGCGGAAGTTATTTCGCCTGTCGATGGGAAAATCGTACATGTAACGGATGATCTCCCGGATGTTAAAATCAGAGAGCGGGATAAGTTAGCAGGCAATTATATCTTAATTCAGTTTCAAGATACCTTGTATGTTGCCCTGGCTCACCTCAAACAAAACAGCATTGTCGTCAAAGAAGGAGATATGGTAAAACGGGGTGACCTTTTAGGCCAGGTAGGAAATTCGGGAAACACCGACTTCCCACACCTCCATATTCACGTCCAAGATACCGAAGTTTACAATATTGAAACTACACGAAGCTATCCTTTCCGATTTAGAAATTTCAAGAGGATGCGGTATGTCTTTTGGACAACCGAGAAGAATCAATTTTTACTGAGTAATGACATCATTCGTCCTTCCGATACCTATCGGGATGGTTCGGATCGAAAAATATGAATCCAGGGCTGAAGCTCCCCTTAATACTATTATTTTCCTTTACCTACAAATGCATTGACTACCAACCCGCCTGTAAAAGCCCCGTACAAAGTAGTAGGTAGGGGTTGAGAAGTGAGGGGGCAAGTACCTGAATAACAGCCAATAAAATGGTAGTATAAATAACCGGCTACCGCACCTAAAATAATTCCCACCGCCGGGAATAGAATTCGCTTGTTCATCATTACCTATCGTTTTTTGACGTAAAGTTGTCGAAAGAAATGCACCCGTACCGTAACATTAGTCACATACACTGTTTTTAATAAGCGGTTTGTATTTGCTTCAGTGCCTCTTCGATCGAATGCACGGGTAACTGGCAGGTCTTATTGAAGCATACGTAAACCATTGTTTTTCCTCCGACGGCAATTTTATCTTGTAACAAGGGTAATTTTGAGGTATTCTCTGTTCCCAGGACCACTTTATTGGGTATAAAAAAACGATCCAAGTCCTGACGATAGGCATCCGCCTGAGGTCCTATTATGGCTATTTCGGGGGTTGGAGCTGCCAATACACAATGCAGTGCAGCCCAATTGGCAACCCATTGCACATCGGTGGTTACCAAACGTGTAATTTTTTCAGCCATATGGGTTGCTATCTCCAAATATTGCCGGTGGTCTAAAATCGTTCCCAAGGTGTACAAAGCTTCGGCCATCATCGAATTGGACGCAGGGATTACATTGTCGAACAACTCGATCTTTTTCGCAATCAACTGTTCGGCGTCCAAGGCAGAATAGTAGAAAAATCCTTCTTCCGCATCCAAGAACCTTTCAAGCGTATCATCGGCCAGCATTTGAGAATATTCGAGCCACTTTTCATCAAATGTAATTTGATATAGTGCTGTAAACCCATCGATCACAGCGGCATAATCATCCAAAAAAGCGGGAATAGGGGTTGCCGTGCGCTTTAATTTCCCATCGACGATCAAGTATTTTCGTAGATATTCTCCATTTTTCACAGCCATTTGGCGGAGGTCTTCTTCCCCCAAAGCTCTGTAAGCATCGACCAAACCCCGTAACATCAGTCCATTCCATGAGGCCAATATCTTGTCATCCAGCCCAGGCCTGACTCGACCCGCTCGGTATTCGCCGAGTTTTTGAAGTGCATTTTCATAACGTTTTTCAAAATCCTCGGAATAAATTCCCAGGGATTTGGCCAGATCTTGCGGGGGTCTATCGAGATGCAAATGATTCCAGCCGTCCTCCCAGTTACCTTCCGGCGACAGCTGATAGAGCTGAGCAAACCAAGAAATATCCGTCCCCAAGGCTTCTTTAAGTTCATCGAAAGTCCAAATATAAAACCGACCTTCAATCCCCTCACTATCTGCATCCAAAGCCGAATAGAACCCGCCCTCAGGCGACTGCATTTCCCGTTTTAGCCATTGACTGGTTTCCAAAATCCGTTGTTTGTACAAGGGGTTTTGAGTCAGACTATAAGTTTCGGCATACACGCTCAATAGTTGAGCATTGTCGTAAAGCATTTTTTCGAAATGGGGAATAAACCATTCGTCATCCACCGAATATCGTGCCCAACCACCTCCTACATGGTCATAAATCCCGCCCAATGCAATTCGATTGAGCGATAATTCAATGTGCCGTAGCGCTTCAGGGTTCTGCGTTAAATCATAATAGCGTAACAAAAATTTAAAAACGACCGGCATGGGAAATTTCGGCGCCCGGTTCATTCCGCCTTTCTCGGTATCAAACTGACTTTTGAGTCGTTCGAAAGTGATATCCAACTCATCGACTGACAAAGTCCCCGGTGTTTGCACCAACCCGTATTTTTTAATTTCGGATTCATTTAGGGCTTCTGCAAATCCGTTAGCCGATTTGCGGAGGGCGTCATAATGGTGCTGGTAAGCATTTTCAACACTTTTTAATAGCTCCATCCAATTAGCCGGGGGCAAATAGGTAAGTCCGTAAAAGGGTTTAGCATCTTCCAGAAGAAAAACATTGAGTGGCCAACCGCCCCGCACACCCATGGCTTGTACGGCCTCCATATAAAGGGTATCGACATCCGGTCGTTCCTCCCTATCCACTTTGATACAAATAAAGGAGCGATTCATGATCTCGGCTATCGCTGGATCCATAAAGCTTTCTTTCTCCATCACATGGCACCAGTGGCAGGACGAATACCCGATACTGACTAAAATCGGTTTTTTCTCCTGACGTGCTTTTTGCAAAGCTTCTTCGCCCCACGGGTACCAGTCAACCGGATTATGTGCGTGTTGAAGTAGGTAGGGACTGGTTTCGTTGATTAAGCGATTAGGCATACCTTTTTATTTCTGCCAGATTTTCCAGCTCTTCTGTAGTAAATATTCGATAATGAATTTGAAAAGTCTTTCCGAGAGGCGTCTCCAACGAAAATCCTCCTGCTCCAAAACCGTCGGTTACATCCAAGGTAAAATGGGCATGCTTCCAGTATTCGAAAAGGTCATGATCCACCCAAAATTCGCAACCCTCCACCTCGCCAATACAGACGTCGTTAGTTCGTAAATAAAATCCGCCTTTTTGAAAGCACTGGGGTTGAGTACCTTCACAACAACCACCCGCTTGATAAAACATGAGTTCCCCATGTTTTTGCTTTAATTCACGGATCAACTCCCTAGCTTCTTCGGTACAATCAATTCGTGATACCATGGTTTGAAATTTACGCTCCAAAGAGGCATTTACCTGTTCGGGCAAGTATAGTTCTTAAAAATAGTTTGTATTTCCTAAAAAAACCGGGTATACCCTCAATGGATTTACCCGGTACTTGCAGATCTCCTTAGAAGAATCCTAGTTTCTTCTTATCGTATGAAATCAACATATTTTTGGTCTGACGATAGTAAGCCAACATCATTTTGTGGTTTTCACGACCAATTCCCGACTGCTTATACCCACCAAACGGAGCTCCAGCAGGATAGGAATGATACTGATTGACCCACACACGACCGGCTTGAATCGCGCGGGGAACCTGATAAATTTGATGAGCATCGCGTGTCCAAACGCCAGCGCCCAATCCGTATAGGGTATCGTTGGCAATATCAATCGCTTCTTGCTCGTCTTTAAATGTGGTAACCGCCAAAACAGGTCCGAAGATTTCCTCCTGAAAGATGCGCATCTTATTATGGCCTTTAAATAAAGTGGGTTGTATATAATACCCTCCACTCAACTCCCCTTCCAATTGTTGAGGCGCTCCACCAGTTAGTAGTTCAGCCCCTTCTTCTTTACCCAATTTGAGATAGGAAGAAATTTTATCGAACTGAATTTTAGATGCTTGAGCACCCATCATCACCGTTTTATCTAAAGGGTTACCCATCTTAATAGCTTCTACCCGGGCGATAACTCTCTCTATAAACTTATCGTAAATGTCCTCCTGAATCAACAATCGCGACGGACAGGTACAAATCTCTCCTTGGTTGAGGGCGAACAACACAGCTCCTTCAACGGCTTTATCAAGGAATTCATCATCGGCATCCATGACCGAATTGAAGAAGATATTGGGCGATTTACCTCCCAACTCGAGGGTAACCGGAATAATGTTTTCGGTGGCATATTGCATCACCATTCTACCCGTCGCTGTCGATCCGGTGAAGGCTGCCTTTGCAACTTTCTTATTCGTCACCAAGGGTCTCCCCACTTCAGCACCAAAACCGTTGACGATATTGACCACCCCGGCTGGTAAAAGATCTTCGATGAGTTCCATCAACACCATGATGGAGGTGGGTGTACTTTCAGCGGGTTTTAACACAACCGTACAACCAGCCGCCAAAGCAGGCGCAAGCTTCCATACCGCCATTAAAATGGGGAAGTTCCAAGGGATAATTTGAGCGACGACGCCAATGGGTTCATTAACAATCAGAGAAACCGTTTGATGATCAAGTTCAGTCATCGATCCTTCCTCCGCACGAATCACCCCGGCGAAATATCGAAAATGATCAATAGCCAAAGGTATGTCCGCATTCAACGTTTCTCGTATCGCCTTTCCATTGTCAATCGTTTCAACAGAAGCTATATATTCCAGATTCGCTTCAATTCGATCCGCGATTTTGTTTAGAATAATGCTCCGCTCTGTAGCCGAAGTTTTGCTCCAGGTTTCAAAAGCATCGTGTGCTGCATCGACCGCTAACGCGATATCTTCCGCCGTCGAGTGCGCTGCCTTGGTAAAGGGTTTTCCTGTAAGCGGAGAAACATTATCAAAATATTTACCCTGAACGGGAGGGGTCCATTTTCCGTTAATGTAATTGTCATACTTCTCCTTAAATTGTGGCCAAGCCACTACATTTTCACTAGACATAGTTGATGTGATTTTAAATGTTGATAAATAAAAAAAATAAAACCGGAAACAATATTGCCCCGGTATTCGTAAAAAGGGACAATCAATAATTTAATATTTTTTCTTGTCAATTCCTAATTTAAATTGACTTATAAATTACTATCTACTAATAATGTTATCAAATCACGCTTTCCAATAAAGCGATAGAATTATCCTACTAATTTACCACTGTAGTGCCGTCTATTGCATTGATCTATGTTAATATCAACGTCTGTTATTTTGATCTTCATCTCATCGAAAAAGGGAATTCAATTAGCTAATAGCTGACTACTAACCACTTAAGCTTATTTTTAGAAAATTATCTCCCTCCCTATTGAGGAATTTAATTTCAAAATTGACTTGGGGAATGATCGGAAATATTTACTAGACTGTTTCGCTCTATTAATTAAATAATTTTTGCATTTAATCAATACTATTTACATTAATTTCAGAGGAAATAAATAAAGATTGATCCTCTCAGTAATGCTGATCTAATTGAGTTAATCCGTAAAATATTCTTTTTTTAAGGTAACGTTCTTTTTATACGCTTCCCTATTTCTACTCCAAAATCGGCGTGTTATTTTCAATCAAAAAACTGCTAGTTTACCTTGTTTGGGGTAAAACAAAAGCGAAGTTGATTTGATTTTACTTAGTTGTTTTGGGATAGTGGCGACTTTTCTTAAACTTCCTTATTCGGGCGTTGATAGAAGGTACATTCTCCCTTTCTACCTGTGCGATGGTTGTCAAAAAGTCTTTTTCAAGTTCTGGGTGAAGAGGTATCAGGTCAAAGAGGGTTTGAAGGGCATTGACCCGTACGATTCTACTTTCCTGTTTATTTGTTGCCCATTGGGTTAAAACTTCCCAGACTTCGCCTAATTCATCGTCTTTATAAGGCAAGCGTGCTAGCAACAATGCTATGTGCCATTTTAGCTCTTTGGGAACCTCATTTTGACATAGCCGCAATAGCCCAGGCTTATGCTTCGCTAAGTACTCGGGCGATTGAGAAGTGATTTTTTCGACGGCATCGGCCGCCCTCATCGCACGCAAGCGGTCATTTTGATATAGGATAGAAAACAATTGGTCAAATTCTTCCTGATTTTTAATCATCCCCACCAATTCGTCGACTCTGGCAATTGATCGAAGATCCCCGCCTGAAAGAAAATCGTCGAAATAAGCTGTCATTTACGTTTCGTTTGAAAGAGGGAGGTTAATTTTCTTTAGGGCTATTTAACCAAGCCACCTTTTGTTCTGCCTGATGGTCTTGTCCGAGGATATCACGGTACAAATCAGGGCGTCTGGCCTTCATATATCGATACCCACCGGCTCGCGTCAAAGTCTCGGGTATTAAAGTGGCTGTCGCAAAGCTATCGTCAAACGTGCGACATTCTGCCACGATATCTCCATAGGGATCCAGAATCATTGAACAGCCATTTTTCAGTTGGTCGTCGTCCATCCCGATCGGATTCGAGAATACTACATAGACCGCATTATCATAGGCGCGGGCGGGCAGCCACTTCATTAACCAGGCACGTCCTTTCATTCCATCGAATTCCAACCGCAGCGAAGTGGGGTCATTTTCGCGGTTTTTCCACAACTCTGGATCCACAAATCCTGCTCCGGGTCGGGTGGAAGGGGTACACATGGTTACATGGGGCATAAAAATAACATCTGCTCCCAAGAGCCGTGTAGCCCGCACATTTTCGATGATATTGTTATCATAGCAAATCAAAATGCCACATTTCCATCCCAACAAATCGAAAACACAGTATCGGTCGCCGGGGGTAAGATACGGATTAATGAAGGGGTGTAATTTTCGATATTTTGCAACTAGACCGTTTCCATCCACGCATACATAGGCTTTATAGAGTCGATCGTCTTCATCTTTTTCAAATAGCCCGGCCAGTACTACAATTTGGTTTCGGCGCGCGATTTCGATCAATTTCTGAATACTGGGACCTTCGGGGATAGGCTCAGCCATGTACAGCATCTCATTTTTAGACAAATGGCGCGCAAAGGTATATCCTGTGACTGAACATTCGTGAAAGGCGATAACCTGGGAGCCCGCCTGAGCAGCTTTGCCCGCTAATTTATCGATCACAGAAAGATTATAGGCTTTATCCCCACTTTTGTTTTCAAATTGTGCCGTTGAGATTTTTATTTTTTCCATTGTATAGCTGTCGATATTGCGTTAGCGTTTGTAAAAGATATAATCCGAAACCAATGGGTCGAGCCCTTGATTTCTAAATTCAGATGCTATTTGACCACGATGATAGGTCGAATGGTTGATGATATGAAAGCAAATATGCAGCACCTGATTGCGAAATTTATCTCCCGTGCTAGTCCTATATTCGATTACCTTGTCGAGGTCAACACTTTTTAACATGGTCTTGCTTTGCTGAAAATTAACATCGTCAATATTTTTCAGCTCATGGAAATCGTGCATTTCCCACACACCGAATCGAGGGGGGACTAAGGAAATCCGGCTATTCCAGATATGATGGGCATTCATCGTATGATTGAATAGCCGTAACGATTTATCCGATACCTGGTCGAGATGGTGGTGAAATAGCTCCCACAATTTTTGATTGTAATGATGGTTGTATTCGAAAAGATCAAAAAAGTAATCTTGCATGGGAAAATCAGCTTTACCGGATGACCTAATTTAATGGATTCTTTACGAAATCCCGCACGGTCTGGTAAATGCCATTTCGTTGCCTTCCGTGACGGCATTCTTTTAGGATTTTGGGGCAACACATCGATGTATATGACGTCATCAGTGATATATATTTTTTGGACAGACAAGTCCCCGTTTATGGGTAACAATAAAGGGAGTCGTTGCCCACTCCCTTTAAAGATTATCCGTTAAAATGACTTCTATTTTGCACTTTTGATACCGTCGGGTAAGGATTCGAGGAAAGCCAGCAAGTCGGCTAATTCGCGAGTGGTTAACAGTTCTTGCAAACCCTGGGGCATCATCGACATTTCGTGTGGCGTGATCGAGGTTATTTCCGAGCGGTTCAACCGTATGTTTGCTCCCGGTCCTGGTGCTAGAATGACATAGGTATCGGTCTGTTCGGTGATAATTCCAATGTATTTTCCATTGGTAGTCTCAACCGAAACAGTTTCATATTCCCTGGCGAAACTGACACTGGGGAAAATGATTGCTTCTAATATGTCAAACCTGGATCGTATATCGCCGATATTGGTCAAATCAGGTCCAAAGGTACTTCCTTCGGACTCAACCGCGTGGCAAGTAGAACAAGATGATTTGCCAAAGAATAATTTTCTACCCTCCAGTACGTCTCCTCCTTTTAACTGCTGCTCAAGATTAGCCAGTCTTGAGCTCTGCTCTTCCTGTTGTTTCCGCAGTTTATCGGTGAGGGGCTTAATTTTTTCCATCACAGCGGGGCTATAACCCTTCAATATGCGAAGCAGTTCTTTTTCTGGCAAATTGGCGATGCGATCCCCCCCTTGTAACAGGGCTTGTGCCAGACTCATACCAACGGCTTCGGTATCATCTTTAGCAAATACTTCCAACATAGCTGGGAGCGTAAACTGATCGGCTTGAGGAAGCATCGTTTCGGCTACTGTTTTGAGCTGCTGGTTGGTCAGTTTTAGTTTTCCTAATACGTTGGCGCCGGCCTGACTTACCGCTGCATCATTCCCCTGCCCCATCAATGTTTTCAGTATATTAAAGTCGGTATCGGAAATTTCAGGTTGGGATGCAGCACTAGCGGCTAGTGCTTTTAGGCGAATAGCGGGTGTTGCTTTTTGATCTCGATAAAGCGATAATAATTGGGAATTCAACCCCGAAACCCGTCTCGACTGGATCAGATTCAACACTTCGGTAACTATGGAGGGGTCATTGGTTTTCAATAGTTCTCCCAATTGGGCTGTCCAATGCGTCGGAAGATTCCGCACATCACATTGCCCCATAACCGAAAGGAATAACATTTTTTTCTCGCCAGCCAATCCGCCTGACTGCAATTGCGAGGCGATATAACGCTGTAAAATATCGTTATGACAAAAGGTAACCATCAGATCTCTCAACGCAATGAGCTCTTCTTCTGATTGTTGAGGCTTGGCCAATTGATCTTCCAGGAATTCAACGACGATATCGGTCCACTCAGGTCGATGTGCTGCCACCCAAACACCTGTATTTTTCAGATCGGCATTTTCACTTACCAGAAAAGGCTTCAATTGCGTTTTGGTCAACGGAGAATTGTCCATCTGATCCAACGCTATCAATGCTGCTTTTTTCACTTTTGCATCTGCGTGACTAAGCGCAGCCGCTACAGGAGCGGCGTTCCCCAATTGAATCAGCGCATAAATGACGGCATGTTCTTCCACGCGATCCTCTACCTTCGCCGCTGCATTGAGAAGTGCTTCAGCTGCTGACGGGTCACCGATTTGCGCTAGGGCGGTAGCGGCCTGTCTACGAACTTGAGGTTGATCATTCACCACCAGCTCACTCAGGCGGGATAGCGAAGCTTTATCTTTTGCCAACCCCAGGGCTCTTACGGCTGCCGTTCGCACGATTGCACTTTTATGTTCGGTCGCTTTACGAACCTCTTTCATGGCCGTCTCGGTGCCCACCCGATACAACCCAAATACCATTTTAGCGGCTTCCTCTTCATCAATTTTCGAGGAAAGCCGAGATTTCAAAGCGGCTACCCCGGCGTCACCTGCATCGATAAGTTGTTCCAAAGCCCGTCGCTGCACCGCAGGTCTTTTGTCGGACAACAGGCTTTGCAGACGCGATACCGAAAGTCCATCCCAGTTGATGCTATTCCCCCAGGGATCTTTTACCTTGGCTACTCCCTTTTTTCGGATGCGGAAAATTCCTCCGCTTACTTCCGGTTTAGCGACGCGCGACAACGGACATCCATCGATAAACCATCCGCCGGTAAGTAGTACCAACATACTTCCGTCAGCATCCATAAATACGTCGGTCGGATGGCTGTCGGGCATATGAGACGTCATAAAAGGCGTGTTGACCGTTCTATAGGTGGCTCCTTCCTGAAACACTTCATGCCGCATAATTCGGCCGGTGTTAAATTCCGCACTAAATAAATTTCCATGGTAGTCCTTGCCCCATACCTTATCGTCTAATCGCATCAATCCGGCGGGAGCTACCCGAGCCGTTTTTGTCATTGTAGGCATTAAAGGACCAGTAAGTTTTAGGCTATCTTCGCTAATAACGGGATGTGGTTTGGGATATACACCGCCTTCCACCCAATGCATCAGGGCGTCGCGGTATCCTCCATGGGGGTCGGTAAAATAGGTCATCGTACCGATGGTCTCACCGGATGGCATAAAGGCTAGTTCAATTGAATTATCAAAACCCCCTGCCGAAATCCATTCCAATTGAGTACCGTCAGGTTTAAGACGCCAAATACGAGCACCTTTGCCTTTTAGGCGGGTGCCTTCCTTGGTTTGTATATCGTAACTTCGGCGCGCATCAGCGAGGTAAAACCAACCGTCCTGCGACATAAACGGACCGCTCAGCGTGGCGGCATTGGCGTGTAGAACCCAACCGCTTAAAACCACCTCTCTTTTGTCAGCTTTACCGTCATTATCGGTATCGGTATATTTAACAAGGTTAGGAGATTCAGCCACATAGAGACTTCCTTTATAAAAGGTCCCTCCCATCGGAATGGGTATCTTCTCGGCGAATACCTGGCTTTTGTCATAAATCCCGTCTCCGTCCGTATCTTCCACTACTCGGATATGATAGGTAGGATTTTTCAACATGGCTTCAGTACCCATATTGTTGGTGCCGGTTGATTCAAAAAGGAAGAGCCGCCCCCTTTCGTCAAAGGTCCCGAACATCGGATAGGAAATCAACGAAGGATCAACCACTGGTTCGATCGTGAACCCTTCCGGTACCTGTAGGGTGATGACTCGGTTGACAAACTTTTTATCGGTTACGGGAATCGCACTAAATAATAATAGTGCAAAAACAGGCAGGCTTCGCAAAAAGTGGTGTAAAGGTTTACGGGTCATTTCGGATATATTATTTAGCTACAGAATCTATTGAACTTTTCCGTCCAGCCTGTATTTGTAAATCTTTTGTGAAGGGATTCGGGCCAGCAGCAAAAGTCCTATTATAAAGTATATGAGTAATGCAAGTATACTGTTCCGCATACTACCGGTCATGCTCTCGATGAACCCGAAAGTGAAGGTACCCAACACCAAGGAGGTTTTTTCGGTAACATCATAGAAGCTGAAATAGGATGCGGTATCCTTGGTATCATCGGGGATCAACTTGGTATAAGTAGCTCTGGATAAAGCCTGTATGCCTCCCATTACCAAACCTACCGTGGCGGCGAGCATGTAGAATTCCTCCTCCTTGGCCACGAAATAGGCTGCCGAACAAATTCCTATCCAGGTGGCCACGCCGATCATTAAAGCATATATATTTCCCAACTTACTGGAGAGCCATGAAAAGAAATAAGAGCCAGCAATCCCGATAATTTGAATCAATAATATCGTCGTAATCAAACTTTTAGCGGGTAATTTCAATTCGTTCGCTCCAAACAAGGTAGCTACGTACATGACGGTCTGCACGCCCATATTAAAAATAAAAAAAGCAATGAGATAACGGGGTAGCATGACCTGCGTCTGGAGTTCTTTAAACACGGTTACCAATTTCTTAAACCCATTGAACAACCATCTTCCTTCCGGTCTACGGTTATGAATATTCCCGGGCAAGGCTCGTAAAGGGATTTGAGCGAACACGACCCACCAAATACCGACAGACAAAAAAGAGAGCCGAGCAGGCAAAGATGGGTCTTCAATTCCGTACCAGGTCGGAAACATGATCATTGACAGATTGAATAACATTAGGATGACCGCCCCCAGATACCCTAAGGCAAATCCCCTTGCGCTGTAGCGATCAAAGTTATCTTCCGTCGCTATTTCGGGTAAAAAAGAATTATAGAAAACAATACTTCCACTCCAACCAATCAGACTGGTCATAAAGGCAATGACGGAAAACTCAAGGGTGTTTTGTTTGAAAAAAAACAAGCAAGCGGAACTGGTAGCACCCAGGTAGCAGAAAAATTTCATAAAGGTCTTTTTCCGACCCGTATAATCCGCTATGGCTGTACAGAAAGGAATTAGTAGGGCGATCAGTAAAAAAGAAACCGAAACGGAGTAAGAGAAAAGCACCGTATTCTTTACGTCCAGACCGAAAAACCGGACGATATCACTCCCGTTTTCAGCGATAGCCGTGGCACTAAAATAAACTGGAAAAACACTGGCTGTGATCACCAGGTTATGTACTGAATTTGCCCAGTCATACATACACCAGGCATTGATAATTTTAGGATTATTCTTTTGCATTCAAAATGGTGATCTAAGTAGATCCGGGATAATACAAGCCCACAATTTACACCGAATAGCCCTAAAAATAATCGTGATATAGTGTATTTCAAATTGAGCGAGGTTTTCCGCTTACCGTACAGGCCTCTTCGTTCAGCTTTTTAAATTCTCAACCGGTACCCTTTCACAAAACCATTTTTATGTATGATTTCGTTACAAAACCTTCAGCCGGACAATTTTGGGGACGGAACTATTAATGTAAAAAGTAGATGAATGCCCCCCTTTATGATTTAGATTTTTGTTATATATCAATATTTACTTGTATCTTTAGTGAATAAATCTGGAACTAGAAGCGCCCTTAATGCCGATGAAAAAGAACTACTTCACCTGGGTTTTACTGGTTTTACCTTTATGCGTCGCAGGTCAGGTATGGAAACCGGCCGAGCCACTCTCTCTTCCTACTGCCCGCCATGAAAGCGGCATGGCACCCGCTAACGGCAATCTCTATCTTCTGGGTGGCAGAGGGCAACGACCCGTAGAGGAGTACAACCCCAAAAAGGATTTATGGACTGTCAAAACGGATGCACCTATGGAGATGCACCATTTTCAGGCGGTCGCTTACAACAATGAAATCTACGTATTAGGGGCTTTCACGGGGGATTTTCCCCATGAAAAACCTATCCCTCATATTTACATTTATAATCCGGCCAAAAACGAATGGCGCGAAGGACCCGCCCTTCCTTCCGACCGACTTCGGGGTGCCGCAGGAGCTTTTAGCTACCAAAATAAAATTTACCTCGTTTGTGGTATCCAGGATGGCCATTACGACGGCCACGTAGCCTGGTTCGATGTTTTTGATCCCAAAACAGGAACCTGGGAAAAACTTCCCGATGCGCCCCGCCCACGGGATCATCTCCAAGTAGATGTCTATAAGGACAAATTATATGTGATCGGAGGTCGGCTTTCCAGTGCAAAAACTAATCAAACCCTAAACTTAACCGTCAGGGAAGTTGACGTTTATGACTTCAAAAAAGGCACCTGGGAGACCCTGCCTGCGGATCAAAATTTGCCTACCTTACGTGCAGGGCATTCGGTGGTTGCCTTTGGGGGACGTATCTTGGTTATCGGTGGTGAAAGCAGCACGCAAGTACCTGCTCATCAAGAAACCGAAGCTTACAACCCCAAAACAAAACGCTGGGAAACGTTCATGCCTATGACCCAGGGAAGACATGGCACCCAGGCAGTCGTATTAAATGGGAAGGTATATATCGTCTCCGGTTCAGGGAATCGGGGAGGTGGACCTGAGCTGACTTCCATGGAAATCCTGGAGAAATAAAATCAGAAGGGATAGCCGACGCCGATGTTCAAGTTCAGGAAATTGGTTTGTCTTGAATTAAATAATTTCCCAAAATTCAATTCATCCAATACAAAGCGTTGCAGATAAGGGTCATAGACCCGGGCTCCGAAATCAAAGCGTAGCACCACAAAGCTCAAATCATAACGGAGTCCAAATCCTGTTCCTACAGCGAATTCGCTAAGAAAATGGTTCCATCGCAGCATCCCAGACCCCAGCTCCGACCCGGAAAGGTTCCATACGTTCCCCACATCGAGAAAAAGGGCATAGTTAATTTTACCAAAAAAGTCGACGAGATGCCCTCTTAGCTCCAGGTTTCCTTCGAGTAGAAACTCGCCCGGAGATTCAATGGAAAGATTATTGGACGTATACCGGGGTTGGGTGGAGCCTGGCCCTAGGCGCCGGGGTAGCCAGGCACGGATACTATTGGAACCGCCTGCGAAGAAATATTTTTCATAGGGCGGAACACTGCTGATGCCTCTTTTCCCACCTCCATAGCTATGCACCCCTCCCGAATTAATACGCGCCACTAGCGAGGTCGTGTTATTCAGTTTCCAGTAGCGACGTAAATCTAAGTTCCAGCGGATGAATTTGAAAAATTGCAGGGTATCGCTCCCTGATCCCGGATTGACAATGCGGTTGATAAAATTCATTTGCCCGGGGAAGAAATTAAGGGATGTCCCACCTGACTCAAGAGAAGCCCTAATGTAATGAGCGTCCCTGGGACCGCCGAAAATAGGATTGGTGTTGTAGACGAAGGTAAAATTGATGTCGGAGACAAAAGACCGCAAAAAGCTATTTCTCAGGTTATTCCCTTGCAAGGCTAAGGAGTCGAGCAACTGCTCAAATTCTGCATTGATTTTTTGAGTGTTCAGAACACTCAGATCAATCAGTGATAGGTTATAGTACACATTATTGTTCGGCTGCAGCGAATAGGTGGCCGCTGACTTAATACTGGTCCGTACATACTCAGGCCGGTCGACGTAGTTGTAACCCAGGTTTATTTGTGTCTTTGGGTTTAAATAACCGTATTTATAGCGAAGTCCACCTAGGGGCAGCAAGAGTTGGGGGAAGGTAAGGGAGCTGTTTAAACCCAACTCTGTACTACGGTAAAGAATGTTACGACCGCCGTAGCCCGATACTGCTTCGATACCGCCCCGCAAGTTGATCTCGAAATTCTCCAAACCGTTAAACACATTTCGGATTTTATAGGCGAAAGTAGCGAAGGGACCCGGAGCTTGCGCTTGTATCACATTTAAACCGACATCGGTCGATAGCTCATATTTGTTAAGTGGGATTACATTGATCTTACTCCTGACCTGATGACCCGTGGTGTCGAATGCCAGGTTTATAAACTGGAATTGGTCGGTCAACGATAGCTGTCTTTGGGTGTATCGTTCATCCAACTGACTATAAATATTGCCCGGGCGAAGCCGTACCATCGAATTCAGAATACGGGGCGAATAGCTTTTGTCACTGAAAATATAAGTAATCCCCTGGTGTTCTACCGTATCTCTGACCACACGGTTGGGATCCACTCCAGACGACGGCTGGACTTCCATGGTAACATCGGTAATGGAGAATTGCTGCTGTCCTGTTGGCGGAGGCGTATTGGCGACGAAGGTGTTGATATCGATCGTTTTACGAATACTATCAGCTTCGGTACGGATGGTATCGTTCACCAAGAAAGAAACATTTTGGCGGGTAAAAGCGTAGTAGCCGTTGTTTTTCAGTACGGTTTCAATGCGGATTCGCTCTTCTTCAAATATACCCTGATCGTAACGATCACCCGGCTTGAGGAGGCTTTCGCCTAAACGCGGTTGGTTCAATAAACTATCGATAGTAGGATTTCGGCTACGTATGGTAGTATTACGAATAATGGTCGGTCGCCCTTCCCGAACGAAGTAGATATTTCGCACCCTTTGAAAGGAGGTGTCAAACTTATAGGTTACTTCCGCGTCAAAAAAGCCTTTATTAAACAGGTGGGCTTTGATTTTGGTCAGGTTATTGTCGGCTTCTTCTTTAGAGTGATAGACGGGTGGTTCCCCCGGTACGCGCATCCACCAGTTTCCTTGTTCCACTCCGAGTCGTGCCTTTTCGATGCGCTTGGCATATTTCCGCCGCAGCTTATTCTGTTTCTTTTCTGTCAAACTACTATCAGCCAATAGGGTTTGGTATTCCAATGTTAGGTCGGTGAGTCTGCGTCGATGGTATTCTCGGTTATAAACACTGGACCCTACCCGGTAAATCCATAGGTAGGGGTAGAGGGGCAATGCCAGAAAACGACGGTTGGGTTTGGTAGGAATGAGGGCTTCTATATCATCATCTTTGATAACTTTATTACCTTTAATCGAAGTTTTACCTAGGAGGTATTCTTTATCCCCGTTGTTCTTAGTGGTGGCACACCCTAAGAACCAGAAGGGCAGAAAAGTGGAAAGAATCAAATAAAAATGGCGAGGAAATTCAAAATATGCTTTCAAAAAACCAAATCAAATATTTTAAAT
>ENA-UOVV01001051-UOVV01001051.1-compost-metagenome-genome-assembly--contig:-NODE-1051-length-24416-cov-9.686918_pt1 | contig 24416 bp, 24 predicted proteins | sample MGYA00238155_ERZ761577 | MGnify/ENA primary metagenome ERZ761577 (study PRJEB28898, sample SAMN06268775) | compost metagenome | isolation source: Emeryville, CA | place: USA:Emeryville, CA | collected...
CAGGCCCGCCAAGAAACGCGCGGTGATCGCCACCGCGAGGAAACTGGCGGTGACGGGATCGGAAAGGGGAATGGGGTTCTCACTATCGACGGTGTCGAAGTCACGAAGACTCTTTTCCGCTATTCGTCCAACTTCGGTAAGTCTCACAGCTGGGAAATTATCTTCACATTTAAAAATGCCAGCGGTGAGCTCCAAGAAATCCGGCGAGAGGCTCGCTTGCCGGCCAGCGGCCGGCGCTCCCGGCAGCCCGGACATGATTGAAAATGCTCTAGCCACTTAAGACCGGGTGATCCGGTCGGTGGTATAAAGGTATCTCGCGCATTTTTCGATGCAGAGATTCTTTTTTTTCGGGCCATAGGAAGAGGGTGGGAAACGAATAAGCCCGCCGAGGCCGGAGGCTCTGCGGCGGGCTAAGGGCGTCACGAAACTCGTGTCATCGTGTCATTGATTTCGTGTCACTTCGACGTGGGATTCATGTCATCAACATGGGAACTCGTGTCACTGACAGAGAATTAATGTCACGTTACGAAATCATCTATATTCTTCGCCGGTGATGGCGTTGATGATTTTGAAGTTTTCGACGTGGTAATTGAGGTCGGCGCGGAAGGCCAGGCGGACACCGAAGAGTTTTTCCATGCGCACGAGGAGTTCGGCGTCTTCGCTGCGGAGGCGTTCGAGGATGCTTGGGTGGACAAGCACGCGCAGCGAATACTCTTTGCCGTCGCCGCGCGCCTGGAGGCGGCGGACGATGGAGGAGAGTTTGCGCTGGAGCTCCACCGACATCGTGGTGGCCGACTTCACGATGCCGCGGCCGCGGCAGTACGGGCAATCGGTGTACAAGTTGCTCGAGAGCGACTCCTGCTGGCGCTGGCGCGTCATCTGCATGATGCCGAGCTGCGAGATGGGCAGGATGTGGTTCTTTGCTTTGTCCTCCGACATCGCTTCGACCATCTTTTCGTAGACGGCGTTGCGGTGGCGGCGCTCCTTCATGTCGATGAAGTCGATGATGATGAGGCCGCCGAGATTGCGGAGGCGGATCTGGCGGGCGATCTCGACGGCGGCTTCGAGGTTCACCGCGTAGATGGTGTTTTTCTCGTCGCCGCCGCGGTTCTTATGGGAGCCGGTGTTTACGTCGACGGCGATGAGCGCTTCGGTTTCGTCGATGATGATTTCGCCGCCGGACGGGAGCGGGACTTTGCGTTGGAAGGTCTGCTCGATCTGGCGCTCGATATTAAAGCGTTCGAAGATCGGAATATTGTCTTTATACAATGCGATCTTGGACGCGGAGCGTTTGGAGATTTGGGCGACGAGTTTTTGTGTGTGGGTGTGGTCCTCGACGTTGTCGATGAGGACGCGGTCGACTTCCTCGGTGAGGAAATCGCGCACGGTGCGCTCGACGAGGTCGGGCTCTTGATAGAGGCACGCGGGGGCGCGCTCGCTCTGCATCTTTTCCTGGATGCGGGCCCAGGTCTTGAGAAGCAGGTGGAGGTCGCGGACGAAGTAGCGGGTTTTTTTGCCTTCGCCGGCGGTGCGGACGATCACGCTCATGCCTTCGGGGATGGTGAGCTCGTTGATCATCTGCTTGAGGCGGGCGCGTTCCTTGGGGTCCTCGATTTTGCGCGAGATGCCGCACTGGTCGGAGTAGGGCATGAGGACGAGGTAGCGTCCGGGGATGGCGAGATTGGTCGTGGTGCGCGGGCCTTTGGAGCCGATCGGGCCTTTGGTTACCTGGATGACGATCTCGGAGCCGGGCGGGTAGAGTCCGGGGATGTCTTTGACGGTGGGCTCGGCCGGGCGAACGGGCGCGTCGCGGCGTTTGTTGACGCGGACGACTTCAACCGAGGAATCGGCGGCCGCCGGGAGCATGTCCCAGTAGTGGAGGAAGGCGTTTTTGGAATAGCCGATATCGACGAAGGCGGCTTTGAGGCCGGCATCGAGGTTTTTGATGCGTCCCTTGTAGATGCCGCCGACCATGCGGTTGTCGGATTCGCGTTCGATTTCGAACTTTTCGAGGACGCCGTCGACGAGGAGGGCGACGCGTTTTTCGAGCGGTTCGGAATTGATGATCAGTTCGCGGAAGGACGTTTTCTCCTTCTGGAACATGGCGATGATTTTTTGGAGGAAAGGGCGGTCTTTGGACCGTTCCTTGGCGCCGGCTTTCAGTTCGGCGGCGTCGACGGGTTCGACTTCGGTCGGTGGAGGAGGGTTGGCCAGTTCTTCATCGTACTGACGGGAGGGATCCTGCGGCTGGCCGGAGGAGGCTGAGTTGGACTGCGATGGGACGCTCATGGTGCGTGTGTGGGTTGTGTGGGCGGGGGCACCGATGCGCGGTAGTTGCGGCGCAGGAAATCCCGGCAGAGCGGTCATTATCGCGGGAGGGGGACGTCATGAACGATCCCTCCTGAAGCGATAGACGCTCTGGACCAGTCCTTGCAGCAAGCAGCAACTAAGCAAAAAGGTGCCACCATAGCTTATGAAGGGAAGCGGTATGCCCGTAATGGGCATCAGTCCTATGCACATGGCGATGTTTACGAAGACATGCACCGTGAAGAGCAGAGTGACGCCGATGGCGATCAACGTGCCGAGCCGGTCTCTCGCGAGGCCGGCGATGCGGATGCTGTTAAACAGAACCAAGCCAAAAAGACCGATGACGGTCAGGCTTCCCAAAAATCCGATTTCCTCGGCGATAACCGGGAAAATAAAGTCGTTGTGCGAGACACCCGGCGGCAGGTAGCCGAGCTGGGCCTGCATGCCTTGTTTCCAGCCTTTGCCGCTCAATCCGCCCGAGCCGACGGCGATGAGCGATTGGTGGAGATTGTAGGCGTCTTTCGTGCCGCGGGGATCGATGATCTGCGGGTCGATGAAGGTGAGGATGCGATTTCGCTGATAATCGTGCAGCGGAACGATGGAGGTGGCCTCGTATTTGCCCTTGTCGCGCAGGAAGTCGTAGCCGTTTTCCTGCATGAACTTCACATAGTTGTAACTATCGATCCCGACGAAGCCTACGATCAAGATGAACGCTCCAAAGGCGGCCGCGAAAAACCGCAGCGACAGCTTCGAAACGTAGAGCATGGAGAACACCATCGGAGGGATCACAATCGCCGATTTAAGATCGGGTTGCAGCATGATCAAGATGATGGGGATACCCGCCGCAAGAGCCAATTTCCCGAGTACGCCGAGCGACTGACGAATGGTGCCGATGCGCGAGCGCGTGAGGATACTCGCCGTCATCAAAAGCACGGCGATTTTGGCCGTTTCCGATGGCTGGAAGGAGGTGAATCCCAAGTTGATCCAACGCTTCGCGCCCCACCGTGCCGCCACGCCTCCGTCGATGCCGGGGATAAAAACCAGCAATAACGTGATGATCGAGGCCGCATAAATCCAATGCACGATCGTCAGCCAATATCGGTAATCGACGAGGGATACGGCGATATAGATGCCGGCGCCCATGAATAGAAACACGATCTGTTTTACCCACTCGGTGCCCAGGCGTTCGAGCTGGGCGCTGTAAATGAAACAGATGCCGATGGTGGACAATGCGATCATGGCCAGCGGCGTGATCCAATCGAAGCGTTCCCGCGTGGTTTTAAACACGCTGAGCCATTCGAGGGGTGTGCGGGCTTTGATCGCCATGGTTGCGACTTGGAAGCGGTGGGGAAACGTGCGCCGGGCGCAATGCCGATTTCAGGTTGGACGACCTTCGACGAAAAATCGTCGGTCGGCGCGCGCGCATTGTGAGGAACTTTTGATTGCGAAGGGGTGGGGAACCTAGTCTTGCCTTGGAGGCACTATGGCAGGCAACGCCTTCATTCCCATGACCCTTAAAAACCAAACCCTCCATTGGGTGCGCATCCTGCCGTGGATTTTGCTATTGGCTCTTTCTCCAGTCGCAAACGCTCAGCCGGCGGATGCCGCCGCAACGGCCGACGCGGATGTCATCGTGTCGGACACGCCGATGTTATTCGAAACCGAAGGCGGCGGCGTGCATGGGCAGCTGATCGTCGCGTCGGAAATCCTCAGCCCGGAGACGCGCGGCGATTTGGTGTTCACCATCACGCGCGATCCGTTGTCGGGCCGCGTGGGTCTCGCGGGCGGTGGCGAGAACGTCGATTTTTTCCAAAACAAAACCGCGCGCCTCGGCTATTTCGCGTATCAACCCAACGAAGGTTTTGTGGGCAAAGACTCGTTCACCTACTCGGTGCGCAACCAGACGAACGGCCTCGTCTTCAGCAACACCGTCGAGATCGACGTGAAACCGGAAGAGCCGGTCTTGCTGGATAAATTCGAGGTCAGCGCCGATCGCGAACGCATCATGAATGTCGTGCCCGTGGCGCTCACGACGCGCCCGAATCTTTCGATCACGCAAAAACTCCCGAGCCATGAAGACTTCATGTCGTCCGCCGATCGCGAGAGCATCGTCGATGCGAAAGTCGCCTATGTGTTGGACGATAAATCCAAACCGAAAAACGGCTCCGCCAAAATCGATCGCGCGACGGGCCAGCTCACCTACGCGCCGAATCCCGGATTCATCGGCGAAGATCGTTTTACTTATTATACATTTGACGAAAACAACACGCACCTCGGCGTCGAAAACACGATCTCGATCCAGGTCGAACCGATCCGTCATCCGAAACACATGGCGGTCGATCGCTCGAGCAGCCGCGAGGTCGATCTCGTGTTTGTCATCAACAACTCGCCTTCGATGGCGCCGCATCAAAATCGCATCGCGGAAAACCTCAGCCGCTTCCGCGAGCTTTTCCACACGCGCGATCTCGATTATCGCATCGGCGTGCTGACGACCGACTTCGTCAACTCCGACGGCGGTCGCGGCAATTACTTCAAGCGCGTTCGCGCCAACGAAATCGACGCCGCCGGCAATCTCGTGCTCGATCGCAAGGGACGCCCCAGGCAGTACACCAAACAAGTCGCGAGCAACGGCACGCTCGTGTCGCTGCCGGTGATGAAGCAGCCGTGGGTCACGCCGCGCACGCCGGACACGATTTTCTCCGAGCTCGTGAAAGTCGGCACCAATGGCGACAGCAATCGCACGGCGTTCACCGCGATTTATAACTTCGTCGCCGCTTATTATAATAAACAACACACCTTCCTCCGGCCCGAAGCCACGACGATCGTCGTTTTCTTCATGGACGAAGAAGAAACGCGCATGGCGATGTGGAAAGAGCAGCCGGGCCGTCAGCCGGTCGCCGAATGGGCGGAAAACGGCACGCTTCCCGAGCTGATCGCCGCGTATAACAAGCGCAATCCGCAGAAGCGCCAGACGCTCGATGGTTATATCAATTATTGGGTGCTGCGCCCCTTCATCATCGCGAAAGGCAACAAGCGTGGAAAGCTCGAGATGCACGCGGTCGTGTCGCCCGGCAATCGTTCGCATCGTCGCGCCGCCGAACTCACGGGCGGCACGGTGCTGAACATCGAAAGCGATTTCTCCGAACAACTCGCCGCGCTTGGCGATCGCATCGCCGACACGGTCGCGGTGGCGCTCGATCCGGTCGCTCCGGGCGCGACGCTTTACAAGAAGAGCCTGCGCGTGCTCGTGGATGGCGAAGAGATCAGCGCGAATCCAGAGAATGGATACGTTTACGACGAGCTCACGCACAGCATCCGTTTCCAAGGCGAAGCCAAGAAGAAGGCCTTTGCCGCGAAGATCGACATCTCCTACGAGGAGCACTTGTAAGGAAAGCGTTCTCCCCCAGCCGCCCGTTCGCCACGGGCGGCATTTTTTATGTCCCGACACGACGAGACGATCGGGGCGATGAGAACTTGCGCTGAAATTCCGTTGCGTCCGCACACGCAGACGACCGCGCAAAATCCGCTTGATCGTCCGCGTTAGATTATTTTTTAGCGACATTCTCAGCCGTGGCGCGCATCGACGGATTCTGAGCCGCCTGTGTTGATCACGGCCTCCTCTCCTCGCTTCCCTCTTATGATCGAAGTCAAAGGTCTGGTTAAGAATTACGGAGCCAAGCGCGCGGTTGATGGTGTGAGTTTCCGGGTGAACCGCGGCGATATTCTCGGATTTCTCGGCCCGAATGGCGCGGGCAAATCGACTACGATGAAGATGCTCACCGGCTTCATTCGGCCCGATGCCGGCACGGCGACGGTGGGCGGTATCGATGTGTCCGTCGATCCGGTCGGCGTGAAGCGCCAGCTCGGTTATCTGCCGGAAAGCGCGCCGGCTTATCCCGAGATGACGGTCGATGAATTTCTCGGCTTCATCGCCGAAGTGCGCGGATTTCGCGGCGACGAGAAGCGCGAGCGCGTCGAGAATGTGGTGCGCCTCACCCAGCTCGCCGCCGTTCGCAAGCAGACGATCGAAACGCTTTCCAAAGGTTATAAACAACGCGTCGGTTTCGCGCAGGCGTTAGTCCATAATCCACCCGCGCTCGTCCTCGACGAACCGACCGACGGCCTCGACCCGAATCAGAAAAACGAAGTCCGTTCGCTCATCAAATCGATGGCCGCGGAGAAGGCCGTGATTCTCTCGACGCATATCCTCGAAGAAGTCGATGCGCTCTGTAATCGCGTGATCATCATCTCGCGCGGACGCGTGGTCGTCGACGAAACGCCCGACGCGTTGCGCGCGCGTCAGCCCGGTGCGCGCCTCGACGAAATTTTCCGCTCCCTCACCGTTTCCGACTGAACCGTTTTCGCACGTCATGACGCAGATCATTCCCGTGTTCAAACGCGAGTTCCTCGGCTATTTTCGTTCGCCGGTCGCGTATGTTTTCCTGATTGTCTTTTCCGCAGCGGGCATCGGCCTCGCGTTTTTCATCGGTCAGTTTTTCAAGACCGGTGTCGCGTCGCTGGAGAGTTATTTCGCGTTTTATCCGTGGCTCTTCCTGTTCCTGATTCCGGCGGCGGGCATGCGCCTCTGGTCGGAAGAAAAACGCACGGGCACCGTGGAGTTGTTGTTCACGCTGCCCATCACGACCTTCGCCGCGGTGATGGGGAAATTTCTCGCGGCGTGGGCCTTCATAGCGATCGCGATTTTGCTGAGCCTGCCGCTGGCGGCGACGGCGGCGTATCTCGGCGATCCTGATTGGGGAATTGTGGCGACGACATATCTCGGCTCGATCCTGATGGCGGGCGGCTACCTCGGCGTGTGCTCGCTCACGTCGGCGCTTACGAAGAATCAAGTGATCAGCTTCGTGCTCAGTGTAGTGGCGTGCCTGATACTGCTTTTTCTCGGATGGAGTGTGTTCGCGGGAGTGCTCAACGCGATGTTTCCGGTTTGGCTCGTGGATACGCTCTCGAATTTCAGCTTCATCACGCATTTCGACGCGTTCGCCAAAGGCCTCATCGATCCGAGGGACGTTGTGTTTTTCCTCTCGCTGATGGGCTTCACGCTCTTCCTGAACGTCGTCGCTCTCGAACGTTAACTCTCGCCGCCGTAATCATGAAAACTGGCAGCAAAGTTGTCGCCATCGCTCTCCTGTTTGTCGGTCTCGTTCTCGTTAATTATCTCGCGTCGTCGATCCCCGCGCGCATCGACGCGACCGGCGAGTCGATCTATTCGTTGTCGCCCGGCACGCGGGCGATGCTCAGCAAGATTGAGGAACCGATCACGCTGGATTTTTATTTCTCCAAAGACGCGAGCGGACTGCCGATTTTTTATAAAAACTACGCTGTCCGCGTGCAGGAGATGCTGCGGCAGTATGTCCGCGAATCGCGCGGAAAATTGATCCTCAACGTCATCCATCCGCGCCCCGACACGCCGGAGGAAGAGAATGCGCTGGCCGCCGGCCTTTCGCCGCAAATTTCGCAGCAAGGAGGCGATCAATTTTTCTTCGGTCTCGTGGTCACGCAGGCCGATCAGCAAAAAAATCTGCCGGCGTTCGTGCCGCAGCGTGAGTCGTTTCTCGAATACGATCTTTCGAAGCTGATCTACGGGGTGCAGCAGTTCGAGAAACCGAAGCTGGGTCTGCTCACGAGTCTCCCGCTGCGCGGTGCAAGCGCGCAGGAAATGCGCATGGCGATGATGATGCGTCAGGCGCCGCAACCGGGGCAGTATGTCATAACGGAGTGGGAGCAATCCTTCAACATCGTCACCATCGAATCCACCGCGACCGCGCTGCCGGAGGATCTCGACGCGCTCGCGGTGATTCATCCGCAAACGCTCACGCCGAAGCTGCAGTTCGCCATCGATCAATTCCTGCTCAGCGGCAAGCCGGTGTTCCTCGCAGTTGATCCGTCGTCGCAGCACTTCAAGCGACAGGGCTCGCAGCCCGCGATGTTTGGCGGACCGCAGCCCAACATCTCGAGCGATCTTGCGCCGCTGCTTACCGCTTACGGGATTTCCTACGACTCGGCGCGCATCGTCGGCGATTTGAAGCACGGCACGGATCTGCGCGATCCGCAGACGCGGCAGGTATCGCGCTATCCGACCTGGCTGAGTCTGCGCAAAGACCTGTTTAACGCGCAGGAGCAGCCCACGTCATCGCTCAACTCGGTGCTCATGGTCGAAGCCGGTGCCATCGCGCCCGCGCCGGAGTCCACGCTCACGTTTACGCCGCTCATCGAAACGTCGGACCAGTCGGGTATGATCGATGCGTTCATGACGCAGTTCGCCAGCGGCGAAGAACTCGCGCGTCAACTGACGCCGAGCGGCAAGAAAACCGTCGCCGCGCTCGTCACCGGAAAATTCAAAACCGCATTTCCCGACGGCGCGCCGAAAGATCCGCCGTCTGCGTCTTCGTCGAGCGACGACGCGAACAAGGGCGAGTCCAAGGGCGATGCCGACGCCAACGTCGCGGCGACCACCGAAGTGGCTTCGCTGAAAGAATCGGCCACGACGTCCACGCTGTTTATCATCGCCGACACGGACTGGCTCTTCGACGAGTTCAGCTTCGAGCGTTATTCCGTGTTTGGTCAGGTCGCGCTGCATCCCATCAACGACAATCTCGCGCTCGGCGCCAACGCCCTCGAGTTCATCGGCGGCTCGCAGGATCTCATTTCCATTCGCGGCAAAGGCACGTCGTTGCGGCCGTTCACGGTTGTTCGCGACATGGAGGTCGAGGCGCAGAAAAAATACCAGGCCAAGCTGACCGAACTCGAAGCGCGTCTCCAGGACGTACAGACGCGCCTCACCGAGTTGCAGGGCAAGAAGACTGAGGGAAATCGCCTCGTGGCCACGCCCGAGATAGCGCAGGCGATCGAAGATTTCCGTAAACAACAGGCGCAGCTCTCCGCCGAGCGTCGCGCGATTCGCCGAGCTTTGCGCGAAGACATCGACGCTCTGGAGAATCGCCTCCTCGTGCTGAACCTGCTCGCGGCGCCGCTTTTGCTGGGCGTGTTCGGATTCTGGTTCCACCGCGTGCGCCGTCGTTGAACACCTCAACTCTCTTTTGCGATGAAACTAAAACCACTCATCGTCTCCGTCTCCGCCCTCGCGGTTCTTTCCATCATCGTCTTTGTCGTGCGTCGGCCCGAGGCGCCGGCTTCCGCCGATGCGCGTGTTGGCGCGCCGGTAGTCGAAGCGGCGTTGATCGAACAAGCGACGAAGCTGCGCATTGTTGATCAAGCCAACACCGTGACGCTCACGCGCGGCGCCGACGATTCCTGGCGCGTGGAAGAATATCACGGTCTGCGCGCCGATTTCTCGAAACTCGCGCAGTTGGTTAGCTCGGTCGCCGAGGCGAAAATCACGCGCTTCGTTTCGGCGCGTTCGGAGATTCTCTCGCGGTTGGACTTCGGCGATCGCCGTATCGAATTTTTCACTACAAACGACCGTTCGCTGGCGATGCTCGTGCTCGGTAAAAATGCGGACACCGGCGGTCGTTACATAAAGTTTGGCGACGAATCGAGGGCGTACCTCGCCAACCTCAATGTGTGGCTCGACGCCGTTCCGAAAAACTGGGCCGACACACGACTGCTTTCACTCAAGCCGGAGGATGTCGCGCACATCGAGATTTCTCTCCCGAATGAAAAACCGCTGACCTTCTCCCGCGAAAAGGCCGGCGATCCGTGGACCACCGCCGAATTGCCGGAAAATCGCTCGATCGTGGAAACAAAGATCAGCGCGCTTGTGAGTTCGTTGGTTCATCTGCGCTTTAGCGAAACAACGGCGCCCGACGACGAAGCCGCGGTCGCCGCTCGCGCGCATACGCGCAGCTTTCGGCTGACGACGTTCGGCGGCGCGGCCTACACCGTCGCGCTTGGACGCAAACCCGAGGAAAAGAAATTAAAAACACCCGAGCCGGGCTCGGCCGATTTTCTCAAAAACTCGCCCGTCAATCCCGACGGCAGCGTGAAGCCCATCGAGCCGAAGCCGGAGCTGCCGGAGTTTGAAACGATCCCTGCGGGACCGGTGTACGTGTTTATCACCGCGGCGGATGAAAAGGAGCCCGTGAATGAGGCGATGCGCCAGCGCGCGTATCAGGTGTCTGAATACAGCTTCACCAGTCTTCCGCAGGGCGCGTCGGAGTTTTTTGAGGAAAAAGAGAAACCAGCAGCCTCAGCGGAAACATCCGAAGCGCCCGCGGGCGAATCCTGAGCGGGTGCCGCGTGCGCTGGGAGGCGCGACCTCAATGCGGTTTGTGGTACGCGCGTAATCAAGATCCGTGAAGTGCTGTCGGTACGTGTGTTGTTGCGCCATCATGGGAGGAACTCCGACCGCGCTGCGGAAATTTTCCCAGCACGGTCTGGGGCGTCGCTATTGGCACCGGTGATGAGCGTGGCGGACCAAGGCACCGCAGTCCGCGTATCCACGCCGGACGAACTCCAACAACACTGAGTATGAAAATGAAACATTCAGGAAAACGACTTCTCACCACTTGCACGCTAATCGCTTTGCTCCTCGGAGGCACCGCCTGCCGCGATGACGGCGCGCGATCCGGCGCGGACTCTGCGCCGACTTCCGGAGGAGGCGCCGGCGATACTGGTTCGTCGGGCAGCGGCAGCTACGGTACGGGTGGCGCTTCGGAAACCAGCGGCGGCTCCACCAGCGGTAGTGGTGGATCGGATACAAGCGGTTCGGGTGCGGGAACCTCCGATGCCTCCGGCGGAACGTCAGGCACCGGGTCAGGTGCCGGTCAAGGCACGTATTGAAACCGCCTTCATAACGGTGGCATCGCGGCAGAGTTCGCGATGCTGCTTTCTGTCCTTGTAGAAGAATGAAAAACGCCGTCGCGGCGCGCTTAGCTCCTCAGTAACGTGGCGAATTGTTTCATCGCGAGCGACTGGCAGCCGGCTGCACGTGCAAAAACGTGCGTGATGGTGGGCGCTTTTTTCAACGGAACCACCGCGGCGGCGTTGCCGACAATCCGCGCAAGAGACGATGGCAACAAGGCGATGCCGGCTCCGGCAGCCACCATCACGGCTACGGCCTGCGCGCGGGGAGATTCCAGCACGATGCGTGGACGAAAGCCCGCGGCTCCGCAGAGCTGGCGCAGATAACGCGCGAAGGCGGGCGCCGCTTCGCTCGACACGGCGACCAAGGCCTCGCCGGCGAGATCGCGCATGGCGAGTTCCTTGCGCGAAGCGAGCGGATGGCCGAATGGCACAAATGCGGCCAGCGGTTCCTTGCGCCACGGGATGAATTGCACGCCCGGTGTTCGTTCGTGCGGCTGTAAGCCGACGAAACCGCCGTCGAGATTTCCCCGGCGGAGGGCATCGATTTGTTCGGCGGGCGAGATGTCTTGCATCTTGAGCTGCACATCGGGGTGGCGTTCGCGAAACACGCGCAGCGTGTCCACGAGCTCGGGACTGAGCACCGCGCTCACGAAACCCAGACGAAGCGAAACCGTCTGGCCCGAGGCAAAACGGCGCGTGGCTTCGCTGGCGCGCACGAGTTGAGGAAGCACCGAACGCGTTTCTTCATAAAAGAGCGCGCCGGCGGGCGTCAGCGCGACCTTGCGCTGTGTGCGCTCGAAGAGCGGCGTGCCGAGTTTTTCTTCGAGCGCGCGCACATGGCGCGAGAGCGGCGGCTGCGCGAGGTGTAGTTTTTGCGCGGCGCGGGTGAACGAAAGTTCCTCGGCCACGGCGATGAAGCACTCAAGTTCGCGCAAAGAATAGTCCATACCGAAAGAGTATCATAAATGGACTAAAAGGGTAGTTTTGTTATAACCGCTGCAGCGCTAGACTGGAGCATGGCCATCAGCGACACCATTAAACGCGGCAGCTTGCGTGCACCCCACCGGAGTCTTCTTCGTGCCACCGGCGCTATCCAATCCGAGAGCGATTGGGACAAACCCTTCATCGCGATCGCGAACTCATTTGTGCAGATCATCCCCGGCCACGCGCATCTCGATGTGGTGGGCCGGAAAGTTCGCGCGGCGGTTCGCGCGGCGGGTGGCGTGCCGTTCGAGTTCAATACCATCGGTGTGGACGACGGCATCGCGATGGGCCACGGCGGCATGAACTACTCGCTCGCGTCGCGCGAAATCATCGCCGACTCGATCGAGACGATGCTCCGTGCGCATTGCTTCGACGGCGTGGTGTGCATTCCCAACTGCGATAAGATTGTTCCCGGAATGATGATGGCGGCGGCGCGCGTGAACATCCCCGCGGTGTTTGTTTCGGGCGGTCCGATGGCGGCGGGGCGAAGTCCCTCGACGGGAAAAGCGCTCGATCTCGCGTCGGTGTTTGAGGCGGTCGGCCAACTTTCGACCGAGAGCATTACGGAAAATCAGCTCGACGAAATCGAACGTCACGCGTGTCCGACCTGCGGTTCGTGCTCGGGCATGTTCACGGCGAATTCGATGAATTGTCTCTGCGAAGCGCTCGGTCTGGCGTTGCCGGGCAATGGCTCGATTCTCGCGACCGATCCGGGACGCGATGCGTTGTTTGAGGCGGCCGGCCGCGCGATCATCGATCTCGTCCGGCGCAATGTGCGGCCGTCAGATATTCTCACGCGCCAAGCGTTCGAAAACGCGCTCGCGCTCGATATGGCGATGGGCGGTTCGTCCAACACGATTTTGCATACGCTCGCCGTGGCGCGCGAAGCGGGCGTGGAGCTGCGTCTCGAAGAGATCAACGCGCTCGCCGATCGCGTGCCGCATCTCTGCAAAGTGGCGCCCGCGGGGCAGCATCACATGGAGGACATCGATCGCGCGGGCGGCATTTCAGCGATCCTCAAGATGCTGAGCCTGCGGCCTGGCTTGGTGCATCTTGACACGCTCACGGTGAGCGGACGCACGCTGGGCGAGACGATCGCAAATGCGCAGGTGCGCGATGCGGAGGTGATTCGCACATTGGAAAACGCGTACTCGCCGCGCGGTGGTCTCGCGATTCTCTTTGGCAATCTCGCGCCCAACGGCGCTGTCGTGAAAGCAGCGGCCGTGTCTCCGTCGATGATGACCTTCCGCGGACCGGCGGTGATCTTCGAGTCGGAGGAAGACGCGCGCGTCGGCATCCTCGTTGGCAAAGTGAAAGCGGGCGATGTGGTGGTGATTCGTTACGAAGGCCCTCGCGGCGGACCCGGCATGCAAGAAATGCTCGGGCCAACCTCGGCGCTCGCGGGACGCGGACTCGGCGAATCGGTTGCGTTGATCACGGACGGACGCTTCTCCGGCGCGACGCGTGGCGGAGCGATCGGACATGTATCACCCGAAGCCGCCGCTGGCGGCCCCATTGCGCTGATCGAGCCCGGCGACATCATCGCGATCGATATTCCGCAACGCACGCTGACGCTTTGTGTGGATGACGCGGAGTTGGCGCGACGACGCGAATCATGGCGTCCGCCTGCGAAAGATCTTGGCCGCGGTTATCTCGCCCGTTATGCGAGCATGGTTTCCAGCGCCGACGAAGGTGCGATTTTGAAAATGAACGGATGAAAACTCATCACAACCGGCCTGTGTTCTGGTGAAACTCATGCTGAACTACTCTGCGCGTGATGAATCCTTGGCAGGTGTCGGGATTTTGCGAACGACGTAAGGGCGCACCTCTGTGCTGACATTATAGTGTTTTGCCGGGTGATTGGCGGCGATGGCGGCGGCTTCGGCGATGTCGCGCGCTTCCAAGAATATCAGCGCGACAATCGGCCATGCTCCGTTCGCGCCATCAGGGGCGACGATGCCGGGGTGGCGAACATCGGATTCAAGGCCGCGAGGATCGAGCGCGTGGCCGGCGAGATGATGTTTGGTGGCCCAAGCGACGATTGCTTTTTGACGACGATCTTGGTCGGCGTTCGTCAACGTGATCGGACCTTGGCGAAATATGATCACGTACGAGTGACGCTCGGGCGGTGGCGCGACGGCGCGATCGCTGCCGTGCGCAGACAACGCCGTGAGACCGAGCACGACGCGGGCGAGAGACGAGGGGAGCGAGTACATGCATCGAGCTTAGCACGCGGCGAAGAACGCGAATTGTAAGAATTCGGCGTCGCTCGCTCAGCATTTTTCGCGGGAAAAATAATCCGTCGGAGCGACGCCTGTCGCGCGGCTAAACTCGTGATTAAAATGCGCTTGATCGTAGTAACCGGCGGTGTGTGCCGCGGCGGTCAGCGATTTGCCGCTGCGAATGAGCTGCGCGGCGCGGTTCAGGCGGAGCAATGAAAGAAAGCGTTTGGGCGCTGCGCCGACCTGCCGACGAAAACGACGATCGAGGGCGCTCTGACTCAAGCCGATGTGACGCACCAGATCGCTCACGCGAGCGGCGGGCGACGCATGCTCAATCCAGTCGATCGCCGCTTGCACCAACGGATCGGGCTCGTGTGCCGCGAGACGAGCGGTGAGAAAACGTTCGAGGATTTGGATGCGCTGCGCGTGATTCGCGGCGCAAACGAGACGTTCGAGGATTTCCGAAATCTGACTGGAGCCGCCGAGCACATCGCCGAAATCCGTGTTGTTATTCCACAACGCATCGAGGGCTTCACGTGTGATTGCGGAAGCACCGAGCGGCGTGAAATGAACGATCAACATGGTGTTGTCATGACTATGGTGATGCTGCCGGACGTGATCGGTTAAACCGGATAGAATCGCACGCGACGACAGACGACGACCCGCGAGCAGGCATTCACCGCTGAGGCGAAACGCGGCGGTCAAGCCAAGTTCAGGGAGATGCCAATCGTCCCGCGCTTCAGACGATTCGACGATTAAAAACCGTCTCACCACAGCCTGAAGGGAAGGAGATGGTTTTGAGGAGTGAACCTTCATGTTGGTCCGCCGCCGCGGTTGATCATTGCTTTGGGCGCGTCGAAATTATGGCTCCTTCGAGGCAGAGCAAAGTTCGTACCCAAAAAAAAATGGCTGCCCGGGCTGGGATCGAACCAGCGACCAAGTGATTAACAGTTTAACTTGGGAGAAGTTTGCCTCGTAGGGCACCTCTGAAAATGCCCAAAATTTGGGCGTTTTGCTAGCACCTGCTAGCACCACTTTACGACAGTTCCGGTGAGCTCTGAGCAAACTGCCGCGATGTTGTTATTGGTGGTGGTGAAAGCCAGGAACCCGAACTTCAAGATGAACTTTATTAAACGCGGCGCCGTGTGGAACGTGTTCTTCCGGATCGATGGGCGGCAATATAGCCTGTCTACTAGTCAAACCGATTTGAGCGCCGCCCAAATCCAAGGCGCGCGTATTTTCCTCGCGCATGTGGAGAAATGTCGGGGCGGAGGAGACGTGAGGGATGTGGCGGATGCAATTGAACTCTATTGGCGCTGGCATGAAGCGCCGGGGGAGGGCAAAAAGCCGTCGTGGAACTCTGCACATAAGTATGAAGTCTGCCTTCGTGAAGTTGCCAGTCTCCTCGGCGTAACCCGATTGGCCGATCTCGCTCAGATCGCGTCTGGACTTAGCGCCCGTCGACTTGGAGTTTCCGAATCGAATTTTGTCTCGTTGGTGAGGCAGGCCGCGGCGTTATTCAACCGGCGCTTTCTAGCGTGGGCGAAACGGGCCGGAAAGGAGCTTGCGAACCCATTTGCCGGCCACGTGCCGCCGACCCCGAAGCCAAAACAGTTTGTCGCTCCTTCTGCCGTCCAGGTTAAGGCGTTAAACGCCGCCGCCGAATGTGAACTCCAAGGTAACGAGCTGCTGCTGTTTAAAGCATGCCTCGGCGCAGGAATGCGCGTCGGCGAAGCAACGCATATCAAATGGGCCGATGTGCTTGAGCGGTCCATCTGGATAGAAAGTACCTCCGAGCATAAAACCAAGAATGGAAAGTCCCGGGAAGTTCCTGTTTCTGCGAGTTTGATCGCGTTCTTTGAGTCGTATCGCGGAATACCAACAAACTATGTAATCACCGACGTCACGCCGCCACGAACGTCGAAATATGGGCGTCCTCTACGACGCGCGGAGCGTACGGCACGCCGGTTAATCACCTGGCTTAAGTCGAAAGGAGTCCGGGATAAGCGACCAATCCATTGGTTGCGTAAAGTCTTCGCATCGAGGGTTACTGAGCAGCATGATATTCATGTTGCGAGCAAATGGTTGGGGCATTCATCCGTGAAAGTGACGGAGCAAGTGTATGCAGGTGTCGCAAGCGACAAATTTGCCGAGGTAATCTAGTTTTTAATATGTCGTTGTGATTTTGTATTTCAGGAGAGGAGAGAGGTCGAAGCCAGTATCCATAACCGCAAATGGCGCGTGGTGGCACCGAGGCAGTGACCGGCGCCGGCCGGGCGAAGACGTGGTCTCTGCCTGGAGGCTGTCGCGCCGGCATGGCCGGGGGTGCTTAAGATACAAATCGCGTGCCGGCGGTCGCCCAAGTCCAACCCGTTCGTGAGTCCTGTCGTGTTCGTGCCCTGTTTGTCGTCATAAAGCGTCTTTGGACCGGCTCCGCTCACGGGCGTTGCTTGGCCTCCTGACGCCTTCTCATCCTTACTGGTTTGGCTCTTCCTGGAACATCCCGAGTTTGTTCACGAGAACCTTTTCGCCTTCTGTGTGGAATACTAGATCGCCGGATGCGGAATAAATCCTCTGTGCCACCGGCCAATTCTGCTTCCCCTCGTAAAATGTCACAGTCGCTAAACGTCCGTCGGGGTGAAACGTGTGCCACTCACCTACGGCGCGTCCACGGCGAAACTGGCCCTTAGTCTTCAACACTCCGTCCGGATGGTATTCGCGATACCGCTGGGGGAACCCGAAGAAATAGACCTGCTCCTTACCCAAGGCCCCGCTTTCGTAATGCGCAGTCCAGCGGCCCACCTTCACTGTAGGTAGAAACGGGAACATGATAGCGTAGCCCTGTAGACGGAGCTTCCCGTAGCCGGAGTTAACTGTCGAGTTGCTCTCCGTGTGCCGCGGAAACCCGAACCCGATAATCGCCAGTGCGATAAAACCTAATATCACGCGCCGCTTCATTTTTGCGAACGATCACTGGTCAGCCACGAAGGGGCGCAGGCCCGGGGTTGTCTGTGCCGCCTGGATGGGCCCTTTCTCTTCAGGAAGTATCAAATAGGGTGCGAGCTTCCGTCTGAGCTCATGAATAAGAGCTGGCTCCATGGGATCGTAAATGTCCTCGATGAACAGACAGGCAATCTTCTTTCCGACGATTGCTGATCTGAACTCTTTCGCGATTCGGTTCTTGTGATTCTTCTCCATCACGAAGATGACATCAGCCCAGCCGATATCGGACTCCGTAAGTCGGATGCGAGCGTCTTTTGCTATACCACGCGATTTCACGTCATATAGCATCGAGCCCATGAACATCTTTTCAGCGGTGAAGCTGCGCATTCGGTTTTGAGCACAGACGAACAAGACCTTCGTCCGGGATGTAATCTGAGCAGCGTCCATTCTTCTGCCGAACGATCACTGGTCAGCCGCGCCGGGCTGACGACTCGAAACTCGAAACCGACCCTGTCGAGGCGTTGCGCTGTATCGACTGGGTCGGCGCTTTTGATCTTTGAGCGTTCACTCGGTGTGAACCTCTAGCCATTCATATGGCTTCGATTCAGGAATGCCCCTCATCAGGGACACTCCGCCGCCGTCGATGACGTAGGTGCCGCTGTGGCCTGGCGCCAAATTCACATTTAAAATGAGAGGGCGCTTGGGGTTTTGGACTGGGATCCCAATTTTTCCCCAAAGGGCGAACTTCGCGGGCACTTCAACGAAAACTACGATCGAATATTCTGCGCTCGCCACGTTTATGGGATGTGCTGGAAGACCTCCTTTGGCGCTCTCTTTCGCTTGGGCGTCGCTCCGCCAGGCGCTCTCAATCTCCAGAGCTTCGCGCTTACCTTTGACAGCATCGCCGAGTCGTTCCTTAGGAACAAACGCATACGTCACAGCGACGTCAGGCGGAGGAGTCGCACAAAATGCTGGGGCGGCCATGGCCGCGATTAAGCAGCCAAATGCGATCAGGGACTTAAGTATGGATTTCATAATTTTGGGGTTCACTTCAGTACACGCTCAATGCCTAAAACGTTACGCGTTCTTTGCCGAACGATCACTGGTCAGCCACGCCGGGCTGGCGACTTCAAAATCGAAGAGGAGCGCATTCCCGGCGTTGGCTGTAACGACTGGTTCGGCCTGGGTTCAGCTTTTTTCTTAAATCGATTCCACGAGGACAAAATCATAAAAATAATAAAGGCGTGAACGGCGATGGAACCTACTATGCTGATCCGTGCATATCGATTATAGTGGCCTTCAGCGCTCTGACCGAAGGTCCCGATGGCGTCTAAAATATGCAAAGGGAAGATATATACGTGGTGCAGAACGGCGGCAACTGCGGCCTTGAATATCGGTACATTACTTATCGACTCACTATTATAGATCGTGACCATCGTCTGATAAGAAATGTAAGCAAGTGTGGTGGAGAAACCTGCGTTTAGAACTAGCCTAGTTTTCATCTTTTGCCGAACGATCACTGGTCAGCCACGCCGGGCTGGCGACTTCAAAATCGAAAGGAGCGCATTCCCGGCGTTGGCTGTAACGACTGGTTCGGCTCTTCTTTCATGCGCGTCTCGAAGCCCTCGGCAGCTTGCGGATGAAGAAATATAGCGGCGCGCCAATAAAACCAACGAGAGCGATGATGATCACCCAAACGATCTTCTGGTTCTGATCTTCTTCTTTCGTGGCACAATCGATCAGCATCCAAATCCAAAATGCAGCAGCTCCGAGCGCGATGAGAATGATCAGCAGGCCGACGATATCAGAGGGCACAAATGCGAGTGTCATGGGGTTTTTTTGCCGAACGATCACTGGTCAGACACAGAGGGGCGAAGCCCCGGAGTTGTCTGTGCCGTCTGGTTCGGCTCTTCTTTGAATGCTTCTTTCTTCAATTTCTCAAGCATGCGAGGGCGAAGTGAACGGGCATCAAGCTTCCGAAATGCTTCATCAAGTGAGACCGAGGAATATGCGCGGACGGCATACTGATAAACTACAACTCTCTTCTTTGGGTGTTTGCGGGCGACGAAAAAATTCCACTCTGCGAATGTCGGAATCGTCTCTTCACGAGGGTAGGCGATGAAATCGAGAAACCAGTCATCCCCCGCTCGGTCGGCGGAAAACTGCATGTGCGGATATGCCGAGTGATAAGTCTGCGCAAGACTCGCAATATAGTCTTTTGGTGATTTCTGGCCGGGAATGTGCCGTATCGAGACGAGGCGGGTCCAATCGGCAAGTTTTTGCCCTTTGGGCAAAAACTCTCTGATGACCTCTGCTTTATTCTCACCGCTTGATGTGAGGAAGAACTCTTCACCGTCAACGATGACCTTCTGGCCGACGGATTGTGCGCAAAGGGCCAGCGCAACAAATAGAGTGAGTGCCGATTTCATGAAAATCTTTGCCGAACGATCTCCGGTCAATCGCGCCGGGCTGGCGACTCGAAATTCGAAACGGACCCCGTCGAGGCGTTGCGCTGTAGCGGCTTCCATGAGAAGGCGTGTCGATTAAATAATATAAAATGGTTCACCATTTTGGTGATTGATTGTTCAGCGATGGGTGGGGCAGGGGTGTGCAGAACAACGGGGTTCCCGGGAGTCAGGCTTCCATACGCACTCTTGATGGCGGCGTCAATGGCCGCGCGGTGCAGGTGGGGATCCGGTCTAAAGAATAGTGGCCCTGCTTACTGGTTATCGCATTGGTTCGGAGGAATCCATGCTGGCGCTAGAGCGCAGTGGCCAAAGGAAGGTCGTCATCGGGTAAAAACATTCGGCGCTTTCAGGCCGCTTCGGGAAGGGCTTGGTACACCGATCCGGTTTTCCACAGAGCCATCATGGTCACTGCCAGCTTTCTGGCGGTGGCGATCACGGCGCGTTTTTTCGCAGGTTTGCCGCCTTTGGCGGCGATGCGCAGTCCGGCTTCGCGCAGTGCGCTCGGTGGGCCGAAGGGACCGAGTATGTAATGCGCGCAATTGACCAGCAGGCATCGCAGGTGCGTGTTGCCGGCCTTGGTGATGGGCAGAGGGATGTCGGTATCGCCCGATTGGTGTCTTCGGGGGACCATGCCGAGGTACGCTCCGACGTCGCGGTTGTGTGGGAAGCGTGCGGGCGATTCCAGGGTGAGTATATAAAACAGCGCGGTAATGGGCCCCACTCCGGAGATCTGCTTCAGACGTTCAGTATCCGGGTATTGGATACGGGCAAGTTCCTCCAGTTTGTCTTCAAGCATCTTGATCTGGGCGCTGAGGGCGTCGATCGAGTGCAGGAGCGGTTCGACCAGCGAGGTGGACGCGTTGTCGAGTAGTGGCCGCAGTTTGCGTACGAAGGCCGTCGCTTTGACCTGCGAGGGCGCAAACACTCCGAGGCTTTTGAGCAGGAGGCGGGTGCTGTTGATCAAATTGACGCGGGCGCGAACCAGGGCTTCGCGGGCCTTCAGTTGCACCAGGTCTCGCTGGCAGCGTTCGCTGCGGTGTTTGATCGGGCTGAGCAGGCTCGGATCGCCCGGCAAAGCCGGGCGAGCATGCGGGCGTCGTGCTCGTCGGTCTTGGTGATGCTCTGCGAGATCGCACGGACTTTGCGGGCGTTGGCGACGTACACGGTGTGGTCGCGGTCTTCGAACAACCGGCTCACCCATGGACTGTGCGTGCCGGTCTCCATCGCGATCGTCGCGGCCGCATAACGCTTCGAAAGCTGCTCAAGGCAAGCGCGGGTGTTGGGCAGCGTTTCCTCGGAGATTATATCCCCGCGGGCGTTTAATACACAAACCGCGTGCTGGCGGTCGCCCAAGTCCAACCCGATCGTGAGTCCTGTCCTATTCGTTGTTTTGTTTGTCCTCATAAGGCGTCTTTGGACCGGCTCCGCTCACGGGCGTTGCACGGCCTCCTGACGCCTTCTCATCCTTACTGGTTAGCCCGATTTTTGGAGCGCGCGCAGAATCCACTTGGGGTCTCGCCGGCAATCGAGCACCCGATGAACAACTGCCTCATCGCCTGCAACGCGATAGTAGATGGCATATGGGAAACGCTTCGCCAGCAAACGATGATGACCAAATTGGATGCGATGGATTCCGGCGTAGAGGACCAGAGAATCAATCTCTGCGAATAAGCTGTCGAAAAAATAGTTACCAACGCCTGCGCGCTGCCGGTCGTAAAACTCTCGTCCCGCGGCCAAGTCTTCGAGCGCCGGGCGCAAAATCAGGACTTTCATTCAAACCGCTTCCGTAGTTCCTTCTTCGCATCCTCCCAGTCCAGGACTTCGATCTTCCCAGCGGCGAGGTCGGCTTCGGTCTTGCGCAGTTCCTCGGCGTGCCAAGCTGGGCTTTCGAACGCATCTTCATCGGCTGCAAGATCACCCCAAAGGGTTTCGATGATCTTCAGCTTCTCATCACGAGGGAGCTTGCGGAGTTCGGCGATGCTCATGCGAGAAGCGTACCGGCGAGGGACGCGCCCGCAAGGGAAGTTTTGGCTAACGTCAAAGATGAGCCACGACAGGAGCCGGGTATTGGATACGGGCGAGTTCCTCCAGTTTGTCTTCAAGCATCTTGATCTGGGCGCTGAGGGCGTCGATCGAGTGCAGGAGCGGTTCGACCAGCGAGGTGGACGCGTTGTCGAGTAGTGGCCGCAGTTTGCGTACGAAGGCCGTCGCTTTGACCTGCGAGGGCGCAAACACTCCGAGGCTTTTGAGCAGGAGGCGGGTGCTGTTGATCAAATTGACGCGGGCGCGAACCAGGGCTTCGCGGGCCTTCAGTTGCACCAGGTCTCGCTGGCAGCGTTCGCTGCGGTGTTTGATCGGGCTGAGCAGGCTCGGATCGCCCGGCAAAGCCGGGCGAGCATGCGGGCGTCGTGCTCGTCGGTCTTGGTGATGCTCTGCGAGATCGCACGGACTTTGCGGGCGTTGGCGACGTACACGGTGTGGTCGCGGTCTTCGAACAACCGGCTCACCCATGGACTGTGCGTGCCGGTCTCCATCGCGATCGTCGCGGCCGCATAACGCTTCGAAAGCTGCTCAAGGCAAGCGCGGGTGTTGGGCAGCGTTTCCTCGGAGATTATATCCCCGCGGGCGTTTAATACACAAACCGCGTGCTGGCGGTCGCCCAAGTCCAACCCGATCGTGAGTCCTGTCCTATTCGTTGTTTTGTTTGTCCTCATAAGGCGTCTTTGGACCGGCTCCGCTCACGGGCGTTGCACGGCCTCTTGACGCCTTCTCATCCTTACTGGTTAGCCTCTGTAGCCATACGCGATCCGGTGACGCTCTCGGTATCGAGATGCCACACTTTCTTTGAGGCTATCGATATAATTCGCGATCTCCAGAAACCCGAGCTGACGAGCTTTCTCGCTCGGAAGCACTCCTGAGTCATCGCGTGCATCGATGGGGTAGATATCCAACTCGATCTCTGCTTCGACAGGTGCAAAATCCCATCGTGGCACACCAATGCCTTCTAGAAATACTCGCACGCCTTGAGCGTCGCCTTGCTCGATGAGCGTATGAAGGATCGATGGCCAACGCTCTGCGTCGTCAATCGGCGGAAGAGCATCATCCGAAATCGAGAAGATCGTGGTGAACTCGGAACGCCACTCGGATTCCCAACGCTGAGAACTGTCCCGAAGAAACGAGTAGAACGCGACAACCTCATCTGACGATGCGTCACACGCGAGGGCACGCAACTGAGCAGCATGTGCAGCAAGGGTGCCGGACTTGGAGAGCCATCGGCAGGCGCTATCGCGAAGTGCGTTCGGAATCATTTTTGGCTAACGATCACTGGTCAGCCACGCCGGGCTGCGACTCAAAATTCGAAAGGAGCGCATTCCCGGCGTTGGCTGTAACGACTGGTTGGGCTTCTTCTTTGCTTCGAAATAGAAGACGGCAATCGCCAGAAAAGGAAATGTGGCGGAGAGCAAAATCGCGAAAACGTAAGAAATGCCAAAGTCCTCGATCATCGAATTGCGAGTGGACGGATGGAGCGCGTCGGCACCAACGATAAATACGCCTAGGACAGCGAAGACGAGGGATGGAATAGCCAGCCACTTCTTCCATTTGATCAGACCCCAAGCGAGCGTCGTGACAAAAGTAGGGAGGAAAACGCAAAGACGGAGCTGCTCTTGCGGAAGACCGGGGCCATCAAGCATCAGGTACGCGAGCATGGTCATTTTCTGCCCAACGATCACTGGTCAGCCACGCCGAGCTGGCGACTCGAAATTGAAACGGACCCCGTCGAGGCGTTGCGCTGTAACGGCTGGTTGGGCTCTTTTTTCATCTGGTGAACGCTAAGGAATGGAGTGCGATGGGGCAGACCAAAAATCACCCGAGCTCTTTTCTTCGATGCTCAATATTTTATCTGGAGGAAAGCAGCGCTCTAGGTCTGAGACCGTTAATGCAAGCAACGCGTCTGATTCAGCATCGAGACGAATCCAAATTCGCGAATCTTCTCTTTTTCTTCCAACGCCGGACAAAAAGTTAAACGCGCGATCCAGCGCATCGCCGAGAAATTGCCAATCATCGTAAGCGATCTTTGCGCTCTTCGTGGAGAGGCAAAAATACCGGGAGTTTTCCATCGCCCAACGATCACTGGTCAGCCACGCCGAGCTGGCGACTCGAAATTGAAACGGACCCCGTCGAGGCGTTGCGCTGTATCGACTGGTTCGGCTCTTTGGTTTCTTCGCTAACAAAGCTGAATGAAATTCCAGCCCCCACGATCAATTTGCGGACGATCTCGCAATCCCCGTGGGCGATTCTGACGTGCCTGCTATCGATCCAACGCACTTCAATGTCAGTCGATCCCTTCGCTACAAAAACGTCGTCGATCCAATCTCCACGATACCGCAGTTCCACTGTCGTGTAGAAGGGATCACCTGCTCCTGAGTGCCTTCTGAAACTACGAAGCGAGTATCCATCTCCGGAAGGCCAATCTCGAACGCTTTCGGTACGAACAACGCCGGCTAATGAACCATCGCAGCCCGCCAACGCGAGAACCCCAGACATGGCGACGATGAGCTGAACAAGGACTCTCTTCATTTTGCCGAACGATCACTGGTCAGCCACGCCGAGCTGGCGACTCGAAATTCGAAACAGACCCCGTCGAGGCGTTGCGCTGTAACGGCTTCCATGAGAAGGCGTGTCGAGTAGATTGTATAAAATGGTTCAC
>ENA-UOVV01001053-UOVV01001053.1-compost-metagenome-genome-assembly--contig:-NODE-1053-length-24387-cov-13.608294_pt1 | contig 24387 bp, 23 predicted proteins | sample MGYA00238155_ERZ761577 | MGnify/ENA primary metagenome ERZ761577 (study PRJEB28898, sample SAMN06268775) | compost metagenome | isolation source: Emeryville, CA | place: USA:Emeryville, CA | collected...
GGCGGCGGCCTTGGCCGCGGCGCGCTCGGCTCGAGCGTGCTCGACGCGCCAGGCGACGCCCGGGCGACCCTCGCGGTCGACGGCAGCCAGGATCGCTCCGCCCGTGGCGGTGAGCGCCTGGACGAGACGCTCGCGGCGGGCCTCGCGCTCGGCCTTGGTCTCGCCCGCGACGCGCACCGGCAGGTTCGCGAGCAGGAGCGGCGCGGAGAGCCCGGCGAGGGCCAGGGCTGCCGTGCGCGGCGCCTTGCCGAGCACGAGCGAGACCCCGGCGAGGGCCGTGACGGCGCCGTGCACCTGGATCACGCGGCGCATCGTGGCGCCCTCGAGGTACTGACCGAGCTCCATGTTCAGGGCAGAGCCGGCGCGGTCGGCGAGGGGACGCAGCGCGGGCAGCGACTCGGCGGCGTGCTTCGAGGGATGGCGCACGGCGTCGATCCCGCGAGAGACGAACCACGCGGCGAGCATCGCCCGGGCCACGGGACGGGCGAGCATCAGAGCGCCCCGCCCGCCGCGGAGGGGGCGTCGGCGGACTCGCCGCCGTCACCGATCTGCTCGCGGGCCACGTAGTTCTCCAGGTCGAAGAGGTTCGAGCCGGCTCGCTCGGCCACGGTGAGGAGCGTCGTCGCGGAGGCGACCTCCTCGACCTGCTCCTTGAGGAACCAGAGCAGGAACTGCTCGCCCAGGGCGTCGCCCTCGGCGCGCGCGGCGCGGAAGAGCTCCTCGATCTGCGCCGTGACCTGCTTCTCCTGCTCGAGCGCGAGCCGGATCGGGGAGACGACGTCGGAGAAGCCGTTGACCACGTCCCCGCTGCCGGGGATCTCGACGGGCAGGTCCCTGTCGAGCATGTACTGCACGATCATCATCGCGTGGTTCCGCTCCTCGACCGCCTGGCGGTAGTAGTGCCGGGCGAGCTGGGGGAGGTCCTGGGAGTCGAACCACACCGCGATCGCGATGTACTGCTGGTGGGCGTTGAACTCGTGGCCGACCTGCTCGCGCAGGAGCTGCAGGAAACGGGAGTCGCTCATACCCCCAACCTAACGCCACGTGCCTGCCCTCTCACCTGGAACGACGAGGAGGCTCGCGGTGGCCGACGACGGCGCTCCCCACGCAGCTGCGTCCGCGCGGGAATGGCGCGGACGACGACGGCGTTGCAGCCGATGTGACCGCCCTCGCGACCCGACCGCCCGCCAGCCCGCGCCGAGGCGTGCGCGCGTGCTCGACGCTAGGCTCGCAGGCGATGACTGATCCCACGCCGGTGGACCCGGCGACCGAGGACGCCGCTGCGCGGACCGCCCGCTTCGAGGCGGAGGCGCTCGAGTACGTCGACCAGCTCTACGGCGCCGCGCTGCGCATGACGCGCAACCCCGCCGACGCCGAGGACCTCGTCCAGGAGGCCTACGCGAAGGCCTTCGCGGCCTTCCACCAGTTCAAGCCGGGCACCAACCTCAAGGCCTGGCTGTACCGGATCCTGACGAACACCTTCATCAACCAGTACCGCAAGAAGCAGCGCGAGCCGCAGCAGTCGGCGAGCGAGGAGGTCGAGGACTGGCAGCTCGCGCGCGCCGCCTCGCACACCTCGACCGGCCTGCGCTCCGCCGAGGCCGAGGCGCTCGACCGGCTCCCGGACTCCGCGGTCAAGGATGCGCTCGCCCAGCTGGGCGAGGAGTTCCGGCTCGCGGTGTACCTCGCGGATGTCGAGGGCTTCGCCTACAAGGAGATCGCCGAGATCATGGGCACGCCCATCGGCACGGTGATGTCTCGACTGCACCGCGGCCGCGCCCGCTTGCGCGAGCTGCTGTGGGACTATGCGCAGGAACGGGGACTGGTCCCTGCGGGGACCGAGGAGGACGCATGACCACGCACGACGACGCTCCGGCTGAACGGGTCGACTGCGAGCAGGCGATCGAGCAGCTCTTCGAGTTCCTCGACTCCGAGATCGACGAGGAGCGCTGCGACCGCATCCGCGTGCACCTCGCCTCGTGCGAGCCCTGCCTCGCGGAGTACGACGCGGTGGACCACCTCAAGGCGCTCGTGAAGCGGTCCTGCGAGGAGCGCGCTCCCCAGGAGCTCAAGCTGCGGATCCGCACCCAGCTCACGGTGCTGCGCGCCGAGCTCGGCTGAGCAGACCTCTGGCCCGGCGCCCGCCGTCGGGCATCGGAGCTCAGCGGGGTCGAGACTCCCCAGACAGACAGAAAGGCCCGGTGCAGGTGCACCGGGCCTTCGTCGCGTCCTCAGGCGTTAGGACGCTTGCCGTGGTTGGCGGCGTTGCCCTTGCGGGAACGGCGCTTGCGGCCGCGCTTGCTCATGAGGTGTCTCCTTGGGTCTGGGGCGTCGCTGGCTCGCGACGAGCCTCCCTATGGTCCCACATCCCGCAGGCTCGTCCGAACGGGGGCCTCGGGATGCGGAACGAACCGGGCCGGAACAGGCTCAAGTTCCAGCCCCTCTCGCCCGATGAGGTGAAAGTGAGTGAGCAGCCACTTTCCGTGATCCCGTTCCTGCACGCCCTCGTGGGCACGAACGGCTCCGACCTGCACTGCAAGGTCGGCTCGGCCCCGCGCGTGCGCGTGGACGGGCGGCTGCGTAAGCTCCAGGTCCCGGACCTGCGTCCGATCGACACCGAGAACATGCTCATCGAGGTGCTCCCCGAGGACCTCGTCGACAACTACCGGCGCACCCACGAGGCGGACTTCGCGTACTCGCTCAAGGGCGTGGGTCGATTCCGCGTGAACGCCTACCAGGCGCGCGGCACGAACGCGCTCGTCTTCCGTCGCGTCGCGGTCGGTGCGCAGTCGCTCCAGGAGCTCGGCCTGCCCGAGGTGGTGGGCGAGCTCGCCCTCGAGCCGCGCGGCCTCGTGCTCGTCACGGGCCCCACGGGCTCGGGCAAGACCACGACGCTCGCCTCGATGGTCGACCTCATCAACTCCTACCGCGAGGTCAACATCGTCACGATCGAGGACCCCATCGAGGTCCTCCACTCGGACAAGAAGGCGATCGTCTCCCAGCGCGAGGTGCGCCAGGACACCGCGGACTTCAACTCGGCCCTGCGCGCCGCGATGCGCCAGGACCCCGACGTGATCCTCGTGGGCGAGATGCGCGACGTCGAGACGGTGCGCGCGGCGCTCTCCGCGGCCGAGACGGGCCACCTGGTCCTGTCGACCCTGCACACGATCGACGCGCAGGAGACGATCAACCGCATCGTCGACTTCTTCCCGCCGCACGAGCAGAAGCAGATCCGCACGGCCCTCGCCCAGGCGCTGCGCGGCGTCATCTCGCAGCGCCTCGTGCGCCGCCAGGACGGCTCGGGACGCGCGGTGGCCGTCGAGGTGCTCATCAACACGGGCCGCACGGCGGAGGCGATCCTCGACCCGGTCGACTCGACGCCGATCATCGACCTCATCGCCGAGGGCGGCTACTACAAGATGCAGACCTTCGACCAGCACCTCTTCCAGCTGATCCGCGACGACGTCGTCTCCTACGAGGACGCGATGTCGATCGCCTCGAACCCGCAGGACCTCACGGTCGAGCTGCGTGCGGCGGGGCTCGTCTCCTAGACCGATCCTTCATCGAGAACGGCGTCCACCTTCCCTGGTGGGCGCCGTTCTCGCGCCTACCCCTTGCGCGACCCGCAAGACGCGATATAACGTGTTTCTCGGTAACGAGATATATCGCGAGAAGGAGCGCATCATGCCGACAGAGTCCTGGGTCGTCTCGGGCCCCCAGATCATCGAGCTCGAGGAGATCCGCGCCCTGCGGGTCGGCCTCGTCTCCGGGCGCGTCGACGTCGTCGCGCACGACGAGGAGGGCCGCGGCGCCCGCGTCGAGGTGCACGGCGTCGAGGGGCGTCCCCTCGAGGTGAGCCTCGTCGACGGCGAGCTCAAGGTGGGCTACGGCCACACCCTGGGCGGCTGGGAGTCCTTCCTCGACAAGGTCCGCAACTACTCCGACAAGGACTTCGCCTCGGTGCACATCGCCGTCCCGCGCGACGTGCGCGTCAGGCTCGGCACCGTCGCTGCGGAGGGCCTCCTCGCCGGCGTGCGCGAGGACGCCCAGGTCTCCACGGTCTCCGGCTCGCTCGTCACGGACGGCACCTTCGGCGCGCTGAGCGCCAAGTCGGTCTCGGGCGAGCTCACGGTCCGCGAGCACTCGGGCGATCTCTCGCTCTCGACCGTCTCGGGCGACCTCACGGCCTCGGGCGACCTCGCGCGCATCAGCACGAACTCCGTCTCGGGAGCCGTCTCGCTCGACCTGACGAGCACCGCGAGCACGCTCTCGTCCACCACGGTCTCGGGCGACATCACGGTCCGCCTGCCCGAGGGAGTGGGCCTGGGTGTCGAGGCGAAGGCCGTGAGCGGGCGCGTCGTCGTGGACGGCGTGGACTACACGGGCGGCCGCCCCGGGCGCACGCACATCGACACGCGCCAGGGTGGCTCGGGCTGCTACGCGACCGTCACGACGGTCTCGGGCAACCTCACCGTGCTGCGTCGGGCGGCGTCGTGACCCCCGTCTTCGCGCACGGCCAGCTGCGGCTGTACCTGCTGGCCCTCCTCGAGAAGGGCCCACGGCACGGCTACGAGCTCATCACCGCGCTCGCCGACCGCTTCGGCGGGACCTACCGGCCGAGCCCGGGCACGGTCTACCCGCGCCTCGCGCGGCTCGAGGAGGAGGGTCTCGTCGAGCGCACCGCGGGGGAGCGGCGCTCGCCCTACCAGCTCACCGAGGCAGGGCGCGCGGAGCTCGAGGCGCGCCGCGCGGACCTCGCCGAGCTCGAGGAGAACCTCGCCGAGACCGTGCGCTCGCTCGCGGACAAGGTGCGCGACGAGGTGCGCGACTCGATGCGCGGCCTGCGGGCGGACCTCGCCGCTGCGGCGCAGTCCGCTCGGGCGGAGGCCACCTCGGCCGCGAGCAACGCGAGCAAGGAGGACCGCACGGCGGCGCGCGTGCGGCTCGCCGAGGCGGAGGCCGAGCTCGCGCGCTTCCGCGTCGAGGTGCGGGCCGAGCTGCGCAAGACGACGGCCGACGGGGAGCTGAGCCCGCTCACCCTCGAGACCGTGCGCACGGTGCTCGCCCAGGCGCGCGCCTCGATCCTGGAGACTCTCCGCTGACCCCGGCGGAGGCATGGAAGGACGGCCCGGCGGACCCTCAGGGTCCGACCGGGCCGTTCGGCGTCCGGCAGGCTCCTCGCTCTGCTCAGGCCGAGTCGCTCGGCAGCCCGAGCCACTGGTGCCAGCCCGAGTGGAGCACGAGCCACGCGAGGAGGCCGTAGCCGGCCTGGCCGGGGAGTGCGCCGTCGCCCGCGGCGAGGTCGGCGGCCCACTGCTCGTGCGTGACGAGCGGGGCGAAGGTCTCGACGTAGGGGATCTGGCGACGCGTCGTGACGTCGGCGAAGGCCGCCGAGAGCTCGCCGACGGCGTCCGTGTGCGGGCCGCCCGGGGGAGGGCCGACGACGAAGGCCTCGATGCCGCGCCGCTGGGCGATGTCGAGGACGTTCGCGAGGTTGAGGCGCGAGCGCGCGGGAGAGATCCCGGCCTCGAGGTCCGCGCGACCGAGGCCGATGACGAGGCGGTTGTCCGCCTCGGGGCTCACGCGCCGGGAGACCTCGGCGTCCCAGCGCTGGCTGAGCTCGGCCGTGGTCTCGCCGGGGACGGCGAGCTGGAGCATCGTGAGCGAGGCGGCGGGGGTGCGGGCCGCGACGCGACCCACCCAGCCCAGGCCGCGTGGGTCGCCGACGCCGGCCACGAGCTCGTCCCCGATGACGCACACGCGGATGGCCCGCTCGTCCACTGCTGTCCCTCCCGAAGCTGGCGTGCTGCGCGCTCCGGGGGACCGGGCGCGTCGCCCCTAGTGTCCCGCGGGGTTCGGTCCATCGGGGGGCGACGCGCCCGGAGTCTCAACGCAGGCTGCGGTAGGGCTCGCTCGGGAGCTCGCCTGCGGACCACGGAGCGTGCGAGCGGGGCGGGGGGCGGTGGCCGTAGCCGTCCGAGCGCACCGTGCGGGCGGTGACCACGAGGATCGTCGCGATCAGGAGGATGATCAGGAAGGTGCTCATGGCAGGAAGTCTTCGCTCATCAACTTCCTGCCGCGAGTGGCAGAACTGCCCACATGCGCAAGATTTCTGCCATGATGAGGGGATGCTCCAGAAAGTCGTCGCGATCGCCGTGCCGGGAGTGTCGATCTTCGAGCTCGCTGTCGCGTGCGAGGTCTTCGGGACCGACCGCTCGGACACCGGCGGCCCTCGCTTCGACTTCGCGGTGTGCGGGCCCCGCACGGGCGTGGTGCCCGCGAAGGACGGCGGTCCCGCCGTCGTCGTCGAGCACGAGCTGTCCGCCGCCCAGGACGCCGACGCCGTCATCATGTGCGCCTACGGCGCTGCCGAGGACCCTGTCGACGAGTCCGTGCAGCGCGTCCTGCGCGAGGCGCACGAGCGAGGAGCGTGGATCCTCGCGATCTGCTCGGGGGCCTTCGCCCTCGCCGACGCGGGGCTCCTCGACGGGCGTCGGTGCACCACGCACTGGATGTACACCGACCGCCTGGCTGCCTGCGTCCCGGACTCGCAGGTCGACCCCGACGCCCTGTACGTCGAGCACGACCGCGTCATCACCTCGGCGGGCACCTCGGCGGGGATCGACGCGTGCCTCTACCTCGTGCGCTGCGAGCTCGGGCCGGCGGCGGCCGCTGCGATCGCTCGCCGGATGGTGGTCCCGCCGCACCGCGACGGCGGCCAGGCGCAGTACGTCGACCGACCTCTGCCCGCCCTCGCGGACTCCCTCGCGGGGCTGCTCGACTGGATGGTCGAGCACCTCACCGAGGAGCTCACCGTCCCCGAGCTCGCCGCCCGCGCCTTCATGAGCGAGCGCACCTTCGCGCGGCGCTTTCGCGCCGAGACGGGCACGACGCCGGCCGCCTGGCTCGCCCGCCAGCGCCTCCTGAGGGCCCAAGAGCTGCTCGAGGGGACCGAGCTCTCGGTGGACGAGGTCGCCGAGCAGTCCGGCTTCGGGACCGCGGCGGGTCTGCGCCACCACTTCTCGAAAGCGCTGCGTACCACGCCGCTCGCCTACCGGCGGCGCTTCCGGGCCCCGGAGCCCGTGCGCATCTGAACCCGTGCGCGTCTGAACCGGCCAGGGAGCCCCGACGGCGGAGGGCTCAGGAGCTCGCGGCGGCCTCGAAGCCCGGCACCACGGCGCCGGGGGCGATCGTGGGCGGCGCCGAGTTGAGCTGCTCGATCGCGAAGCCCGCTGCGGCCTTGTAGCCCGCCATGAACTCGAGGCGCTCGACCTCGGGGAGTGCCTCGTCGAGGTCCTCGAGGTCTGCCCCGCAGCGCTCCTCGACGAGGTCGAGCAGGCCGAAGGGCCCGGCCCCGCGGTTGCGCAGCACGAGCTGAGAGATGGGCCTGCACATCGCGGCGTCGAAGTCCGCGAGGGCCTCGGCCGTGACCCCGTGGCGCACGAAGGCCGCGCCGAGGTGGCGAGCGTCCATGATCGCCTGCGTCGCCCCGTTCGAGCCCGTGGGGTACATCGCGTGGGCGGCGTCCCCCACGAGGAGCACGGGACCGTCGAGCCAGGTGTCGACGGGGTCGCGGTCGATCATCGGGTTCTCGTAGACGACGTCGGCCGCCCCGAGCATCGCGGGCACGTCGAGCCAGTCGAGGGTCCAGTCCGCGAAGTGCTCGACGACCTCGGCGAGCTCGACCTCGCGGAACCAGCCGCGCTTGTGCCAGGCCTCGGTGTCCTCCACCGTGATCTCCGCGATCCAGTTGGTCACCACGAGACCGTCGACGGGGTGGGAGATCGGGTAGAAGACCACGCGCTGGCGGTTCGAGCCGAGCCCGATGAAGGAAGAACCGGTGCGCACCGGGGGAGCGAGCGTGGTCCCGCGCCACATGAGGGTGCCGCCCCAGTGGATGGGCGGCTGGTCCGGGTGCATCTGGGCACGCACGGCCGAGTGGATGCCGTCGGCTCCCAGCAGCAGGGAGCCGTCCTCGCGCCAGCTCTCGCCGTCGGCGTGCTCGCCGAGCACCGTGACGGAACCGTCGGCGTTCTTCTCGTAGCCCGTGACGCGGTGGTCGAGGCGGATCGCGTCCTCGCCTGCGCGCTCGCGGAGGGTGCGGGCGAGCAGCATCTGGAGCTGGCCGCGGTGCACCGCGTACTGGGGCCAGCGGTAGCCCGCCTCGATGCCGCGCGGCTCGCTGTAGATCTCCCGGCCGTTGCGGGCCACGAGGGCCCACTCGCGAGCGGGGATGCCGATCGCGTCGAGCTCTGCCGAGCCGATGCCGAGCTCCTCGAGCTCTCGCACGGCGTTCGGCTGCAGGTTGATGCCGACGCCGAGCGGGGCGAGCTCGGCCGCCCCCTCGAAGATCGTGAAGGGGATCCCGAGCTGGTGCAGGGTCAGGCCGACGGCGAGGCCGCCGATCCCGCCCCCGGCGACGAGGACGCGGGCTTCGCTCATGCGGTGACTCCTTGCTGGACCTCGAAGAGCTCGACCTGGACCTCGTGCTCGTCGCGCGCTCCCGTGCCGACGAGCACGAGGCGGTTCACCCAGGAGTAGTCCGGGTGACCCGACTCGAGGCGCGCGGTCGAGAGCATCGAGTACAGCGTGGGGTCGGTGGGCTCTCCCGCGGCGAGGCGGGCCATGACCTCGGGCGGTCCGAAGCGCGCGCCCTGGTTGACGATCTCCACGAGAGCGCCGTCGTGCGTCGCGATGAGGTAGCGGGCGTCCATCTCCGCGACGCCTTCTGCGGTGACGGTGAGCCAGTCTGCGCCACCGTCGAGGATCGTGCCCTCGATGCGCCCGGTGACGCGGCCGCCGGTGATCGGTACGACGCGGCGGTGACCCGAGCGCACCGGGCCGAGGTCACGCACCGGGCCGAGCTCGACGCGCAGCGTGCAGAAGCGAGCGAGCGTGGGCGGCGAGAGCTCGAGCACGACTCCTCCTCGGGTACGTGGACGGCCGTACCTTACCGACGCCGGCGTGCGGGACGGACGAGGTGTCCAGGACCGGCAGGAGAGACGGCGAGGTCCCCGGGGCGGCGACTGCCCCGGGGACCTCGAGCCTTCGAGAGGCCGTGCGTCAGGCGAAGACGCGCTCCACGAGCGCCGCCTGCTCCACGAGGTGCTCCTTGGCCGAGCCCGTCGCGGGGGAGGCCGAGGCCGGGCGCGAGACCACCGAGATGGAGCGGCCGAGGGCCGGCTGCAGGTTCATCGCGACGTGCGGCCACGCACCCTGGTTCTCCGGCTCCTCCTGGGCCCACACGATCTCGGCCTCGCCGAAGGGTGCGAGCACCTCGCGGATGGCCTCGACGTCGAGCGGGTAGAGCTGCTCGAGGCGGACGAGGGCGACCTCGTCCGCGCCGCGCTTCTCGCGAGCCGCCTTGAGCTCCCAGTGCAGCTTGCCCGTGGTGAGCACGACCTTGCTGACGCCACCCTTCTCGGCTGCGGCCTCGTCCCCGATCACGGGGAGGAAGGTGCCCGAGGTGAAGTCCTCGACCTGGGAGGTCGCGGCGCGCAGACGCAGCATCGACTTCGGGGTGAAGACGATGAGCGGACGGCGCGGGCGCGAGTACGCCTGCTTGCGCAGCAGGTGGAAGTACGAGGCCGGCGTCGACGGCGCAGCGACGGTCATGTTGTCCTCGGCGCACAGCTGCAGGAAGCGCTCGATGCGGGCCGAGGAGTGGTCCGGGCCCTGTCCCTCGAAGCCGTGCGGCAGGAGCAGCACGACGGAGGAGCGCTGGCCCCACTTCTGCTCTGCCGAGGAGATGAACTCGTCGGTGACGGTCTGGGCACCGTTGACGAAGTCGCCGAACTGCGCCTCCCACAGCACGAGCGCGTCGGGGCGCTCGACCGAGTAGCCGTACTCGAAGCCGAGGGCCGCGTACTCCGAGAGCGAGGAGTCGTAGACCCAGAACTTCGCCTGGTCGCCCGAGAGGTACAGCAGCGGCGTCCACTCCGCGCCCGTCTCGCGGTCGTGCAGGACGGCGTGGCGCTGCACGAAGGTGCCGCGACGCGAGTCCTGACCGGCGAGGCGCACCGGGGTGCCCTCCATGAGCAGCGAGCCGAAGGCGAGGATCTCGCCGTAGCCCCAGTCGATGTCGCCCTCGCGCGACATCTGCTCGCGCTTCTCGAGGAGCGTCTTGAGCTTGGGGTGCACGGTGAAGCCCTCGGGGGGACGCACGTGCGCCTTGCCGATGCGCTCGAGCACCTTGGGGGAGACCGCCGTCTTCCAGCCGACCATCGTGCCGGCGTCCTCGAGCTGCGCCTCGGGGCGCTCGAGGCCCGAGACCGGCTCGGAGGAGGGGGGAGGCGTGAAGCCGCCCTCGCGGGTCTCGGTGAAGACGCGCTCGAGCTGGGCCTGGAAGTCCTGCAGCGCGGCCTCGGCCTCCTCGGGCGAGATGTCGCCGCGCGAGACGAGGTTCTCGGTGTAGAGCGTGCGCACCGAGCGCTTGTTCTCGATGAGGTTGTACATCATCGGCTGCGTCATCGAGGGGTCGTCGCCCTCGTTGTGACCGCGGCGGCGGTAGCAGATCATGTCGATGATGACGTCGCGGTCGAACTGCTCGCGGAAGTCGAAGGCGAGCTCCGCGACGCGCACGCAGGCCTCGGGGTCGTCCCCGTTGACGTGGAAGATCGGCACCTGCAGGCCCTTGGCGACGTCCGTCGCGTAGTGCGTCGAGCGCGAGGACGAGGAACCGGTCGTGAAGCCGACCTGGTTGTTGATGATCACGTGCACCGTGCCGCCCGTGCGGTACCCGCGCAGCTGCGCGAGGTTGAGCGTCTCGGTGACCACGCCCTGGCCAGCGAATGCCGCGTCGCCGTGCACGAGGATCGGCAGCACGGAGAAGCCGTCGCCGCCCAGGTCGATGCGGTCCTGCTTGGCGCGCACGATGCCCTCGAGCACGGGGCTCACGGCCTCGAGGTGCGAGGGGTTCGCCGCGAGGTACACGCGGGTCTGTGCCCCGGACTCGGCCGTGAAGGTGCCCTCGGTGCCGAGGTGGTACTTCACGTCGCCCGAGCCCTGCACCGAGCGCTTGTCGAGGTTGCCCTCGAACTCGGCGAAGATCTGCGCGTAGCTCTTGCCCGCGAGGTTCGCGAGCACGTTGAGGCGGCCGCGGTGCGCCATGCCGATCGCGACCTCGTCGAGGCCGTTCTCCGCGGCGCGCGACATCACGGCGTCGAGCAGCGGGATGACTGCCTCGGCGCCCTCGAGCGAGAAGCGCTTCTGGCCCACGAACTTGGTCTGCAGGAAGGTCTCGAAGGCCTCCGCCGCGTTGAGGCGGCGCAGGATGCGCAGCTGGTCCTCGCGCGGGGTGCGCGCGTAGCCGGCCTCGAGGCGCTCCTGGAGCCAGCGACGCTGGCGGCGGTCCGAGAGGTGCATGTACTCGATGCCCACGGTGCGGCAGTACGAGTCGCGCAGCAGGCCCAGCACGTCGCGCAGCTTGGCTCGCGACCAGCCGCCGAAGCCGCTCACGGGGAAGGTGCGGTCGAGGTCCCAGAGGGTCAGGCCGTGCGTCTGCACGTCGAGGTCCGGGTGCTTGCGCTGGCGGTAGGCGAGCGGGTCGGTGTCCGCCATGAAGTGGCCGCGCGAGCGATAGGCGTGGATGAGCTCGGCGATGCGCGCGGGCTTGGCGGTCTCCGTCTCGGGGTCCACCGAGGCGTCGCGAGTCCAGCGCACGGGCTCGTAGGGGATGCGCAGCGAGGCGAAGATGCGGTCGTAGAAGCCGTCCTCGCCCAGGAGCTTCGAGGCGATGATCTTGAGGAACTCGCCCGAGTGCGCACCCTGGATGATGCGGTGGTCGTAGGTCGAGGTGATCGTCAGGATCTTCGACACGCCCATGCGGTTGAGCTGGTCCTCGGAGGTCCCGGCGAACTCCGCGGGGTAGTCCATGGCGCCGACGCCGATGATCGTGCCCTGCCCCTCCATGAGGCGAGGCACGGAGTGCACCGTGCCGATCGTGCCCGGGTTGGTCAGCGAGATCGTCGTGCCCGCGAAGTCCTCGACCTGCAGCTGGCCGTTGCGGGCGCGGCGCACGAGGTCCTCGTAGGAGGCGAGGAACTGGGAGAACTCGAGGGTCTCGGCCTTCTTGATGTTCGGCACGAGCAGCTGGCGGGTGCCGTCGGGCTTGGGCAGGTCGATCGCGAGGCCCAGGTTGACGTGCGCCGGGATGACGAGAGCGGGCTTGCCGTTCTCGACCGTGTACCCGTTGTTCATCGCGGGCATCTCGGCGATCGCCTCGACGAGGGCGAAGCCGATGAGGTGCGTGAAGGAGATCTTCCCGCCGCGCGTGCGCGTCAGGTGGTTGTTGATGACGATCCGGTTGTCGACCATGAGCTTGGCCGGCAGCGAGCGCACCGAGGTGGCGGTCGGGACGGAGAGCGAGGCCTCCATGTTGGTGACCGTGCGGGCCGCCGCGCCGCGCAGGCGCTCGACGGTGTCCGGGCCGTCCGCACCGGTCCAGGCGGCCTTGCGCGTGGGGACGCGCTCGGCGTACGGGGCGGTGACGGGCTGGGCCGTCGCGACGGGGGCCGTGAGGGGCTCGTCCTCGGGCTCGGCCTGCGTCGGGGCCTCGGGGCTCGGCGCGCTCTGGGCGGAGGCGGCCTTGGCCTTTGCGTCCTCGACGTGCTTCGCGCCGGGGATCTGGGCCACGGGGGCCGAGGGCTTCGCGTCCGCGGCCACGGCGGAGGAGGTCGAGGGGACGGCGACGGGGGCCGGCGGCTCGGAGGTGTCGGTGGGAGGCGTGTAGCTCTCGAAGAACTCCCACCACGCGGGGTCCACGGAGTTCTTGTCCTGCTGGTACTTCGCGTAAAGCTCTTCCACGAGCCAGTCGTTGGCACCGAAGAGCTCCCGGATGGTCTCCGGGTCTGCCTGTTGCGACACTGTGCGCCTGCCCACTTCCGCCGCGGCGCGATGGCCGCGTCACCGTCGAGTACGTCCGGGAACAACCCTAACCCCTCGAAGGGGTTCCCCGACGCCCGCGAAGGGCGAGATCTCGGTCATGTTCGCGCAGGTCGCGGGCGTTTCTCTCGACTTGGCAAAGCGCGTGCAACACCCTTCGCGGGGAGGCCCCAAGACCTCCCCGCGAGGGTCAGGTGATGTCCTTGCGGAAGGTCGTGACGCGACCGAGCAGACCGAGCACGGCGGCGTAGCCGAGGAGCAGCAGGGCGCCCTGCCACCACGTCAGCAGGCCGGAGTCCGCGCCCCCGCCCATCGCGGAGAAGAAGGAGGCGCCGATGAGGGCGTCTCCCGCCGCTCCGGGGAGGAACTGCGCGGCCGTCGGCCCCCAGGAGACGAAGGTCGCGAGGATCCTGAACATCGGCTCGATGAACTGCGTGAACACGAGCAGCAGGACGATCGAGAGCACCTGGTTGGGCAGCGCCGCCCCGAGCCCCACGCCCACGAGCGCCCACAGCACGCCCGCGAGCACCGAGAGCGCAAGGGTGCGCAGCACCTCGGGCTCGCCGAGGAAGGTCTCGTTGCCGGAGATCGCGAGCACGCCCGCGCCCACACCGACCGTGGCCAGGGTGCCCACGAGACCGAAGACCAGGCCGATCGGCACGCTCCCGAGGAACTTCGCGAGGAGCACGACGCTGCGGCGCGGCTCGGCGAGCAGCGTCGGGGTGATGGTCTTGTGGCGGAACTCGCCCGTGACCGAGAGCGCACCGACGATCACCGGGAACACGTAGCCGAGCGTGGCCGAGAGCCCGTAGATGGACTGCGCGAGCTGGGTGGGCGAGAAGGCCTCGCCGTCGAAGCCGCTCTCGGCGGCCTGCTCGGCGGAGAGCTTGAGCGCGAAGCCGAAGGTGCCCGCGAGGAAGGCCATGTAGGCGGCAGAGCACAGCAGGAGGATCCACCACATGCGGGTCGAGACGAGCTTGCGGTACTCGCTCAGGAGCGCAGCCTTCATGCCGCACCTCCCGGGCTCGGGGTGCCGGTATCGCCCTCGCCCGTGAGCCCGAGGAACAGGGACTCGAGGCCAGGGTTGTGCAGGGCGAGCTCGTGCAGCTCGAGGCCCGCCGCGAAGGCCGCGGCACCCACCTGGGCCGGCGTGACCTCCTCGAGGGCGATCGCCCCGGGGATCGAGCCGCCTCCTGCAGGCAGGTGCGTGCGGCGCCAGCCCTGCTGCGCCACGAGTCGCTCGAGGCCTTCGCGCGAGGGCGAGGCGACGACGACGGCGGGCCTCGCGAGCTGGGCGAGCTGGGCGAGAGTCGAGGCGTGCGCGAGCTGGCCCCGACGGATGATGACGACGTCGTCGACGGTCTGCTGGACCTCGGAGAGCACGTGCGAGGAGACGAGCACCGTGCGGCCCTCGCTCGCGAGGTGACGCAGCAGCGCGCGCAGCCACGCGATGCCCTCGGGGTCGAGGCCGTTCGCGGGCTCGTCGAGCACGAGAACGCGCGGGTCGCCCAGGAGCGTGGTGGCGAGGGCGAGGCGCTGGCGCATGCCGAGCGAGAAGCCGCCCACGCGCCGCTTGGCCGCCTCGGTGAGACCGACGAGCTCGAGCACCTCGTCGACGCGCCGAGCCGAGGCGGAGGCCTGCGGCGCGAGGGAGAGCAGGTGGTCGCGCGCGGTGCGACCGGGGTGGAAGCTCGCGGCCTCGAGGGCCGCACCGACCACGCGCGTGGGCTCGGTGAGCTCGCGGTAGGTCCTCCCCGCGATCGTCGCGGAGCCGGAGGTGGCGTTCACGAGCCCCAGCAGGATGCGCAGCGTCGTCGTCTTGCCGGCGCCGTTGGGGCCCAGGAAGCCCGTGACGCGCCCGGGCTGGACGGTGAAGCTGAGGTCGTCGACGGCGCGCACGGATCCGAAGGTCTTCGTCAGACCTCGGACCTCCACGACCCCGTCGACCGTGGCTGCGGTGCTCATCGAGCTCCCTCGGTCGGTCTGGTCAGGCCGCGTCCACCGTAGTGGGCCGCGGCGGCAAGGTCACGCGCATGGTGCACCCCGTGGGCGTGTCCGCGACCTCGACCGTCCCGCCGTGCAGGGTCACGGCCCAGCGCACGATCGACAGGCCGAGCCCCGTGCCGCCCGTCGGGATCTGGCCCGTGTGCGCGGGGTTGTTGCCCCGGGCGAAGCGGTCGAAGACGCGCTCTCGCTCTCCCTTGGCGATGCCCGGCCCGCGGTCGATGACGTCCACGACGATCCCGCTCGGCATGACGTAGGCCTCGAAGGTGATCTCCTCCCCGCGCGGGGAGTGGCGCACGGCGTTCTGCGCGAGGTTGGCGAACACCTGGTGCAGGCGCTGCTCGTCGGCGAGGAGCGTCAGGCTCGGCGGGGAGACCTTGACGACGAAGCGCAGGTTCTTGTCCGGTCGCACGTGGCGCGCGGCCTCGGCGACGTTGTCGAGGAAGTCCTGCACACGCAGCTCGGTCACGTCGAGGGCCGCGGCGCCCGCCTCGAGGCGCGAGAGGTCGAGCAGGTAGGTGACGAGCTCGCCGAGGCGCTCGGTCTGCTTGAGCGCCGAGCTCAGCGCGGCCTGGTCCGGCTCGGTCACGCCGTCGACGATGTTCTCGAGCTGGGCCTGGAGCGCCGTGACCGGGGTGCGCAGCTCGTGCGAGACGTTCGCGACCATCTCCCGGCGCAGGGTGTCGGTCTGCTGGAGGTCCTCGGCCATGCGGTTGAAGGCCGTCGCGAGCTGGCCCACCTCGTCCTTCGAGCTCGCGCGCACGCGCTGGGAGTAGTCGCCTCCCGCCATGGCCTTGGCCGCGGCGGTCATCTCGCGCAGCGGTGAGGTCATGCCGCGCGCGAGCAGCTGGGTGAGCGCGAGGGAGATGAGGATCGCGACGGGGAAGGTGACCTGGACGTCGAACTTGTTCACCAGGCCGAACCAGGTGATCGAGGCGGCGAGGGTCACGGTCGCCGCGACGAGGATCGCGAGCTTGACCTTGATGGATCGGGCGAAGTCGAGGGGCCGCAGGTCGCCCCAGCGCGAGCGGGTCCGGGAGTGGCGGGGAGTGCTCATTCGTCCGCGGCGGGCGGCTCGAAGGCGTAGCCGACGCCGTGCACCGTGCGGATGAGGTCCGCGCCGAGCTTGCGGCGCAGGGCCTTGACGTGGGAGTCCACGGTGCGGGTGCCCGAGGCGTCGACCCAGTCCCACACCTCGGCCAGGAGGCGCTCGCGGGTGAGCACGGTCTTGGGGGAGGAAGCGAGGGTGACGAGCAGGTCGAACTCGGTGGGCGTGAGGTGGGCGTCCTGTCCCGCGCGGGACACGCGGCGCTGGGCGCGGTCGATGACGACGTCGCCGGCGACGATCGGCGTCGTCTCCGGGGTGCTCGTCGTCTCGCGGACGGCCGCCTCGCGCGCCCGCTCGGCGCGACGCAACAGCGCCTTGGAGCGTGCGACGAGCTCGCGCATCGAGAAGGGCTTGGTCATGTAGTCGTCCGCGCCGACGCCGAGCCCCACGAGCATGTCGGTCTCGTCGTCGCGAGCCGTGAGCATGAGCACGGGCACGGGGCGCTCGGCCTGGATGCGGCGGCAGACCTCGAGCCCGTCGATGCCCGGGAGCATGACGTCGAGGATCACGAGGTCGGGGTGCAGCCTTGCGGCGGCGTCGACGCCGGCCTGACCGTCGCCGACGGCGTGCGCGCGCATCCCTTCGGCGGACAGCCGCCGAGCGACGGCCAACGCGATGGCCTGCTCGTCCTCCACGACGAGGACGAGAGGTCCCTCTGCAGCAGTGCGGCCCGGGGCCGGGGAGGTCGCCATAGGCCCAGGGTGGCACAACGGTGCTGCGGATCGCGGGATCCGACTCCTATGATGTGCGGACGATGAAACCGTCCCGACGCAAGCGGCGACGCGCCCGACGCGCGATCGCCGGGCCCTCGAGACCGACCCCCGGGCGAAGTCCCCGGGGTCGAGGTGACGCGAGCGCCTTCCCCGCGAGGCCCGGCGCCGTGACAGGCAGCCCACGGTGACCGCGGACCTGTGGCTCGTCCTGCTCGGCGTGGCCCTCACGGCCGGGACGGCGATCTTCGTCGCCGCCGAGTTCTCGCTCGTCACCCTCGACCCTGGCGTCGTCGACCGGGACCCCACGATGGGGGACCGCCGCGGCCGTTCGGTGCGCCGCGCGCTGCACCACCTCTCGACCGAGCTCTCGGGCGCCCAGGTGGGCATCACCATCACCACGATCCTGCTCGGCTACACGACCCAGCCCGCCCTGAGCCGCCTGCTGAGCTCGTGGTTCGGGGACGCGTGGGCGGGAGCAGCGACCGCGACCCTCGTGGGAGTCATCACGATCCTCGCCGTCAACGGCTTCTCGATGGTCTTCGGCGAGCTGGTCCCCAAGAACATGGCGATCGCGCGACCGCTCGGCACGGCCCGCACGGTGGCCCCCTTGCAGCGCGGCTTCACCACGGCGCTGCGCCCGCTCATCCTCGCGTTCAACAACTCCGCCAACGCGCTGCTGCGCCGCGTGGGCGTCGAGCCGCGCGAGGAGCTCTCGGGCGGTCGCTCGGCCCAGGAGCTCGCTGCCCTCGTGCGCCGCTCGGCGCAGGCGGGCACCCTCGAGGCCTCCACGGCGCGGCTCGTGACCAACTCGATCGAGTTCGGCGAGCTGACCGCCGTCGACGTCATGACGGACCGCACCCGCATGACCACCGTCGAGCGCGACGTGAGCGCCGCCGAGGTGGTCGAGCTCGCGCGCCGCACGGGTCACTCGCGCTTCCCGGTGACCGACGGCTCCTCGGACGACGTCGTCGGCATCGTCCAGCTGCGCCAGGCGGTGTCCGTCCCCTTCGAGCGCCGCGCCGAGGTCCCCGCGGCCGCCCTCATGGGAGACGCCCCGCGCGTGCCCGAGACCGTGCACCTGGGCCCCCTGCTCGTCGAGCTGCGCGCGGCGCCCATGCAGATGGCGCTCGTCGTCGACGAGTACGGCGGGACCTCGGGAGTCGTGACCCTCGAGGACGTCGTCGAGGAGCTCGTGGGGGAGGTCTCGGACGAGCACGACCGCGTGCGCTCGGCGATCGCCCGCCCCCTCGCGACGGGCGGCTGGTCGGTGCCGGGAGTGCTGCGCCCCGACGAGCTCACCGAGCTCACGGGGCTCGCCGTGCCCGACGACGGCCCCTACGAGACCCTCGGAGGCCTCGTGATGTGGCGCCTGGGCCGGATCCCCGTCGTCGGCGACGTGGTGACGGAGGACGGCGCCGAGCTGCGCGTCGAGGTCGTCACGGGCCGGCGCGTCGAGCGCCTGCACGTGCACCCGGTCGAGGCGGGTGAGGACGAGTGAACACCTGGACCGCGATCACGATCGGCCTCGTGCTGCTCGCCTTCAACGCCTTCTTCGTCGGCGCCGAGTTCGCGATCATCTCCGCGCGACGCTCCTCGATCGAGCCTCTCGCCGAGGCCGGCGACCGCCGCGCCCGCACGGTGCTGTGGGCCATGGAGCACGTCTCCCTCATGCTTGCGTGCGCGCAGCTGGGCATCACGGTGTGCTCCACGAGCCTGGGCCTCGTGGCCGAGCCCGCGATCGCGCACCTCATCGAGGCCCCCCTGCACGCCTTGCACGTCCCGGAGGGCTGGACCCACCCGATCGCCCTGACGATCGCGCTGCTGATCGTGGTCTACCTGCACGTGGTGCTCGGCGAGATGGTGCCCAAGAACCTCGCCGTCTCCGGCCCGGACCGCGCGGCGCTGTGGTTCGGCCCGCCGCTCGTGTGGGTCGCGCGCGCCGTCAACCCCGTCATCTGGCTGCTCAACAACCTCGCCAACGGGATCCTGCGGCTCTTCCGCGTCGAGCCCAAGGACGAGGTCGCCTCGGCCTTCACGGCGGCCGAGGTGCAGTCCATCGTCGAGCGCTCGCGCACCGAGGGCCTGCTCGAGGACGACGGCGGCCTGATCGTGGGCGCGATCGAGTTCTCGGACAAGTCCGCGGGTCAGGTCATGACGCCGCTCGAGACCCTCGTGACGGTCGAGCCGGACGTGTCGCCCGAGCAGTTCGAGCGACTCGTCTCCCACCACGGCTACTCGCGCTACCCGGTGCGCCGGCCCGAGGACGGCGAGCTCACGGGCTACCTGCACCTCAAGGACGTGCTGTACGCCGTCGGCCCCGAGCGAGAGCAGCCCGTGCCGGGGTGGCGTGTGCGGCGCTTCGCCGTCGTGCGTCCCGAGGACGAGGTCGAGGACGTCCTCGCGGCGATGCAGCGATCTGCATCACACCTCGCGCGGGTCGACGGCCCGGAGGGGACCCTGGGGATCGTCTTCCTCGAAGACATTCTCGAGGAGCTCGTGGGCGAGGTCCGGGACGCGATGCAGCGGAAGATCTCTCGCTGACCAGGGGGCTTGTTCACCGGCCGAGCAAATCGTGGAAATCGGTTACGAAGAATCGGCTGGACAAACCCGACAAAAAGCGTTCCGGGAGGCAAGAGGGGGCTTGGACCTGCCCCGCTGTTCCGTTATGGTTCTGTGACAGTTCCTGCGGGAGCCCCTTCAGAGAGGCTCTCCGGGTGCCGATGACTTTGTGGTGACAGCTGTGCAGGGGACCGAGTACTAGGAGGTGACGTGGCGCCGTTTCGCGCACGCTTCGCTCCGGTAGACCCCTCGTCGGACACCACGCAGAACCAGGCCCCCCGCTCGCGCCGCGAGCTGCGTGAGGCCTCCGAGGACACGCGCTCTCGCCGTGCCCCGACGGACATGCGTCCGTGGCTGGCCCGGGGGGCCATGCTCGGTGCGCTCGTCGCTGTGACCATCGTCGCACCTGCGTCGGGACTTGTCCTGCCGGGGAACGGGACGATCGTCGCCGGGGGCTCCACGGCCACCTACGAGGCCGGCGAGCTGCCCACCGTGGTGGACGCTCTTGCCGCTGTCCCCGCCTCGGACACCGTGCCCGAGCTGCTCGCCTTCACCGAGACCTTCGACACCCGCCTGCTCGAGGTCGCCTCCCGCGCCACCGAGCGCGACGGCATCATCGGCTGCGACCCCAACGCCCGCCCCACCGGCAGCAACGGCCAGCTCTCCGAGGACGGCCTGTGCACCATCCCGTGGGACACGCGCTTCAAGATCCGCGCGGACGCGGCCACCTCGCTCTCGGTCATGAACGACGCCTACCGCGTGCGCTTCAGCAAGGACCTGTGCATCTCCTCCGGCTACCGCACGCTCGCCGACCAGCAGCGCCTCAAGCGCACGCGCGGCCGCATGGCCGCCCCTCCCGGCAAGTCGAACCACGGCTGGGGCCTTGCGGTGGACTTCTGTTCGAGCACCGTCTCCGGCGAGTCGCAGCAGTGGCTCATCAACAACGGCAAGACCTTCGGCTGGGTCAACCCCAACTGGGCCAAGCGCGGCGGCACGGGTCCCTTCGAGCCCTGGCACTGGGAGTTCGAAGAGGCCGTGAAGACCGACGGCGAGTACTACGGCTGATCCCGCCGCGCTGAGCGGTCAGGTCTGACTGCTCCCCTCGCGTCCTCGAGCGCGCGGCCGCCTGAGCGTCCCGCCTCATGACTGCCCCGCGGCCGCTGCTGCTCGTGCGCCTCAGCGCAGCACGAGCCCCCAGCGCACGGTGTTCTCCTCGCCCGGAGCGAGGCGGATGAGCCTCTCGCCGGTGCGGAAGGCGTCCGCGATGCAGGTCATCGGCTCGGCGGCCACGCCCGTGCGGTCCGCGCCGGGCAGCCCGTTGCCCGTGCACACCTGCCAGGTGTCCATCGACTCGTCCGTCCACACCGCGGCGGTGCGACCGTCAGGGGCGCTCAGCTCGATCCAGCTCAGGCCCTTGGCGTTGCGCGTGATGCCCACGAAGGCGTCGTCGAGCGCCACGCCCTCGAGCGAGCGGTGCTCGGTGAAGTCCCACTCGCCCTCGGCCGGCTCGGTGCCCGTGGGCAGCAGGCGCTCGTCGATCGTGACGTGCTCGGTCGCGTCGATCCGCAGGGTGCACTCGTCGAGGCTCGCCCCGCCGGGGGAGAGCCACGGGTGGAAGCCCGTGCCGTAAGGGACGTCGACGTCGGCCTCGTTGCGCGTGGTGAGCGTGACCTCGAGGCCGTCGTGGCTCACGGCGTAGGTGATCTCGCTGTGCAGCGCCCACGGGTAGCCCGGCGTGGGCACGAGGTCGAGGGCGAGCGTCACGCGGCTCTCCTCGTGCTCCACCACGCTCCAGCGCGTCCAGCACACGAGCCCGTGCAGGGCGGTGCGGCGCGGCTCGTGCTCGTTGAGCGGCACGCGGTAGGTCTGGCCGTCCCACTCGTAGGTGCCGTCGCCCAGGCGGTTGGGCCAAGGGATCAGCACGGCCCCGTGCGAGGCGGGCGGCAGCTCGTCCTCGCCGAAAGGCGTGATGACGTCGCGGTCACCGACGCGGTAGGAGCGCAGGTTCGCCCCCACCTCGGTGACGACGGCGACGTGCTCGCCGTCGCGGATCTCGAACTGCTGGCCCGTGGGGTTGGTAGCGCTCACAGTCGACGAGGGTACCGCCGTCGGCGGAACTGCTCGCGCTCGGAGGTCCGGGCCGAGACCGCTCCTGACGTGGTCAGTCGGTGACCTTGCGCACCACGCGGGCAGGGTTGCCGACAGCGACCGCGCCCGCGGGGACGTCCTTCGTGACCACGGAGCGCGCACCGGCGGCGGAGTCCTCGCCGGTGCGCACGAAGAGCTCGCACTTGTCCACAGGGTGGGCCGAGCCGTGGCGTCCTGGGTGATTCCTCCCATAGTGTCCGAACCTGATCTGACGGGGCAGGCGAGAGCAGGGGGGGTGACATGGACGGCGTCGCGATCCTCGAGACCGAGGTGCGGGAGCTCATCCGTCGTCGCGGGCTCGACCCTCTGCAGGACCCCGCGGGCGTGCGCGAGCTCGTGGTCGACGCCGTGGCGGACTACGACGCCCGCTCCCTGCTGGGTGGAGTCCCCCCGCTCCTCGACTCGGCGGCCACGGTCAAGTCGCTCGTCGACACGGTCGCTGGTCTGGGTCCCCTCCAGCGCTACCTCGACGACCCTCAGGTCGAGGAGATCTGGATCAACGGCCCTGCGCAGGTCTTCGTCGCGCGGCACGGCGAGCCCGAGCTCACGACGACGATCCTCACCGACCAGCAGGTGCGCGACCTCGTCGAGCAGATGCTCAAGTCCTCGGGACGGCGGCTCGACCTCTCGAGCCCCTTCGTCGATGCGACGCTCCCCACGGGCGAGCGGGTGCACGCCGTCATCCCCGACGTCACCCGCAAGCACTGGGCCGTGAACATCCGCAAGTACGTGGTGCGCGCCGACCGGCTCGACGCGCTCGTCGCCCTCGGCTCGCTCACCGCGCAGGCGGCGGCCTTCCTCAACGCCTCCGTCGAGGCGGGGCTCAACATCCTCGTCGCGGGCGCCACGCAGGCAGGCAAGACCACGATGCTCAACGCGCTCGCGGGGGCGGTGCCCGCCAAGGAGCGGATCATCACCTGCGAGGAGGTCTTCGAGCTGCGCATCGCGCACCGCGACGTGGTGGCGATGCAGTGCCGCCAGGCGAACCTCGAGGGCACGGGCGAGATCCCGCTGCGTCGCCTCGTGAAAGAGGCGCTGCGCATGCGACCGAGCCGGATCCTCATCGGGGAGGTGCGCGAGGCCGAGGCCCTCGACCTGCTCGTCGCCCTCAACGCCGGCATCCCGGGCATGTGCACCTTGCACGCGAACTCCGCGCGCGAGGCCCTCGCCAAGATGTGCACCCTTCCGCTGCTCGCGGGCGAGAACGTCTCCGACCGCTTCGTGCTCCCCACCGTCGCCTCGGCCGTCGACCTCGTGGTGCATCTCGAGGTCGACCACCAGGGGCGACGTCGGACCCGCGAGATCGTCGCCGTCCCTGGTCGCGTCGAGGGCGGCGTCGTCGAGACGGCCGACGTGTTCCACCTGCGCGAGGGCTCGCTCGTGCGCGGCGACGGCTTCCCGCCGCACGCCGAGCGCTTCGCCCGCGCGGGTCACGACCTCGCCGCCCTGCTTCGGACCCAGGACTGACCGTGGGGGCGACGATCGGGCTGCTCGCCGGAGCGGGGCTCTTCTGCCTGTGGTGGTCCTTCTGGCCCCAGGAGGAGCGGACCCAGCACCGCGTGGGCGGGTGGCGCGACCGCACGGCCGACCTCATCGCCCAGGCGGGAGTCACCTCGGTGACGCCGAGCGCGCTCGTGGCCGTGAGCGTGGGGGTCGGCGTCGTCGTCCTCGCCGTCGTCGCCGGGGCGACCGGGGCGCCCGCGATCGCGGCACTCTTCGGACTCATGGCCGCGGCAGGACCGCGAGCCGCGCTCAGGGCGCGCGCCCGACGACGGCAGGCGAAGTTGCGCGAGGTCTGGCCCGAGGTCGTCGACCACCTGGCCTCCGGTGTCCGGGCGGGGCTCGCCCTTCCCGAGGCGCTCGCCCAGCTCGCCGAGAGGGGACCCGAGGAGCTGCGCGAGCCCTTCGCCCGCTTCGCCGAGGACTACCGCGCCACGGGCCGCTTCGCGGAGTGCCTCGACGTCCTCAAGGCGCGACTCGCCGATCCCGTGGCGGATCGCATCGTCGAGGCGCTGCGCATCACGCGCGACGTCGGTGGCACCGACCTTGGCAAGCTCTTGCGCACGCTCTCGCAGTTCCTGCGGGACGACGCCCGCACGCGGGGCGAGCTCGAGGCTCGACAGTCCTGGACCGTCGGTGCGGCTCGCCTCGCGAGCGGGGCACCGTGGGTCGTGCTCGCGCTGCTGTCCACGCGCGCCGAGGCCGCTCAGGCCTTCAACACGGCCGCAGGCGTTGCGGTGCTGGTGGGCGGGGCGGCCTCGTGCCTCGTGGCCTACCGGATGATGCTGCGCATCGGGCGCCTGCCCGAGGAAGCGCGGGTGCTGCGATGAGCGGGCTGGCTCAGGGCGCCCTCATCGGCGCCACAGGGGGCCTGGGCCTCGTGCTGGTCCTCGGCCACGTGCGCGCGCGTCGGGTGCGGCTCGACGACCGGCTCGCCCCGTACCTGCGACCCGCGCGCACCACCTCTCGGCTCCTCACGACCCACGTGGCCCAGACTCCCCTGGCCACGGTCCAGCGACTGCTCGCGCCGTGGATGGCCGACGGCGTCAGGCTCGTCGCGCGGTTCGGCACACCGACCGAGCTCGTCCGCTCGAAGCTCGTGCGGGCCGGTCGCACCTCGAGCGTCGAGCAGTTCCGCGCCGAGCAGGTGGTGGGCGGAGTGCTCGGGCTCCTCGTGGGCCTCGTGCTCGCGACCCTCCTGCTCGTGGGGCGGGGGATGCCCGTGCCGAGCCTGCTGGTGGTCGTCGCGGCCTCGAGCGTCGCGGGAGCGATGGTTCCCGAGCTCCTGCTCTCTCGCCAGGTCTCGGCTCGAGAGGAGCGGATGCTCGCCGAGCTGCCCACGGTGGCCGAGCTCCTGGCTCTCGCCGTCGGCGCCGGGGAAGGAGCCGTCGGCGCACTCGACCGGGTCGCGCGCAGCACTCGAGGGGAGCTCTCCGGCGAGCTCGCCGCCACGCTCGCGGACGCTCGCGCGGG
>ENA-UOVV01001056-UOVV01001056.1-compost-metagenome-genome-assembly--contig:-NODE-1056-length-24326-cov-10.779408_pt1 | contig 24326 bp, 17 predicted proteins | sample MGYA00238155_ERZ761577 | MGnify/ENA primary metagenome ERZ761577 (study PRJEB28898, sample SAMN06268775) | compost metagenome | isolation source: Emeryville, CA | place: USA:Emeryville, CA | collected...
CACTGGCAGAGTTCAATTTTCTGATTATGAGCTATGTATGAGTTGTTGCCAGGGACCCCCGCTAAAAAAGGCTCAAAATACTAAAATTACTGGAAAAAGGGGCAACAGCACCCTTACTCGATACTATCTCTTTACAGGGTTGGGTAAAATTAATTTCCATATCCACCCTCTTATTCTACTAGAAATATCGATAAACTCTTTCTCTAGCAAACACCACAAAAAACGTCATTGATTCCGTGATGTAGCGTTCATCACGCAAGCCGTTAAACAACCAATTTCCCTCATTTTTTAAGTATTATACGCCTTAACGGTCCTTTTCCCTACGAATAAAAGGATTTTATTTAGCGTTATGGCCCAATTATTAGCACCACCAACCACCTTTCGGGGTAAACTAAAACATTTAGGACCAGGCTTTATTTTATCGGCAGCCATTGTAGGATCCGGTGAACTGATCGCAACGACCGCCTTAGGAGCCAAGGCCGGCTTCATCACCTTCTGGGTCATTATCGTCAGCTGCTTTGTCAAAGTGGCTATCCAGTTGGAATTTGGTAAAAATGCGATCTACACCGGCAAGTTTACCATGAGGAGTTTTAATGATCTGCCCGGTAAAAAATGGGGTAAAGCACATTGGACCATATGGCTGTGGCTTTCTTTACAAGGTCTCAAATTTCTGCAGGTCGGAGGAATAACTGGAGGGGTCGCTATTGTTTTACATATGTTATACCCAATTATGGGTGTTAACCTCTGGGCGATTGTTGCAGCCATTTTAACTTCCCTGTTAGTTTACAAAGGCTACTATGGCGTAGTGGAAAAAGGAGCACTACTCATGACCGTCCTTTTCACCCTTATCATAATGCTATCGGTCGTTCTCTTACAATATACCGAGTATGCCGTCACCTGGGAAAATATCCGGATGGGTTTCTCATTCAAATTACCCCCCGAAATGGTATTAATAGCGTTCGGTGCCTTTGGTATCACAGGGGTAGGAGGGGACGAAATTATGTATTACAATTATTGGTGCATCGAAAAAGGCTATGCTGCACACGTCGGCCCCAACGACGGCTCTTCAGAATGGACGGAAAGAGCTAAAGGTTGGATCCGTGTGATGTACATCGATGCCCTATTTTCAATGGTGGTCTATACCATCGTTACAGCCGCTTTTTACTTATTGGGTGCCGCGGTGATTCATCCTACTGGGCTGGTCCCCGAAGGCTATCAAATGGTGGAAGTTTTAAGCAGGATATTTACTGAAACCCTAGGAGACTGGGCGAAGGTGCTCTTTCTATTTGGCGCCTTGATTGTACTTTACTCTACAATGTTTACAGCAACAGCAGCCTGGTCACGAATCTGGGGCGACGCTTTCGGTCAGATCGGTTGGGCAAATTACGAGGATCCGGCAGGGCGTAGAAAAATCATCGCCCTATTTTCATGGATATTCCCAGCTAGTTGGTGTGTATTATTCTTGTTTATCCAGTCGCCGGTTCTTATGGTCATCCTGGGCGGGGTTGCTACTTCTGTGTTACTCTTGCTGGTGGCTTATGTAGCCATCCTATTCCGATACCAAGCCTTGCCCTCCAACCTTAAACCCTCTGTCGTTTACGATATTTTCTTTTGGTTGAGTGTGTTATCGATTATTTCTGTGAGTGCGTACGGGGTATGGCAAGCCATCGCACGTGCTTAATATATTTACTGGATCCGAATCAATTAACCTAGTATTTACCATGCGACTATTTTTCATCTCCCTATTTCTAATCGGAATAACATTACGATTGTATGCTCAACAGGCCGATCTCGCCCCTTATATACAACTTAAACCTACGAGTGCAGGAAAACACTATGTTGAAATTACCTCCGACGTCGATACAACCTGGGGGCGTTGGCAAGAAAGGGGTTACAATTTCGGTTTCAACAAGCAACTGACACCCATGTATACCCAAGTCAACGGGATTTTAAGTACGCCCTACATGATACAAGTCCGGGGAAATGAAGAAGAAAGGAATAAAAAAAGGTGGGGATTCCATGTGTTCGAAGGCTACGCACGAGATGATAAATCCCGAATTACCATGTTGCTAAATAAGCACATTGAAGAAGAGAAACCGGTAGCGGAACTTTATTATTACGGTACCGTCTACAATCACTCCAACGAAGCCTACAATTGGTTTAGAATTGGCTCTGACGTGAGACAGCACTCTTATTTATTCAGTCGTGACAAAGCCATTTTTTACGGGTCCTTGCGGTTGACCAACGCATTGACTTTGGGGAGAATTGGTAAGGACGACCTGGTCATGGAAGAGCCTGAAAAAGACGCCGAAAACAATTACGAGGAAGATGCCAAATATGTAAATTATCGCGAGTTAACGCAGGGAGGCGACGGTACGATCTTCTATGACAAAGACCGGGATATTGTCGTCATTAAAATTAAGGGCAAATGGATGAAAGTGGCCGTGGAAGCCCTTCCTGAAGGGGTGGAGTATCCCTTTTAGCGTGCATGCTTAGCGAAATTGTTGGAGCTTGTTGGAAACAGAAGATAGTTTTTCAGGATATAAAATCGAGAAAAGAACCATCTTCTATTTCCAACCTCGCTACAAAAAGCGTGTGAAGTTTCTGTTTCCTTAACGGGCTACGTCCACGTTAACCTGTTTCCCTTTTATGGTATTGCCATCCATGGCATGGAGCACGGTACGTACATCCCGCTCAGGAATGTCCACATAGGTGAATTTATCGTGAATATCGATCACACCGATAGAGGTACCTGGGATATTGGCTTCCCCTGCGATAGCCCCTACAAAATCACGTGGTTGAAGATGATCCTGTCTTCCCAAATTGAAGAATAAACGGGTCATTCCGGCTTCTACCGTTCTCGAACGTTTTGCGCCAAAACCGCCACGGCGATCGCCGAAACGATCATTACCCCTGCGATCTCCTCGGTTTTCAAAACGCCCACCGGATTTGCGATCACCTCTTCTTTCCCAACGATCCTCCCCACGGCGATCGCTACGTTTTTCTTCCCAGGCTAGGTTAGCATCCGAGTATTCGTTTTTCTGAACACCCATAATTTTCTTGGCCATTGCTCCAACGATCTGTTCTACGGTAAATCCGCTATGGCGCAACGACTCTAGAATGTCTTCATAAGAAGATATATCCTGGCTTTCGTTAATCGTTTTGGCGATAGTATCGATAAAACGTGCTTTCCGAACGCCTAGAATGTCCTGGAAAGAAGGAATTACCCCTTTCTCAATTTTTGCTTTCGCATAGGTTTCAATGCCACGAAGACGGTATTTTTCATCGCGAGCTACCAATGAAAATGCCTTACCTGACATCCCCGCGCGGCCTGTACGGCCAATACGGTGTACGTAATATTCCTCGTCTAAAGGTATATCATAATTTATTACAGCGTCCAAACCACTCACGTCAATACCCCGTGCAGCTACATCCGTTGCAACCAAAATGGTGGTTACACCGGCTTTGAATTTGCTCATTACATTATTCCGTTGCTGTTGACGCAGGTCACCGTGCAGCCCTTCGGCAGCATAGCCTCTCAGTTGTAATTCTTCTACGATCTCATCCACCTTACGCTTGGTATTACAAAATACCAGCAAGGATTTAATGTCGTGCATATCGATCAGACGTGTCATCACTTCGACTTTGGCCTGCGGTTTTACCTCAAAGTACACCTGCTCGATATTTTGATTGGTGAGTTCGTTTTTCACCACTTTGATCAGGACCGGATCCACCAAAAACTTGCGGGTTATGGCTAGAATCGGTTTCGACATGGTCGCTGAAAACAAGATGGTTTGTCGATCTTCGGGCATTTCCGTCAAGATATTCTCGATATCCTCCCGGAAACCCATGTCGAGCATTTCATCCGCCTCGTCTAAGACCATCATTCTCACGTGATCCAATTCCAAGGTTCTTCTTTCCATATGGTCCATGACCCGACCCGGCGTACCTACGACGATATGCACACCTCTGCGTAGGGAACGGATCTGCCTTTCGATGGAGTCCCCACCGTAAATAGCCTCTATTTTTACTTGCGATAAGAATTGGCTAATCTTCTTCAGTTCTTCCGAAACCTGAACCGCCAATTCTCTGGTCGGACAAAGTATGAGTGCCTGAATGGCATTAATGGATGTGTCTATTCTTTCCAGAACCGGAATACCAAAGGCAGCGGTCTTTCCGGTACCTGTTTGAGCCTGACCGATGACGTCCCTTCCTTCCAAAACCGGAGGAATACCTTGCGCCTGGATGGGGGATGGTTTTTCAAATCCCATAGCACCTAACCCCTTGAGGATCTCAACCGAGATACCCAATTCCTGGAACGAGTCAACGGTTGCATTACTTTCAATTACTGTCATTTTTTGAACTTTTTTTATTCAGATATTTTGAACATTTGATATGTGACAGAGGTAATCGATACAGTTCGTCGGCTTACAGCAATTTTGCTATATCCATAGAGATGTCAGTCCAGCCTTCATTGAGTGTGCACCGCCAATGAATCGGATCAGAATAAATACTACGCCAATTTTACTATTTAGATTAACCAAAGCCTTCCGCGATACACCCGGAGGCTCTGCAGGACCATACTGAAGACCAAAACGAGTTGGCTGTGTAGTTGATTGAAATACCGAAATATTTCACCTAGAAGCAGAGAGACGAACGGATGTGTTCGCTTAAATTTCCCGCAAAGTTAGAGATTGTGTTTTTCTAATGCAACAAATATTTTAAAATATTTTATCGCCCTAGAAAAAAGATAACAATTAAGAGACCTGAATTGATTAACGCCAGAGTTCTAATGCAGCATTTAAAGCCTCCTCTACGCGAATGCGCGGTTTGTGAAAATAAATTAACCCATGACCTGGCAACATGATGTCGGTATCAATCTTGGACAATTTTAACAACGACTGAATGTATATCGTCTTATTGAAATCAATACTTCCGCCCCAGCCAAAATTTCCGCCCAGTAATGTCCCTATCACATCCCCACTGAAATTCAACAAACGACCTTCCCAATTCAATAAATAAGCCGTACATCCCATGCTGTGACCGGGCACATGAACCGTCTTAAAGGTAAGACCCAATATCGAAAACTCTTCGCCATCTACCAACATTTGATCCACCTCGAACGGTACGAAGGTCTTATGATACAGATAACCACAGCAACGTTCGTCCCCACTGGCTACCGCCTCCGCCGTCTCTTTTATAGCGATAAATTTTACGCCTCGCTGTTTTAATTTATGACCACCCCCCGCATGGTCGTAATGAGGGTGAGTTAAAATACAATATTGTATAGTGTCTGGATCCAAACCCCAATAGCGCATGTTGTCAAAGATTTGGTCGAGGGTGTCCCCACAACCGCAGTCAATCATTATGAGCCCCTGACCCGTGTCGATAATATAACTATTGCCATCGTTCCAAAGCGCCCGAGGTTCGTCGTATGTTATTCCATTTAAGTCTCCGCCAACTTGATAAATATTTCTTAAAACTTGCATTCGTGCGATGTGATTAATAAAGCTGTTTTAAATAGTAAGGGCTTGTTTACCTTTATTACTCCATTCGAGCCTGACAAGGCCAATCGTTGGGTTAATTAATCTGGAAATGGAAAATGAATTCGGTTGAAAATAGGGTCTCCCCCCAATTTATATTAGTACTCGTGCCTGGTAGGCAGCAGGCTGGCTTAGTTAACCTATATCGTTTCCGACAAAAGTAAAGCGACGAGTCCCACAAGGTTGTGAGAGCTCGTCGCTCCGGTGTCCGTAATCACTTAGAATGGTTAGTCGAATTTACCTTTCGAACCCTATTTGCGATATCGCAAACAGCGGTTTCCCTTTAGGATCCGGATTCACATACACAAAATAGAGTGATTGCTTTCCAGATGGTATAGACTTTAATACAATTTTCTCGGATCCTGACGCGTCTTCGCGAACGGTTACTTCTCCGATTTTCGGACCTTTCGGGTTGGCTAACCGGACTTCAAGCTTACCGCCTGCCGACCGCCCCTTCAGCGAATGAAGGGTAACGTCAATTCCTTTTACTTGGGTCAAATCGACCTCATCAAATCCGATATACGATTGGTTTACCTTCCCGATAACCACTTCTTGCCCCGCACCGGGGGTATTTTCAGGCAATTTAAATAAGTCAATATCTCTACTGCTATCGTACGCATTGGCAGGTAAGCGGGCAGGACGCAGTGCCAACGTTTGCCCACCCGTTAACGGACCGATCGAAGCGCTTCCCTTGTCGGTATAGCTGGCTGAGAATATATAGGCACCTGGCTTATCCTTGGGCTCGGGGTGGAAGCTTCCTTTAACCGGCCGACTGTCTTTCTGCTCTTTAGCCAATGAAAGAATATACTTTACCATATCCTCCGCTTCAGCCATTTTATGTTGGGGGTGTGGGGGCATGGCTTGCTCGCCCCAAATGCCTGCTCCACCTTCGATAATCTTCTTTGCTAACGATTTGACCGCATTATTGTCCTTTTCGTATTTCTGAGCAATTTCAATATAACTGGGTCCAATTGATTTTTCCCGAATGGTATGACAAGCTTGACAATCGCTGAGTTCTATCAAACGTTTACCGGTCGCAAAACCTGTATTTGCTTGATGACCTTGTGCAATGAGGGTTTTGTCGAAGCCCTCCAAGTAATTAATATTCAGATAAACATCGGCCGGTTCAATGGCTCCAGCAGCTAGGGTCCCATCTTCTTTGTCGGTGACTTTCACCTCATATTCGATGGGTTTATCCTTCCAATAAAAACTTTTATTCCCCTTAATCGCGATTTCCACCTGCGGGGGTTCGTTCCCCGCCTTAATAATTAGATTTGAGCTACGAGCATTGCCGTGAACATCCGTTACAGTCAATACGACCGTATATTCACCAGCACGCTTAAAGGTATAGGTAGGATTGGGCTCGGAGCTTTTCCCTTGTCCCCGTCCAAAATTCCAAGCATACGTTATGGCGTCGCCATCGTAATCCAGCGAACCCTCCGAGGAAAAACGAACCGTGAACGGAACGGCTCCAGCCGTTTTATCGGCACTGGCCACTGCTTTAGGCGGGCGATTTCCCGCATTAAAGGTGATATGCGACAAACGAGCATCATCGTTTTGGGCAAACCATTTGTTTCCATACTCTAGCAGGTACAGCGAACCGTCCTTCGCAAATTGCATGTCAATAGGGTGACTAAACTTCTCGTTCGGCATAAAACGTTCGATGTGGCTCAGGTCGCCGTTCTTATCCATCGTAACAACGTTGATGTAATCGCGGATCCAATCGTAAGCGAAAAACTTTCCGTCGTAATAGCGCGGGAATTTGTCCTTGCTATCTTCATAGTCGTCATAATAATAGACGGGACCTGCCATTGCGTTCCGTCCACCCTTGCCAACAATGGAACCAAACTCGGGTGAGTCAGCATAGGGATAGTAGATAAAGGCAGGCTGTGCGGGAGGTAATAGCTTCAAACCGGTATTGTGGGGCGAATCGTTGACTGGTTTCTCAGGATCATATTTTTCACCGGACACCTTGGTTTCGAAGTCGTATCGGTTATACGCGCGATTATCCGCTACAAACAAAGGCCATCCGAAATACCCAGCTTTTCGGGCTTGGTTTACCTCATCATGCCCTCTCGGTCCCCGGTCGGGGTTGTCGTTGGCAGCATCGGGGCCAACCTCGCCCCAGTAAAGATAACCGGTTCGTTTATCCACCGAAATACGATAGGGGTTGCGATTACCCATTACGTAAATTTCGGGCCTGGCCTTTTCGGTACCGGGAGGGAATAAATTCCCCTCAGGAATCCGGTAAGTACCGTCGGGTAGTGGCTTAATACGAAGAATTTTTCCACGTAGATCATTGGTGTTGGACGAAGTCGCCATCGCGTTCCAGCCCTCTCTACCTGGACGTCCGTCGGACGGACTAAATCCATTGGAGTCGAATGGGTTAACATCATCTCCAGTCGATAAATACAGATTCCCTTCGGCATCCCATTCGATAGACCCCCCAGTATGGCAACAGTCGGTACGTTTAACGGGTACGGTTAACAATACTTTTTCCGTGTCGAGCAAGAGTGTATCCCGAACATCGTCATATACAAAGCGCGAAAGATGTTGAGCCGTATCGGGTGCCGTCGAGGGAGGCGAGTAATACAAATAGATCCACTTATTTTCTTTAAAATTAGGGTCAATATTCAAGCCCATTAAGCCGTATTCAAACTTCGTATAAACGGGAACCTCACCCACGACTTTGACCTTTCCGTCCTTGGGATTGTAAAGCTTGAGAGCACCTTTGCGTTCGGTAAACAAAACGCGATGATCGTCCAGTACCGCCAATTCCGTAGGTTCATCCAGGCTTTCTACCAATACGTTCTTCGTAAAGCGATTATCTTCCGGTCTCGCTTTTGAAAAGTCCAGGGTGTCAGCCCAAACGTATTGTATACCCCCTAACAAATGTTTGAGAAAAACAGGGTTTTCATAGGTGGCACTTTCATGGCCAAAATTGGTGTAAAATGCCTTTCCTCCATCGAATTCATGATACCATGACATGGGATGATTGTCTCCCATCTTACCTTCTTTATAGGTCTTTTCATCGATATTAACCAAAACATTTACGTTGTGGTTAAAATTCTTGAAATCGTAAAACTCGTCTTTTATTTTCCATCTTTCAGGAAAGCCGAACATAGACGGATGATCTCGATTCACCGGATAGGCTTCACCCTCTTGTACGTTGGGTCGGCTGGGATGACTTAAAAAATAAGCTCCTGCCAGTTTATTATACCAGATCCAGTCATATTCAGTATCGGTGGCAGCGTGAATGCCAACGTACCCACCTCCGGCCTGGATATAGCGTTCAAATGCATTTTGCTGCTCTGCATTTAAAATATCTCCGGATGTATTTAAGAAAATGACGGCACCGTAACGTTTGAGATTCGCTTCGGTGAAGGCGGCCGAGTTTTCGGTTGTGTCGACCACATACCCGTTCTCTTGCCCCAGTTTAATCAACGCTTTTTGTCCGTCAGGAATGGATGCATGCCTATAACCCATCGTCTTGGAAAATACCAACAGACGTTTTTCCTGGGCGGCACTTAGTGATGGAAACAATGCAATCATTGCCCCCAAGGCAACCACAAGCCTCAATGTCTTCATAGATTTGTACAATAGGATTTGTATGAATTTCCCCGTGAAATATTTAAATTTTTCTACAAATGTAAAAAGTACATTTGTAAGGGGAAAGAATAATTGCTAGGGAAGTAGAAAATATCCGTTTTGTTCGCTAAAAACCTTAAATACAAGCAACAAAGGCAGTTTTCAGCCATCAGAAAATAGCGTATTTGAAAAAGCTTAGCTAAATTGTGGTGAATTTTAGGTCTTCATTGACGACTTATTCATTCGAGTTACATACGACATATGTATAAAATCATTTTGCTGATAGATTTTGCGGAAGAATACAGCAAAAGCCTGTTGAAAGGTATTGCCCGTTATTCCCGAGAACATGGTCCATGGATATTTTGTCGGATGCCGCTCTATCAACGGGAAACCATCGGCTTGGAAGGGATCCTTCAATGGGCGCAAGAATGGGGTGCAAATGGTATTATCGGACAGCTCTACAATGACCCCAAGGTGGAATTGTTTGTAAAAGCCGGCATCCCGGTTATAGCTCAGGACTTCAAAGAACGGTTTACGAATTTACCCAACATTACTGGGCACCACTACGATGCAGGGGTTATGGGTGCCGACTATTTTCTCAAAAAAGGTTTTAAAAACTTCGCCTTCTATGGCTTCAGCGACATTGTGTGGTCACGAGAACGAGCAGAAGGTTTTGAGGATACGGTGAAAAAAGCCGGGCATGAAGTGCATTATTTTGAACACCGCATGTCGAGAACGGGAGAACTCTGGTTCTATAAACCCAGCTCCTTAAGCCAGTGGTTGAAATCACTTCCTAAACCCATAGCGCTAATGGCTTGTGACGATAACCAAGGGCAGCATATTACCGAAGCATGCCGTCATTCCGGAATTCGAATCCCCGAAGATGTAGCCGTGTTAGGCGTGGATAATGACGAAATGATATGTGAATTCTCCGACCCACCCTTATCCAGTATCGGTCAAGACGCAGAAAAAGGAGGTTATGATACGGCGAAATTACTCCATTATATGATGGAAAACGGAACCACAACCGATTTTTACGACATCTATGTAAAACCTACCCAGGTTATTACCCGCCAGTCGACCGACATCTACGCGACCAACGACGAAGATATTGCTTCTTCCCTCAAATACATTCACCAAAACATCGAGAAAAACCTGCAAGTAGATGATATTGTAAAGCAGGTTCCCTTGTCGAGAAGAGCCCTGGAAAAGCGTTTTCAGCAAATGACAGGCCTACCCATCTATAAATATATCTTCAACTTAAGGATGGAAAAATTTACGACAAAGCTGCTTGAAACCGACATGAGCGTATTTGAAATCGCAATGGAATTAGGATTTAACGACAGCAAGAATATCGCCCGTCAATTTAAACAACTCAAGGGCTGCACCCCATTAGAATATCGAAAACGCTACCGACCTGGCAAATAACTAGAACTGGAAATAAATGAATTGATTGGAGTTAAACACTCCAAAAAGTAGGGTTACAAACGCAATTGTTATAAACGTCACGAAGAAAACAACGGTATTCTTGGTAGGTAGGGTAGGTATCCAATGTTCTTTCGCTAAAAGGATCAGAATCAACATTACGGAAAACCACATTTCTGCCGGATTTAAAGGAGTCATGATGGTATTTGTTCCCGATAGCGTAACGATTTTCTTCAATATGACGAATGCTCTTTCCACGGGGTAAGATGAGTTACGGAAGAATACCCAGGCGAGGGTGACAAGTGCGAATGTAAGCAGAACATTAAAAAGACGAACACCTTTATTCCCAGGAAAATAAAGCCCGATTTTCTTCCATAATTTTTTATTCCAGTCGCCTACAATGCTAAAAATACCGTGTAGCGCTCCCCAAATCACAAAATTCCAACTGGCTCCATGCCATAAACCACTGATTAAAAACACGGTAAAAAGGTTGAACTGCCGACGAATTTCACCTTTTCGATTCCCCCCTAATGGAATATATACATAATCTCTGAACCACGTGGATAGGGAAATATGCCAACGTGACCAGAATTCAGACACAGACGCAGATTCATAAGGGGACCGGAAGTTGGTCATCAGCTTGAAACCCATCACCCGAGCAGCCCCGATAGCGATATCGGAATAACCCGAAAAGTCACAGTAAATTTGAAAAGAATAAAATACTGTTGCGATTAATAACGATATTCCGTTGTATCCCTCCGGGTCGGCATAGGCGGGATCTACCACCATGGCCAAACGATCGGCGATCACCACTTTTTTAAACATGCCAAACGCCATCTGCATCAATCCCGATTTGAATTGTTCGAAATTGAATTCGAAATAGCTGTGAAACTGGTGCAGCATGTTCTGCGGCCTTTCAATTGGGCCTGCCACCAATTGGGGGTAAAACATGACATACAAGGCATAGATGCCAAAGTGTCGCTCCGCTTTTTGATGCCCCCTATACACTTCAATGGTGTAGCTCATCGCCTGAAACGTATGGAAGGAAAGTCCAATAGGCAATAAAAGCTGTCCACCACCGGTTAAAAACCATTCGGCAACCGGTGCGGGTAAGAGTCGCTGCAGATCAGGAATGACATTCCGAGAAAACAAAGCCTGGGAGATTTCATTGAACGTATCCCCTAGAAAATCATAGTATTTGAAAAAAGCCAAAATCCCTATGTTCGAGACCAGACTTAATATGAGAAGTGCTTTTTTCGGTCCCTTATCGGTAACTTTTTCGAGCCATATCCCCGCAAAATAATCGATGACAATGGTAGCAAACAGGATGAGGATAAACACCGGTTTGAATACCATGTAGAAGTAACAGCTTGCCAAAAGCAGTAAGAGCCACCTACCACGCCACGATAAGCTGAAGTAAGCAGTCGTTACTACAATAAAGAAAATAACAAACTGAAGGGTATTAAACAGCATCGGGCTTCACGTAGTCACCGTTAACAATTTCTTCCTTGATGATGAATAAGGGACGTTGTTTGGATTGAAAGAAAATTCTTAAGACATATTCACCGATAATACCCAATGCAAACAATTGAACACCACTAAAAAGTATGATTACAAAAAGTAAAGCGGTAAAACCTTCTATGACCTGCGTAAAGAAAAACTTCTTGATCAGTACGACGATAAAATAAAGCAAGGCAATTAGGATGGCCAAACCACCCATATTGGTCATGAACTTGATGGGGAATTCACTAAAGTTGAAAATCCCGTTGTAGGCCAATCGAAAGAGTTGTTTAAAATTATACTTTGACTCCCCGGCTGCACGTTCATCCCGGTCATAAGGAAATCCCACTTGTTTAAACCCGACCCAAGAACGCATCCCTCTTAAGTAGCGGCTTTCTTCTGGCATCTTATTCATGACATCGACCACCCGCCGGCTGATCAAAGCAAAATCACCACTGTCGAGAGGAATATCAATGTAAGAGATGGACTTGAGCAATCGATAAAACAAATAATAAGCGGTCTTCTTCAAAAATCCTTCTTTCCGCTTTTGTCGTATGGCATAGACCACGTCATTCCCTTCTTTATATAAACGGTAGAAGTCGTGCAATAATTCGGGGGGATCCTGTAGGTCACCGTCGATGATAAACAAAGCTTCGGTACCTAGCGCCGCCGCAATGCCCGCAGAAAGCGCCAGTTGATGACCATGGTTTCTCGATAAAAAGACACAATGGTATCTTCGGTCAGCCAGGGCAACCTGGCGCATCAGGTCAGGTGTATCATCCTTACTCCCGTCGTCAATTAGCACAACTTCGATTGACAAGGGGGAGCTATCCATTACCTTATTGAGCCTTTCTATAAGCTGTGGAAAGGTCTCCGATTCATTATAAAGTGGTGCAACAATTGAAATCTGTGGATTTTCCAAGGAACTAGGCTTTTCTGCAAAAATAGTGTTTTCTTAATATTTGAGGCATTATTCCGCCAACCGCTCAATAAATAGCTTGTCGATTTTGTAATTTTTCATTGATTGCTTACTTACTTCCAACACCCCTAAGTCATATTCACCAGGTTCCAAATAAGCATAAGGGATGCTCGCATACTTGGTCCGTTCATATTGACGGAATGGATTTTTCCCTTGATAATTAGCCTGGCTCATCGGAAAAACATAGAGTTTGCCGCCCTTGAGCGCATAAGCAATTGCAAGCTCCTTTCGATTCATCAATCCCAACTGCGTATTTTCCTGTGCGATTAATACGTTTTCAGACTGTCGTTCGTAACGAAGTGTGGGCGGAAGTTCGGCCTCTTCTTTTAACGTTTTTATTGCTTTATAATAAGGTTCGTAGACCGAAGGATATGTATAAATACCGGCTGTTGTGAGATCTTGCATCAAGGTGTCCAGAAAAGCAGCTGCAGGCGTATCCGGCGCAAATCCAAGGCCAAATCCATTATGTTCTTGATTGTAGGCACTCAAGAGTAAAAACTTTCTACGCTCGTTGATAACCGAAATTTCCGTGATCAAGCTAAATACCCATATCATGATGGCTGCCCCCCCGAAGATCATCCCCACAATTCGGCGCCGGTTTTCTGTTTTGAGCGTAGACAAAATGCCTAAATATGCCGTAATAGCAAATAGAAAAGTATATAGCTTATAATTGCTAAGGAGGAATACAAAAAAACCAAATCGAGGCCGTAACACTCCTATAATCAACCCATTAACTAAAGAGAAAACAAGTAACCCCAGTACAAAATCTCGGACTGTATGTTCCTTATCCTCCCTTACATCCCCCGACTGATAGCTTTTTTTTCTTAATAAAATTACTTCAACAATCCTAAGGCGTTTAAACACGTACCATAACGCCCAACCAGTCAATAACCCACCCCCTAAAACCGGTAGTGTACTCCGAATAACGATGGGTTGATTGATAGGAAAGATATCTAACAATCCGCCTAAAAAGGTGAGAAATCCTAAAGGTGGAAGGTGGGGATGCTGCATTAAAAAGGTAAAACTACTTTCATTATTCTGAGTGGTCATACCGGAGAAATAAGTCATGATTGCCGCAAGCCCCACTAAACTCCAAAGTGCAAGTTGTTTCCAATTCGATCGATACAGGAGTACCACGCCTCCAGCAGCCCACACCAACATTCCGTTACTCATCGCAAATGTCGTACAGATGCCTGCTATTAGCGCTCCCAAAAATTTTCGTTTTGCCAGTAACCAAACCGTCAGGCATACGAAGAAAACCACCGGTTGGTGTTGCAAACTGCAAACAGCCCAGAGGAATACGAGGTGAGTTTTTAAATGAAAAAAAAGAAAGGATACGGGAGCAAAATATAAAAGTGGAAGCTGTAGAAGACGAAAAATTTGAAAACAAATCGCAAATGCACCTATGTAAAACAGCGCTCCTGCGATATGCAAAAACGTAAAGTTCAGTTCACCCGTAATGAGGAAATAGAAGAGTGCAGATAATTTCCCGAAAATCATCCGGTGTTCGTTGTTAGGCCTGAATAACAACGCTAATCGATCACTAAAGTCCGGATTCGCCGTCCATTGCCGAATAAAGTCTGAAAAAGGATCCAGATCGTCGAACCAGGGAATATTGACCGAAAACGTTAGCAGACTAGCTAGCCATACCAACAAGGGCAGCCCGATTATTAAACTCACCCAACGGTTATGCGGTTGTTTTAGAACGGAAATATCGGATTGGCTAAAATTCACTGACATCGAAATTGGATAATATTACCGGGTTGAGGAAAGGGTATCCAAAAGGACTGTTTTACCAAAATAACCGCTATAACACCGATTCCATAAATGGTCATTTTCTAACCTTATATCATCAATGTATAAGGTCGCTGGAATATCTTTTAATGGTGCCACCGTGACCGTATCGGAAGTCGCTTCGGCAATAGTACGGTACCTTTCTTTAATTTGTTGATCGTAACGATAGGCCGTTCCATTACGGAGATCACGATACATAAGTTTGAAATTGGGACTCAGGTATGCATAAACTAGCAAAATACCGGCTATGGCTACTGCTATCCAGTGATACTGTTGTTCACTGAAATTAATTTTATCCCGTAAAACAGAGACCGTTACAAACAAACTATAGAACCACCCTGATAAGAAAAGTAAATAAACGGTATTGAAGGTACGTTCGGGTGGGGGTAATTCGCCTAAAATTGCCAAACCACCATAAAAAGTGGGGAAAAAACACGCGGCTAAAAGTCCTAAAAATGCTCCCCAGGTTAAGACTAGTTTTAATCCAGAATGATATTGAAATGGAAGCTTAATCCGTTCTTTCGATGTTAAAACCACTATTGAAAATACTAAACTGGCGAAGAGAAGGGGCGTTTTAAATATCCATTTTCCAATACATTGCAGGGTTAATACTAATGCTCCATAGAGGGATGGAAAAATCGCACCACTCATCTCGTTCCCTCCCATACGCACCTGATTCCCTGGTGCAGAAATGAGCAAATAGGCACTCAATCCAAATACCAACCAAAGTACTGCCCATTGGGGAGCAATGGACTTGCCCGATAGTATCATTTCTAGCATGATAAAAGCGAGCACAATGGCGGTTACTAATAGTGCGATCTCGCTACACCCGACCATCATAAAAATTAGGACGGAAGCGATCAGCAAATGGAGAATGGAATAGGGTTTTTCATTCTTTCCAAGGGGCAAAAAAGTTGGCAACCAGAAAAGTAGTAACACCGGCAAAGTATTCGTCAGACTGGTAATCATCCAGAAAAACCCTTCGGCAATACTCGGCATGTAAAACACAAACATGCCAAACAAGACCATCATAAAACCTGTTGCAGCCCAACCCGAACGAGTGGCTCCAAGTAATTTTTTACCCAGGTGATGGGTAGAGAAAAGAAAGAATAGGATCAGCAGCGCAGAATAAATTTTGAATCCTGCCGGAAACTGGTACAATAACGGATTGCCATGCGCTAAAAAATAGGCGAAATAACGCCCTGACCAACCGTTGTAATAAAACGATTGAGCTTGCCAAAAGCCATATTTTTGAACGGTATCAATATAACAGTAGTCGTCAGCAGGAGAAGGCTGGTTGAAAAAGGATAGTGCTAGCATCGGGAGTAACGCTAGCAGAAAAAAAAAGACCAGCAAAGCGTAACCTAAATAGTACCCTTTTTTAACCATGTATATGTTTGGACGACCGTGTGAAACCTGTCAGGGTACAATTGAACCCAGTTTTTATTTGGTGATTAATACACTGAATGTTTACATAGCTACGGCTATGTTTCAGCGGTAAAAATACCTACAAATGCGTATAAAGCAAAGATAAATACGATCGGACCTTGAAAAGGCTGGAGGAGTAAAGTGAAACCCTACCTGAAGTACCTTCACCCAAACTTTGGCTTATATGCAAGGGTCAAAGGTCGTTAATCAGTTGGTCTATAACCGACTCTTGGGTTGCCCAGGAAGTAATCAAACGTAACGCCACAAGTTGATGGTCAATATTCGACCATTCGTAAAATTGGTATTTCAATTTCAATTGCTCCACCTTGGTCCTAGGCAATAGGGGGAAAATTTGATTTGTTTCGGGCTCCGTTAGAAAATCATAACCCTTTTTTCGCAATGCGAAAGTTAATTTTCTAGCCATTGTGTTGGCATGGTCAGCCAGACGGAAATATAGGTCATCTTTGAAAAGTTCTAGAAATTGAATCCCAATCAATCGTCCTTTGGCCATCAAGGCTCCCTTTTGCTTCATTACATAATCGAACTCGGGGGCTAAGTCCGGGCGGTTGATTACGACCGCCTCCCCCAATAATCCGCCATTTTTTGTAGCTCCTATATAAAATGCGTCGGTCAATTCGGCAATTTCCGCCAGCGATAGATCATTTTGAGGAGCTGTCAGGGCGTGTCCTAGTCGAGCTCCATCCAGGTATAGAAACAATCCGTTGTCCCGACAAAAAACGGATAACTGGGAGAGTTCCTCTTTCCGATAAACCGTTCCTAATTCGGTCGAATTTGATATATAAACCAGACGGGGTTTCACAACGTGAGGTCGAAGGCGGTGGTTTTCCAACACCCTTCTTAGATCATCCACGTTCAATTTTCCGTTCGGGGTATCTACGGTAATGATCCGATGCCCAACGGCTTCGATGGCGCCTGCTTCGTGCGAATAGATATGCCCTGTAGTAGCACTTATAACGGCTTCGTGAACCTGTAAGAGGGCAGCAATGACGAGTAAGTTGGCTTGGGTCCCCCCGGCCACAAAATAAATCCGGGCATCCGGACGATTCATCTTCTCGCATAGGAGTGCTCGAGCTTTCTGTGAATATCGGTCTTCACCATAGCCGGGTTCTTGTACGAGATTGGTTTCCAGCAGTTTTTGCAGAATGGAAGGGTGAGCCCCCTCCGAATAGTCGTTCTTAAAACTGTACATAGCCGAATTCAAGGAAAGTTGAAGGTCTCTTCTTGTTTACATTCCATTACCCCGTTTCGTCAATTTTCGACGGGCTATTTTTTGTTCTATGTTTTGTTTTTCATACCGGATCCATATCGGATACAACAAAACAGAGATCACAATAATCGATGTCCCGATGTAAAACCCGGTGGTCATCTTTTCCTGATCTCCGAAAACGCAAATGGCTAAGATGATGCCATAAATTGGCTCTAAATTAACGGTCAGGTTCATCATGAATGCTGTAAACTGCCGCATCAATGCGGCGGCTAATGAATAGCCATACACCGTGCAAACCAGGGTCAATACCAGGAGCCATGGCCAGTCAGCCCCCACCGGAATATAGGGTGTACCCTGCCCCCAGGGAGACGCGAGATAGGCAACCAGCACGATGGCCGAAAATAAGGCCGCCCCGGTCATCTCATACCCTGTAATCATCACGGCGTCGTACTTCCGAACGAGTCGACTATTGGCCACTACAAACAAAGAAGCTACTACCGCTGCGAGTAAAGAAGTGACTAGCCCGGCAAAATGATTAAACTCAAATTTGAAGATTATGTAAAGACCAATCATGGCAAGAAAGCCAAAAAACACGTCTCGAATCTTGATTTTCCGGCCGTAGATCAACGGTTCTAATATACTGGTCCATAGGGACGCCGTGGACATTCCCGCTAAAGAGACACTGACCGTGGACATACGAGCTGAAGCAAAAAAGAGGATCCAATGGAAAGCCAGCAAAGCCCCTGTACCAAATAGTATTAACATAGGGCGGAGCTCCAACCGAACCAAACCTCTTTTGAAATACAGAAAACCGAATAGAATTAGGGCTGAAAATAAGGTTCTATAGAAAACTAAGGCGATAGGCGATACCGAAATTGCGGCGCCCAAAATGGCTGTAAGGCTCCAAATAGCCACCAAAAAATGTAGTTTGAAATAAGATATAGCCCTTGGAGACCCTTTCATCGGGGAAGTGTTTTATACAATACAACACCAATTACCGAGAAAATTATATTGGGGAGCCAAACGGCGAGTAGGGTATTGATACTGCCGGCTTCGGCAATTCCTTTCGATAATAGGTAAAATAAAATATAAGTGAATGCCAAGAAGAATCCTAAAGCGATTTGAAGTCCAATGCCCCGCCGGCTTTTGCGTGCCGATACAATGACCCCAATCGCTGTCAATATCATAATAGCAAAGGGCTGTGTAAAGCGGGTATACTTTTCGATTTGATAAACTTCCAAGCCATCCGAACCCCGACTGATTAAAAGGTCTATATGTTGATTTAACTCGGGGAGTGTAAAGGTCTCAAACAGTTTGTAAGTATTCTCAAAGTCTCTGGGGGTGATATTGAGGGTGGTATCGAGTTCTGTGCCATAGGTAATTGTTTCGCCCATATCCGTCAAGGTACGAACCCGGTAGTTTTTAAGGGTCCATTTCTCCGTTTCGGGATTCCACACAATTTTGTCGGCCGATAACTTTTGTACAAGCTCATTACCCCGTATCGTCTCTAAGGTGAATTTATTCCCCGTCAGACTGATATTGTTGTAACTTTCCATGTAGGCATATACGTCATTGGCCATAGTCAAGTGTACATTTCGATCGGAGAAAAAGAACTGATCTTTTAAATAAGTTATCGCAAATTGATTTTTGACCGTATTGGCCTTGGGCAACACCCACCCAACCATGTAAAAGGAAAGTAGGCTAAGGAAAAAAGCGCCCGTTAAATAGGGCACTATTATCCGTCCAAAACTGATTCCCGTACTCAACATAGCAATGATTTCCGTCCGTGCAGCAATGCGGGAAGTAAAGAACACTGTAGCGATAAACACCATTAACGGACTTAAAAAGTTGATCCAATAGGGAATCAGATTGAGATAGTAATCAAAGAGAATTTCCTTAGGAGGAGCCTTCCTCTTGATAAAGTCATCGAGGTTCTCGGTATAATCGATCATGCAAATGATCAATGTGATTAACAGAGAAACGAATACATATGTAATGAGGAAGTTTTTAAGTAAGTACTTGTCCAGTATTTTCAATTTCATAAGACAAGACAAGTTAGGGAAGAACCAACAGTTGACGAGCTACCTGATAGGACACAAAGATTTCCTTTATGCCGTCTATGCTTAATACCAGCGAATGGTCGTATTCATTGGTTTCTATGATTTTAATTTCGATTCCCAGCGACAAGCCAGTGCGATCGAGGTACTGGAGAAAAGGCTGAGAATGGTCCAAGACCCCCATGAGGATGGCGGTTTGCCCGTTTTCCATTTCCGACAACTTCAAATATTTTGATTCCGGCATTTTCCCTTTGGCGTCGGGAATCGGATCTCCGTGCGGATCAAATCGGGGATAGTCAAGGAATTCGTCCAGCCGTTCTACGAGAATCTCGGAGGAAACATGCTCCAGTTCTTCCGCTATATCATGTACTTCGTCCCATCCAAAGCCTAGCTTTTCTACCAGAAATGCTTCCCATAACCGATGTTTACGGATCACTTTCAATGCGAGGTTTTCCCCCCGTTCGGTCAGGGTAACCCCCTGATATTTTTTATAATTAATAAGGCCTTTGTCCGCTAGTTTTTTAAGCATATCTGTAACCGACCCGGCTTTGGTAGCGGTGCTTTCTGCAATGGCACTCGTGCTCACCTCCGCCCCTGATTTCCCGGATAAGGCATGTATGATTTTCAAATAGTTCTCCTCAGTGAATGAATGCTGCATGGACAAAAACCCGTGTGTTAACCGGCTTCAAAAATAAACTTAGTTTGTAACATTACGAAATTACGAACGCCTTACCCGTTCCACGCTTTTTCAAAATTTTTACGCACAAGGCTTCGAATTATAGCATTCTCACTTTAATTCGGATTTCGTGTGGAGCTAATTCATCCCCGCCAAAATAGGGGAATAACCGATAAGAGGGTAGGGGAACCACTGGATTGGCTTCGCATTTTCGGGGCACATATTCTACTCGATCATCCATCGAAAATTTATATTGATCGCCTTGAATCTCAATTTTGTATCGATGGATTTTCCCAATCTCAGCAACGCCTAAAAATTGCTCGGGTATACGCTCACCATTTGAATAAACATAAGTATAGATTCGTACTTCTCCGTCCATGTAATTCCATCCGATGCGCGCACTTGCCCCATGGTGATGAAGCCCACAATCACTAAAACCCAGTAATTTGTTGATGTCATACACATTACCTGGATTACTGGTGGTATATCGGGCTGATTCATCGAAAATAGCCTGAAAATCCAGGGTGTAGGATGTCTGAAGTTGGAGGGACGCGGTCGTATTTTCAGCTTCGTGGTTACCCGGCCTGATGACATAGGTGATAAAGTCATCTTCAAAATCCGGTGCATTACTAAACCAGTCGCAACCTGTTAAAACCAAAGTCAAAACAGCCCCTGCTAAGATCCAATTTTTTCGTTGATGAAATTTCATAATAACCTGCTTACTCCCCTGATGCCCAATTCGCTTCACATCATGAACTTAACGGAATCATCTTCCCCAGAATTGTAAAACGATGCTAAATTAACAGTTTGGAATGCTTTTGCTGTGTGAACAAATAAAAAAAGCATTAAGGGGTACAATTTGAATAGCTACTTTCCTAACTTTCGCCAGTTTTTTCCGCACCATGAACCGTAAACAAATCGATCGGATAACCCCTGCAGGAATGCTTATCGCCATCGGTATCATTTTCGGCGATATCGGCACCTCTCCCCTCTATGTAATGACGGCCGTTTTTAGGAATGACGTTATTGTCGATTCCCATGTTTACGGCGTGTTATCCTGTATATGCTGGACACTCACCTTGTTGACAACGATAAAGTATGTGGTCTTTGTCATCCGAGCAGACAACAAGGGAGAAGGTGGGATCCTCGCTTTATTTGCTCTCATACGCCGTAAAGCGAAATGGCTGACCATCCCCGCGATCATAGGTGCTTGTGCCCTGTTGGCCGACGGGGTCATTACGCCCCCGATATCAGTAGCCTCCGCAGTAGAGGGGCTTACGATCCTTTATCCTGACATCAATACACTGCCCATAATAATAGGGATATTAACCTTCTTGTTCTTGCTCCAGGCGTTTGGTACAGGCGTGGTCGGAAAGGCATTTGGTCCGGTCATGCTGGTTTGGTTTTCGTTGTTGGGCATACTTGGGTTCATACAAGTCAGCGCTCATCCCGAGGTACTAAAATCACTCAATCCGATCTACGCCATTCGCTTCTTAAGCGAAACACCGGGAGCTTTTTGGCTACTTAGCGCCATTTTTCTCTGTACTACCGGCGCAGAAGCCCTCTATTCCGACCTGGGTCATTGCGGTAGGGGAAATATTCGCGCGAGCTGGACATTTATCAAAATCACTCTCTTGTTGAACTATTTCGGACAAGGAGCCTGGCTGATTTCGAAGCACGGACAAACCCTTGCTGGACGCAAACCTATATTCGAAATCATGCCAGAATGGTTTCTCCTGCCCGGCGTGGCCATTGCTACCCTGGCGGCCGTGATCGCTAGTCAGGCGATGATCACCGGATCCTACACGCTTATCTCGGAAGCCATCCGGCTTAATTTTTGGCCAAAAGTACGACTGCTTTACCCCTCGACGGAAAAAGGCCAACTCTATGTTCCTAGCATCAATTGGTTGCTCTATGCAGGCTGCATTATGGTAGTGTTCTATTTCCGGGAATCGGCCAATATGGAAGCCGCATACGGATTGGCGATCATTCTAACCATGCTCATGAATACGCTGATGTTCACCTGTTACTTGGCCGTATTTCGAGTCAACAAAGTGTTCGTGGCCGTGTTCTTTACGATTTATGCCATAATTGAAGGTAGTTTTTTAATGGCAAACCTTACCAAATTCAGTCATGGCGGATGGTTTACCCTAACCCTGGCTACGCTTTTAGTTTTGTTGATGCTTGTCTGGCTGAAAGCTTATCAAATCAAACTGAAACTTACCGAATTCACCAACCTCCAGAAACATCTTCCAAATCTAAAAGAACTTAGTAACGACATCAGTATTCCCAAATACACCACTCACCTGGTTTTTATGACCAGCGCATCCCACCGAGATCTGATCGAGAATAAAATCATCTATTCCATATTCCAAAAACGCCCGAAAAGAGCCGATATCTACTGGTTTGTCCATGTGGACATAACCGATGATCCTTACACGATGGAATACAAGGTCGATACAATTGCTCCCAATGATGTCATCAAGATTACATTCCGACTTGGATTCAGGGTGGAACAAAAAATTAACCTTTACTTTCGGAAAGTAGTGGAGGACATGGTTCAAAATAAAGAAGTGGATATTACCAGTCGATATGAATCACTTAGCCGTCAAAACCTGACCGGGGATTTCAGATTCGTCGTACTGGAACGATTCCTATCCTATGAAAATGATCTACCATTGCTAGAACAAATCGTTATGAAAACCTATTTTGCGATCAAATCAATCACTACACCGGAGGATAAATGGTTTGGCCTTGACAGCAGTGCTGTAAAAATAGAAAAAGTACCTTTGGTCATCCGACCCGTGAAGAAAGTCAATTTAAAGAGGATATAGAAAGGTCGGAAAAGTATGACAAATTAACATTGTTGTTACTTTTGTCAGCGGTAATACGGAAATAACAATCACTTCAAAAAATTATGAACATACTCATTACGGGGGGAGCAGGTTTTGTGGGATCATCCATCGCAATTGCATTAAAACAATCATATCCAAACTACCAGATTCTCGTACTGGACAACTTAAAAAGGAGGGGTTCCGAATTAAATTTGAAAAGATTAAAGGATGCCGGGGTGGAATTTCACCATGGCGATATCCGAAATAAAGAAGACTTTGACGCTCTACCCGGGGTCGATGCTGTCATAGAAGCCTCAGCCGAACCCTCGGTGTTAGCGGGGTTGAACGGAACACCAGATTATCTAATCAATACGAATTTGGTAGGAACCATCAACTGTCTTAACTACGCTCTAAAGCACAAAGCGAATTTCATCTTTCTCTCTACCAGTCGGGTTTATCCGATTAAAACCATTGAAACCCTCAATTTTGTGGAGGAAGAAACCCGTTTTACCCTAGCCGAACAGCAGCCTTACCCGGGGGTTTCAGCCAAAGGGATTGCCGAAGAGTTTCCTTTAACGGGTGCACGCTCCTTGTATGGAACTACCAAACTCGCGTCCGAACTCATTATTCAGGAATACAACGAATTCTATGGACTCAAAACAGTCATCAACCGATTTGGCGTTATTACCGGGCCTTGGCAAATGGGTAAGGTGGACCAGGGCGTGATGGTTTTGTGGATTGCAAAACACTTTTTCAAACAAGAATTAGGCTATTTCGGATACGGTGGTACCGGGAAGCAAATCCGCGATATGCTCCATGTAAACGACTTATTTCGCCTGGTCGATTGGCAGCTCCATCAGTTGGATAGGGTGAATGGTGAAATTTTCAACGCAGGAGGCGGATGGGAAAGCAGCGCTTCTTTGTGTGAATTAACCCAGGTTTGTCAACAGGTTACCGGAAATATTATACCGATCAAAGCGGTACCTGAAACACGGACAGCCGACATTCGATTATATGTGACCGACAATACGAAGGTTACTGCGCAAACCGGCTGGCAACCCCAAATCGGAATTCGTCAAATAGTCGAGGAAATCACGGAATGGTTGGCTGCGAACGAAAATGATTTAGCGCCTATATTGAAATAGGCCTACTATCTTACCTCAAAAATTCGACGAAAATTAATCCGGGTTACCTAACCAAGGGAGCAAGGAATCTTATTTTTATTTTAAAGGACCTATTTTATTTATTATCCAAAACCGATAGCTTTAAGGTTT
>ENA-UOVV01001057-UOVV01001057.1-compost-metagenome-genome-assembly--contig:-NODE-1057-length-24271-cov-5.124835_pt1 | contig 24271 bp, 16 predicted proteins | sample MGYA00238155_ERZ761577 | MGnify/ENA primary metagenome ERZ761577 (study PRJEB28898, sample SAMN06268775) | compost metagenome | isolation source: Emeryville, CA | place: USA:Emeryville, CA | collected...
AGTCGCCATGCCACTAGCAAAATCTACGAACTGGACGATCTGGAAGCCGTGGCTACTCTCGGCTTTCGCGGCGAGGCGCTGGCCAGTATCAGCTCCGTGGCCCGGCTTGCGCTCTCCACCAGCACCACAGATGACAGTTTTGGCTGGCAGGTAGTGGCCGAGGGGCGGGATATGGAAACCCAGGTGTCACCCGCGCCCCATCCTCGCGGCACCACGGTGGAAGTGCGCGATCTGTTTTTCAATACGCCCGCCAGACGCAAGTTTTTGCGCACTGAAAAAACCGAATACGGACAGCTGGAAGATGTGGTCAAGCGCCTGGCACTGTCGCGCTTTGATGTGGCCTTTGGTCTGCGCCATAACGGCCGCGCCATCTATGCGTGGCGCGCGGGCGATTCGCAGCTGGAACAGGAGCGCCGTGTGGCTCAGGTGTGCGGTCCGGCCTTTATGGAAAACGCAGTGCATCTGGATATAGAGCGCAACGGCTTGCGTCTCTGGGGGTGGGTGGCGCTACCCACTTTTTCCCGCAGTCAGGCGGATCTTCAATATTTTTACGTCAATGGCCGCGCGATTCGCGACAAGCTTGTGGGCCACGCCGTGCGCCAGGCTTATCAGGATGTACTCTACCACGGACGCCACCCCGCCTTTGTGCTTTATCTGGAATTGGACCCGTCCACTGTGGATGTGAATGTCCATCCCACCAAACACGAAGTGCGTTTTCGCGATAGCCGCAGCGTGCATGACTTTATCTATTCCAGCCTGCATCACGCGCTGGCGCGGGTAAAACCGGAAGATGCCTTGAGTCGCAAACTGACAGATGTTCAGAGCGAAAGTGGCTTGCTTGGTCAAACTCCGGCACAAGCCGTCACGGGTCTGGCGGCCGGGGAATTCCGGGGGCAGAGCAGCATAGGTTTTCAGGCGCCGCAGACCGGCAGCTACAACGCCCATTTCCCGTCTGCACCTGTCGATGTGCGTGAGCAGATGCGCAGTTATGCCAATTTGTTGCAGCCATCCGCAGCACCTCTGCCGGAAACACCATCGGAAGATATTCCTCCGCTGGGTTACGCACTGGCGCAGCTCAAGGGCATTTATATTCTTGCGGAAAATGCCCAGGGATTGATTGTGGTGGATATGCATGCGGCCCATGAGCGCATCACCTATGAACGTTTGAAAAACGCCTTCAATCAGGGCAGTTTGCAGGCCCAACCACTGCTGGTGCCCGAAAGTCTGGCGGTGAGTGAAAAGGAAGCTGATTGCGCCGAGGAGTTTGCTGAAATTTTCAGAAGGCTCGGCTTTGAGTTGCAGCGGGCGGGGCCGGAAACCCTGTTGATTCGTCAGTTGCCCAGCATTCTCAACCGGGCATCTGTGCAGCAGTTGGTGCGCGATGTATTGGCGGATTTGATCGAGCATGGCACCAGCGAGCGCATCCAGCATCACATCAACGAAATTCTCGCCACCATGGCCTGTCATGGTTCGGTGCGCGCCAACCGTCGCCTCACCATTCCGGAGATGAACGCGCTGCTGAGAGATATGGAAGCCACGGAGCGCAGCGGTCAGTGCAACCACGGTCGCCCCACCTGGCTGCTGCAGTCTCTGGATGCTCTGGACAAGCTGTTCTTGCGCGGTCAGTAAAATGTCATCAGCAACTTCCACTCAGCGCCCGCCAGTTATTTTTCTGATGGGCCCCACAGCGTCGGGCAAAACCGATCTGGCCATTCAGCTGCGCAAGCATCTGCCGGTGGAGCTGATCAGCGTGGATTCCACACTGGTGTATCGCGGCATGGACATAGGCACAGCCAAACCCGACGCTGAGGAACTGGCGCAGGCGCCCCATCGCCTGATCGACATTCGCGACCCGGCAGAACCCTACTCGGTGGCGGATTTTCTGGCGGATGCTGAACGTGAAATTGCCGATATCCACGCTCAGCAAAAAATTCCCCTGCTGGTGGGCGGCACCATGCTCTATTTTCGTGCACTGCTGGATGGACTGGCGGAAATGCCTGCTGCCGATCCCCAGGTGCGCGCTGAAATTGAAAAAGAGGCAGCGGAATACGGCTGGCCCTATATTCATCAGCAGTTGGCACAGGTGGACCCGCAGCTGGCGGCAGAGATTCACCCCAATCACTCCCAGCGTTTGAGTCGGGCGCTGGAGGTGTACAGAGTCAGTGGCAAAACCATGAGTCAGTTGCGCGAGGAGCAGCAACGACAGGCCGGAGCTCCCTTTGCCGAACGCTTTTCTCTGAGCCAGATCGCCATAGCGCCCCGCGATCGCAGTCTGTTGCACGCCCGCATTGAACAGCGTTTTGAAAAAATGTTGGAACAAGGGCTGGTTGACGAGGTCAGACGACTGCATGCCAGAGGTGACCTGCACAAGGATTTACCCGCCATACGCGCTGTTGGTTATCGCCAGGTGTGGGATTACCTTGAGGGTGAGCTGACCGAGGAGGAAATGCGGGAACGCGGCGTCATAGCCACCCGCCAACTTGCCAAGCGTCAGTTCACCTGGTTGCGCGAATGGCCGGATTTACAGTGGTTATATACCGAAGATGTGACAGGTGTGCCGCTCACGCGCGAAGAAATTGTGGTATGCGCCTTGAATTTTATAGGTCGCAGCACCATATAATGTCGACGTGAGATTCCTAGTCAGTCTTTCATAACTTGTTCCACCCCCTTCCAGCCAGTAACGGAAGACTTAGGTGGGTAATTTTTATTCCTACAACCGGAGAATAAACATGTCAAAAGGGCATAGTTTACAAGACCCTTACCTGAACGTTCTGAGAAAGGAACGCGTACCTGTGTCCATCTACTTGGTAAATGGCATTAAGTTGCAGGGTCAGGTTGAGTCATTTGATCAGTTTGTTGTGCTCCTGAAAAACACTGTCAGTCAAATGGTTTACAAACACGCCATTTCGACTGTAGTTCCCTCCCGCGCCGTGCGCGTACCCCTGTTGAATGCCGCCGGGGAACTCGAAGGTGAAGAAGAGGAACAAGCAGAGTCTTGATCCCCTGAGGTAATTACTTGTTTTTTGATCGCCCCGATTCAGGTGAACTGGCAGTGCTGGTTCACCTGGATGTCTCTCATGGTCAGGAACCCGAAGATCCCCGCGAATTCGAGGAGCTGGTGCTCTCGGCGGGTGGTGATCCGGTTGCGCTGATCACTGGCCGTATAGCCTCACCCAACGCCAAGTTTTTTATCGGTACCGGCAAGCTGGAAGAATTGCAGCAGGCCGTGGCCGAGCACGAGGCAGAACTGGTCATTTTCAACCATACGCTGACACCCAGCCAGGAGCGCAACCTGGAAAAGGAGCTCAAGTGCCGGGTGTTGGATCGTACCGGGCTGATTCTCGACATCTTCGCCCAGCGCGCCCGTACCTTTGAGGGCAAGTTGCAGGTGGAGCTGGCACAGTTGCGCCATATGTCCACTCGCCTGGTGCGGGGCTGGACTCACCTGGAGCGGCAAAAAGGCGGCATCGGCCTGCGCGGTCCCGGTGAGACCCAACTGGAAACCGACCGTCGTTTGCTGCGCAACCGCATCACCATGATCGAGCAGCGTCTGGAAAAGGTGAGATCCCAGCGGGAACAGGGGCGTCGCTCGCGTCAGCGTGCCGCCATTCCCACTGTATCGCTGGTGGGTTATACCAACGCCGGTAAATCGACTCTCTTCAATCAGCTCACGGGCGCTGATGTCTATGCCCAGGATCAACTGTTTGCCACTCTGGATCCCACCATGCGCCGTCTGGATCTGCCGGATCTGGGGCCGGTGATCTTTGCCGATACCGTGGGATTTATCAGCCATCTTCCCCACAAGCTGGTGGAAGCCTTCCGCGCTACTCTGGAAGAGGCGGCCAGCTCCAGTCTGCTGTTGCATATTGTTGATGCGGCAGCGGACGAGCGGTTGCGCAATATTGAGCAGGTGGATCTGGTGCTGGAGGAGATAGGCGCCTCCGAACTGCCGCAGTTGCGCGTATTCAACAAAATAGATCTGCTGGGCATGGCTCCCCGCATCGACAGAGATGACAAGGGCGCTCCCATTGCCGTTTGGCTTTCAGCCCAAACTGGCGCCGGCAGCGAGCTGCTCCAGCAGGCCATTGCCGAGTTGCTTGGCGAGGAGCTGGTGATAGGCCGTTTGCTTCTGCCTCCTGCGCAGGCCAGATTGCGTGCCCGCCTCTTTCAGCAGCAGGCGGTAGTGGAAGAAACCTACAGGGATGACGGTTCCATCGAGCTGGCCTTACGCATTCCCAAAAGCGATCTGATGCGCCTTTTAAGTGCTGAGGCGTTGCCACCGGAGGCGCTGGAATGGCTGGATGGTGTGGCGCCCGCAGGACCTGCCCCCGAAGAATGGGAGCAGGTGTGATTCGCAAAAGCAGTTTTCCTGCCAGTTTCCTGTCCGGCTTTGCTAGAATCCCGCCCACTCTTTGCGGGATGATGCCCGCATGCTCCCAGTCGAGCGCAAAATAGATTCATGTTTAAACAACGGAGATAACTTATGGCCTGGAATGAACCGGGAAAAGACAAAGACCCCTGGGGCGGTGGTCGCGGTGGTAAAAACGAGGGGCCGCCCGATTTGGACGAGGCCTTCCGCAAGCTTCAGGACAAGCTCAATGGCATGTTCGGCGGTGGTTCCGGCAATTCCGGACGGTCCGGTGGCAACGGTGCCTTTGGCAGCCTGCTTGTTATCGCCGTCATTGTTGCTCTGGTTATTTATTTTCTCGCTGGTTTCTATCAGGTTGACGCCAAAGAGCGCGCCGTGGTACTGCAGTTTGGTGCCTTTAAGGAAATCAAGGATCAGGGCCTCAACTGGAACGCGCCCCTGATCACCAAGGTGTTCAAGGTGGATGTAACAACTGAGAAGCAGTATCCCTCACAGGGTCTGATGCTGACTCAGGACGAAAGCATTGTGGAACTGCCCATCACTGTTCAGTACAACGTTTCTGACGTGCAGGCCTATGTGCTCAATGTACGCGACCCGGAGGTCAGTCTGCGTCACGCTGCTGATTCGGCTCTGCGTCATGTGGTGGGCTCCACCAACTTGAATCAGGTGCTGTCCGATGGTCGCCAGCGGGTAGCCGCAGAGGTTAAACAGCGTATCCAGAATTATCTGGATAACTACGGTGCCGGTATTCTGGTGCGCGACGTCAACATTCAGGAAGGTCGTCCGCCCCAGGAAGTACGCGCTGCATTTGACGATGTAATCAAGGCCAAGGAAGATGAGGAAAGACTGAAGAACCAGGCCCAGGCCTATTCCAACGAGGTGATTCCGCAAGCCCGTGGTCGCGCCCAGCGGATGCTGGAGGAAGCTGAAGCCTATCGCGCCGAGGTGGTTGCCCGCGCCGAGGGTGAGTCAGATCGTTTCCTCAAGCTGCTGGAAGAATACAAGCGCGCGCCTGATGTAACCCGCGAGCGTCTTTATATAGAAGCCATGGAGAAGGTCATGGGAACCACTTCCAAGGTGATGGTGGATGTCAAGGGCGGCAATAACATGCTCTATCTGCCCCTGGATCGTCTGGTTCAGCCGCAGGGCAATAGTGCACCTGCGACTCAAACCATTATTCGCGAGGTGCCCCGTGCGCAAGAGCCTGTGGGCAACACCAGTTTTCGTCGGGAGATTCGCTAATGAGTAACAAAGGATTCCTGGGACTGGCGCTGTTGCTGCTTGCATTGCTGATAGGTGCCAGCAGCCTCTACATAGTGACCGAATACGAAAGGGCGGTGGTACTGCGCTTCGGACGTCTGATTGAAGCTGATGTGCCTCCCGGACTGCATGTCAAATGGCCTATGGCCGACCAGGTACGCAGATTCGATGGCCGTCTGCTGACAGCGGACATGCGGCCGGAAAGTTTCTTTACCGTGGAAAACAAGCGCTTGATTGTGGATTCCTACATCAAGTGGCGCGTAAAAGATGTTGAGGCCTACTACAAGGCCACCGGTGGCGATGAGGCTGTAGCTGCGGAGCGGCTTGCCTCGCGGGTGTCTGATGGTTTGCGCAACCAGTTTGGTCGCCGTACCCTGCACGAAGTGGTATCCGGTCGTCGCGATGAACTAATGGCGGAGCTGACCGAGCAGCTGAATCTGGCCGCTATCAACCTTCTGGGTATCGAGGTGATAGATATCCGCGTCAAGCGTATCGACCTGCCTACCGATGTAAGTGAGTCAGTGTTTGCACGTATGGCGGCGGACCGGGAGAAGGAAGCTCGCGAATATCGCTCCAAGGGTCAGGAACAGGCGGAAGTGATTCGCGCCGATGCCGATCGTCAGCGCGCCATTCTGGAAGCCAACGCTTACCGGGACGCCGAGCGTATCCGCGGTGAGGGGGATGCGACAGCAGCGGCAGTTTTCGCCTCGGCCTACACCAAGGATCCGGAGTTCTACGCCTTCGTGCGCAGCCTCAATGCCTATGCTTCTACCTTCAAGGGCAAAGAGGATCTGTTGGTGGTGGATCCGGACAGTGATTTTTTCCGCTACCTGAAAGATCCCAAGGGCAAAAAATAGCCGGGAGCTATTTTAAACGCCGCGACAGCGGCGGCCCCTTGGGTGGCCGCCATGGATGGCAGGCCATAAAAAATAGCCGGGAGCTATTTTAAACGCCGCGACAGCGGCGGCCCCTTGGGTGGCCGCCATGGATGGCAGGCCATAAAAAATAGCCAGTTTTTGGCTCAACATTCTCCCCCAAAGAGTGTAAAATTCCGCAACCGAGCCGCTGGCTCGGTTTTTTATGGCTATTGGCTTCTCTCCGTGGGAAGCTTTTGAAGGCATGACCTTATGTGGGAAGACTTCGCCAGGGCAGTGTGTCTGTTTCTGGTTATTGAGGGGATACTTCCGTTTCTTTACCCAACTCGCTGGCGGCAGATGCTGGCCAGAGTGGTGACACTTCCGGATCAGCAGTTGCGGATGATGGGGTTGTTTTCCATGCTCCTGGGAGCCGGGTTGTTGTACTTGTTGAAATAATCACGTTCAGAGTCGCTATGACCTACGCCGACCGTTGGCTCTTGCCCGACGGGGTGGAAGAAATTCTGCCCGTCGCTGCCAAGCCCCTCGACCAATTGCGCCGCCAGTTGTTGGATCTCTATGGCCGCTGGGGCTATGACCTGGTGATTCCGCCACTGCTGGAATACACAGATTCTCTGATGATCGGACTGGGGCGGGACATAGACCTGCTCACTTTCAAGGTGACCGATCAGCTCAGCGGCCGTACCCTGGGTATTCGCGCCGATATCACCCCCCAAACTGCCCGTATGGACGCCCACAGTCTCAACCGTCAGGGCGCCAATCGTCTCTGCTATGCGGGCCATGTGGTTCACACCCGCCCCAAGAATCCCCTGGCTACCCGTACGCCCATCCAGGCCGGGGTCGAGTTTTACGGCGAAGCCGGACTGAGCGCTGATGTGGAGGTTGTCTCCCTGCTGCTGGAGTCGCTCAAGCTGGCCGGTTTGCCGCGCCTGCATCTGGATCTGGGACATGTGGGCATTTACCGCGCCCTGGCTGCCGTTGCCGGATTCAATGCGGAACAGGAAGAAGCCTTTTTCGAACTCCTGCAGCGCAAAGCGATGACCGAAATCAAGGTCTGGGTCAATGCCAAGGTGCATGATCCCGCGCTGGCCGAGGTTTTGCTGGCCCTGCCGCTGCTGGCCGGTGGGCGCGAGGTGTTGGGCCGCGCGCGCCAACTGTTTGCCAATCTGGCGCCCGAGGCACTGGCCGCTGTTGATCAGATGGAAGAGGCAGCGTCGCTGGTGACCAGCCGTTATCCGGAGGCGGAGCTTTACTTTGATCTGAGCGAGCTGCGCGGCTATCACTATCTGACCGGGCTGGTATTTGCTGCTTTTGCTCCCGGTTATGGCAATCCGATTGCCAGCGGTGGTCGCTACGACCATATCGGCGAGGTTTTCGGGCGGGCGCGTCCCGCTACAGGTTTCGCAGTGGATCTGACCGCGCTCAGTAAGCTCGGGCTGCTCAGGTCCGTAGCGACTCCTGCCATTCTGGCACTGGAGCCATTGACACAGGCCCAGTGGCAGATAGTGCAGGCACTGCGCGCCCAGGGGGAGAGGGTTGTCTGTGCCTCCAGCCCGGCGGCGGCAGCTGAACTGGGGTGCGATCGTCTGCTGGAGTTTGTCGGCGAGAGCTATAGTCTCAAGACCATAGCAGCAGCTTCTGTTTGACCTGCGCCATTTGTGGTTGGGCGCAGTTGCGTTGTTAGTGTTTTTAAAGCCATCTACACAGAGAGTTAAACCAAATCATGGGTAAGAACGTCGTCGTATTGGGCACCCAGTGGGGTGATGAGGGCAAGGGCAAGATCGTCGATCTGCTGACCGATCAGGTCTCCCTTGTAACGCGCTTTCAGGGCGGTCACAACGCTGGCCACACGCTGGTGATCGAGGGCAAGAAGACCGTCCTCCACCTGATCCCCTCCGGTGTTCTGCGCGACGGTGTTACCTGCCTGATCGGCAACGGAGTGGTGCTTTCACCCGAGGCGCTGTTGAAGGAAATCGCACAGCTGGAAGCCACCGGTGTATCTGTGCGTGAGAGCCTCCGCCTGTCACCTGCCTGCCCGTTGATTCTGCCCTACCACGTGGCGCTGGATCAGGCCCGTGAAACGGCTCGCGGCGATGCGAAGATTGGCACCACAGGCCGGGGTATTGGCCCTGCCTACGAAGACAAGGTGGCTCGTCGCGGTCTGCGTTTGGGCGACCTGATGGACATGAAGCGCTTCGCGCCCAAGCTGAAGGAAGTGCTTGAGTACCATAACTTCGTACTTGTCAATTACTTCAAGGTGCCGCCGGTGAGCTATGAGGAAACTCTCGCCAGCTGCGAGCAGTGGGCCAAGCAGTTGTTGCCCATGATTGCCGATGTTACCGAAATACTGCATCAGGCCCGCGAAGCCGGTCAGAGTATTCTCTTTGAAGGTGCCCAGGGTTCGCTGCTCGATATCGACCACGGCACCTATCCCTTTGTGACATCCTCCAATACCACTGCCGGTGGTACAGCCACAGGTTCGGGCTTTGGTCCCATGTATCTGGACTATGTACTTGGAATCACCAAGGCCTACACCACTCGCGTTGGCTCGGGTCCTTTCCCGACTGAACTGGATTGCGAAATAGGCGCCTATCTGGGTGAGAAGGGTCACGAGTTCGGCGCAACCACTGGCCGCAAGCGCCGCTGTGGTTGGTTCGACATAGTGGCGGTGCGTCACGCTAACCGCATCAATAGCGTGACCGGCATCTGCCTGACCAAGCTGGACGTGCTCGACGGTCTTGAAACCGTGAAAATCTGTGTTGGCTACCAGGATGCAGCCGGAAACCCCTCTGGTATCCCCTTTGATGCCGAGGGCTGGGCTGAGCTCAAGCCGGTTTATGAAGAGTTGCCGGGGTGGCAGGAGTCAACCGTAGGTGCCAAGACTCTGGAAGAATTGCCCGCCAATGCGCGCGCCTATATCTCCCGCCTGGAAGAACTGATGGGGACGCCCATTGACATCATCTCCACAGGACCGGACAGGGTTGAAACCATCGTTCTGCGACACCCGTTCAACTAGTAAAGATATGCAAAATGCCCGGCTTGCCGGGCGTTTTTATATGGGTTGGATCTATCTATAAACAGGGCGAAACCCTGAGGTTATTTCAGGATTTTCTGGTTAAAAAATAATCTTTTTGGCTCGGCAACACCGCCGGGAAATAAATAACGCGCTATTTTTGTGCGGGTTGGTTGTAAAAAAGTCAGCGTAAGTAAGGCAATACTAGCGTTATTGCAATATATATGGGCGTGTTGACACTGATAATGCCCACATATAGCATGGCGAAACCGGGGTTAAACAGTTCACATAAAATTCCCGGAGCACCACGTAGTGTTCTTTTAACTGTCTTTCCTAATTCAATAATTCCAAGAAGGGGTTGGCTATGGCTCACCATAAAAACCATAAATCCATAACTTCACGGCAAGGAGTAAGATTCAAAAAATCTCTGCTCGCCATGTGCGTTATGGCAATGGGAGCTCCGTCGTTTGCACAAGACGTGACTTCCGAAGACTCAGGCAATATTGACGAGATTGTTGTTAGTGGTACCCGCGCTAACCTTCAAAACGCGCAGGAAATCAAACGTCGTTCCGATACCTTCGTGGACGCAATCTCTGCCGACGACATCGGCTCTCTCCCTGATCGAAGCGTACTGGAAGCCATGCAGCGTATTCCGGGCGTTTCTATCGAGCGTTTTGCTGCTGCAAACGACCCTGACCACATAGGTGTTGAAGGTTCGGGTGCGGTAGTGCGTGGTATGACCCAGACTCGAAGCGAGTTTAACGGTCGTGACTCATTTACTGCCAACTCTGGTCGTGGCCTGAGCTTTCAGGACGTTCCGCCCGAGTTGATGGCTGGTGTGGATATTTACAAAAACCAGACCGCCGACATGATCGAGGGTGGTATTGCCGGTACCATCAGTCTGCGTACCCGCAGACCTTTTGATCAGGATGGTCGTCGTTTCTCCGTCTCTGCCGACGTTACCTACGGTGATATGGCAAAGGAGACAACCCCCACAATTTCTGCTCTGTTCAGCGATCGTTGGGACACTTCAGCGGGTGAGTTTGGTTTCCTGATCAACATTTCCGACTCAGAACTTGAAGCTGAATCTCACGGTGTTCAGAACGACCGTATGGAGTTCCGTGTTCTGGAGCCGACAGCTCTGTCTGGTGACAGAAACGCTATGGGCCCTGGCTTCCCCAATGTAGCCAATCCCTATGTTTATGATGGCACCTACTTCTTCGGTGGCCCCAACAGCGGTCCGCAAAGGGAAGTCGAGATAGGCACCCCGGGTGTTCTGATCCCCAACGGCGCCAACCTGACCATGAAGAACGACCAGCGTGAGCGCAGTGGTATAGCCTTGGCAACCCAGTGGCGCAGCAACGACGAGAGCCTGCTGGCGACTCTGCAATTCATGCGTTCAGATGCGACTCTGTCCTGGACCGAAAACGCCATCAAATATCAAACTGGCTTTAACGAAGAGCGTACCTACGGCGGTTCTTACATTGATGGCAATGGCGAACGCGTATGGGAACAATACGAGTTTGACAACAGAGGTATTTTCCTCGGCGGTACGCTGACTGACGTGGTTGAAGGTTGGCGCGGTGATGGTGATCGTGTGCCTCACAACGCTAGCTGGAGCAGCCCGCAGGTAACCAACTTCGGTCACCGCTTCCAGACCGACAGCCGTTACAAGCGCACTGAAACAGTGGTTGATGACTACGCCTTCAATCTGGAGTGGTCGCCGACCGACAAGCTTGATTTGTCTTTCGATGCCCAGTACATCAAAGCTGACACCAAAGATGATGACGTAACCCTGATGTTCATGACCTGGGCGATCATGCACATGGACAGTTCAGGTTCAACTCCCAAGCTTGATGTTGTGAACCCCTGGCAGTATGCGCAGGATTCCAAGTGGTATTCGCAAACCTATTTCCAGAACGAAACTTCATTCCTGTATAACGCTGCCATGGACCACTTCGAACGCAGTGAGGGTGATTCTCTCGCACTCCGTTTGGATGGTACCTATACCATAGACGACAGCTTTATCACCAAGATCAAAGCGGGTGTCCGTTCGGCAGAGCGTGAACAAACCGTACGCTTCTCCGCTTACAACTGGAACCGTCTGGCGCCCATTTGGGACGGTCAGGGTAGCTGGCTGGATTCGGATTTGGTGCAGGACGCCAATCTGGGAATCTATGACACAGTGGATTGGGGCAGGTTCTACCGTGGCGGTGTTGCATCCATTGAGGGTGACAACCGTGTTCTTCACCCGAGTGCCGAGCTGACTCGTGACTATGCAAACTGGGGCACCCGCTTTGCTGCTTTCTACAATCCGTCAGACAATGATACCTGTAGAGACGAGTGGCGCCCGGCTGGCGAGCGTGTTGAGCCGCAGTGGGATCCGGAAACTCAGTCCTGTGTAGCGCGTAAGATTAACAACGGCTACTTCCTGGATAACGAAGTCTTCAAAACGACAGAAAGCACTGAAGCTGCCTATGTTCGCGTTGACTTCGCTGCGGATCTGGGTGAGGTAAGAATGACGGGTAACACTGGTGTGCGTTATGTGCGCATTACCAACGACACCGAAGGTTTCACCAGCTATCCATTGATGCAGCGCAGCGAGCGTCTCCCATCCAACTGGAACCCGGCCAACGTTAACCCGGCGGATTACAACCTCTGGGATCATGGCAACAATTTCCTGGGCTCGCCGGTTAACTTCATTAGTGATGATATAGTTAGTTTTGCCAACAACGCCTATGTGGCCAACTCTGCTTCACGTACTTATGACGACTTCTTGCCAAGCTTGAACCTGAAGTTCGATCTGACTGATGATCTGGTTGCCCGTTTCGCTGTATCCAAGGCAATTGCCCTGCCTGATATCGGAGAAATGCGTAACTACATCAACATCGGCTCCCAGGGCTTCAATGACAGCTTCCGTCAACCCTTCTGGGGCGAAGATAATCCGCACCCACACACACCGATTGATCCGGATACTGGCTTGCGTCATGAGCAGGGTCTGCCCTCATCGGTAGTGGATGCCAACGGCGATCCTATCTTCGACGAAGTGGCTGATGCCGATGGCGGAACCCGCTTTGTGCCGGTGACCGACCCGAGCCGTGGTACCCCCATCTATCAGATGCAGGATGATGGAACCTACGCGCCTGTGGTTCTCGATGGGCAAGAGAGAAACTACACCATTGAGCTGGAAAATGGCATCTATGTCCTGAAGGAAGGTAATATCCGCAGTCAACAGCGCATTATTGATCCTAATGGCTTGGTTCATAACGGCTGGACCGGTTCATCAGGTAACCCGCTGTTGAAGCCGATGGAGTCAGTGCAGTTTGACGCGTCTCTGGAGTGGTACTTCAGTGATGTAGGTTCTCTGACTGTGTCCTACTTCTACAAGGATCTGAAGAACTTCTTCATCAACGGTGCTTACTATCGTGAATTCACCAACCCTGTTACCGGTGTGAGCAAAGATGTATTTGTTAGCGGTCCGCAAAACGGTGGTGACGGTGAAATGGAAGGCTTCGAGATTGCTTACCAGCAATTCTTCGACATGCTGCCTGCTCCGTTTGACGGCTTTGGTGTTCAGGCTAACTACTCTTACATCAAAGCTCGTGGTGTGCCTAACGAAAACTTGGATCCGACAAACCCTGATCTGACCAGTGATGCCTACAACTTCGATGACCTGCCGCTGCAAGGTCAGTCTGACCATACTGCCAACTTCGTGGCCATGTATGAGAAGAATGACTGGTCTGTACGTCTGGCGTACAACTGGCGTTCGAAGTACCTGTTGACATCACGTGACGTGATCACTGGTCTGCCGGTGTACAACGATGATCTGGGCTTCCTCGACGGATCTATCTTCTACAACATCAATGACAATATCCAGGTTGGTTTCCAGGCTGTTAACTTGCTGGATACCCAAACCCGCACCCTCATGCAGATTGACAGCAAGCTGCAAGTTGGTCGCTCCTGGTTTGTTAACGATAGACGCTACACCTTTGCTATCAGAGCAAACTTCTAAGATCTTGCATCTGGAACAAAAAGCGCGCCATAAGGCGCGCTTTTTGTTTGTGCATCATTTTTTAATAGTCAATTTTAATCGCGCAATTTCAGATAAGTCGGTAAATTCCGATAATCAAAAAAATTAAATCTCTGCGAGAAGCATGATGAGTGCAGCCAAGATAAAAAAAATTGTGATTCTGGGTGGGGGCACCGCAGGCTGGATGACAGCAGCGGCTTTATCGAGATTTATGGATTCGGCCCGGACCCGAATTGTTCTGGTTGAGTCAGATGCTATCGGAACCGTTGGTGTGGGTGAGGCCACTATTCCTCACATTCGCGTATTTAATGACATGCTGGGAATTCCTGAGCATGAATTTATGCAGGCTGCTCAGGCTACATACAAACTTGGTATCAGGTTTGACGGCTGGGGTGACAACAGCAGCAGCTACTATCATCCATTCGGAGATCACGGCTTCTCCATCAATAATGTAGCATTTCATCACTATTGGCTTGCCGCCAAGGCGCGCGGAGAGGTCGTCAACTTTGATCATCTCTCCATGGCTAATGTGATGGCCATGAATGAGCGGTTTATTTACCCCTTGGTTGACCCGGAGAACGTAGAGTCGACCTATTCATTTGCCTATCACCTCGATGCCAGTGCTTATGCCAAATTTCTTCGGGCCCGTAGTGAAGCCCTGGGGGTGGAGCGTATCGAGGGTGAGGTGCTTGCTGTAGATAAAGATAATGCCAGCGGTAATATCCTCTCCTTGAAGCTCAAGGACGGCAGAGAGATAGCCGGTGATTTGTTTGTTGACTGCAGTGGATTCAGATCGCGGCTTTTGGGTGCCGAGCTTGGGGTTGCTTATGAAAGTTGGAAGGATTGGCTGCCTTGCGATAGAGCAGTTGCACTGCCATCGGAATTGAATGGCAATCCTGTTCCCTATACTCGCTCAATAGCAAAGCAGGCGGGCTGGTGCTGGCAAATTCCTCTGCAGCACAGAATGGGTAATGGTCACGTATATTGCAGTGACTATATGAGTGAAGAGTGTGCTTTGGAAATTCTGACGGAGCAGCTGTCGGGAGCCCAACTGGCATCGCCAAGGCATATTCGCTTTGAGGCAGGCATGCGCACCCACAGTTGGGAGAAGAATTGTGTCGCCATAGGCTTGTCCAGCGGATTTCTTGAGCCCTTGGAGTCAACCAGTATCTATTTGATTCAGGTGGGCATATTCAAGCTTCTGGAATTGATTCCCGCCGAGGCGGACTATTCTCTGGATGCCAAGGAATATAACCGTTATATAAAGAATGAATACGAGAAGGTCAGGGATTTTATTATTCTTCACTATTGGTTGAATCGCAGGGATGAGCCATTTTGGCAGCGTTGCGCTTCAATGGACTTGCCCGATTCCCTTAAGTACAAGATAGAGGTATTTAAAGAGAGTGCATGTGTAGTGGAGTATGACGCTGGATTATTTATGTCGCCAAGTTGGTTGGCTGTATATTTTGGTCAGGGATTGTACCCGAAGCAGATTGATTCAAGAGTTGTTGACATTCCTAAACAGCAACTCGATAACATGTTTTTAAAAATGTCTTCGCATTTGCATAAAGTTGCCAAAGCCATGCCATCGCATGCGGAATCACTCAAAAATTCAGGGTTGCCCTCCACTCCTGGAGTGCCCAAGTTAAGCCTGTATGGAGTGCGCAGATAATGTCGAACCATCTTCAATCAATTGTTGTTCTTGGCAACAATCTGGAAGCCTGGATGGCGGCCGTTTTGCTTGCCTCTCAACAATATGTCCATAGACCTGAAATTCGAATAATGACAGGGGTGCAGAGTGAGGTGAACAATCATGTTCAGGCTCCTCTTCCCGACTTTTCGAAATTCCTGGGCAAAGTGGGAATTGGTGTAAACGACCTTATCCTCAAGTGTGAGGCCATGCCGCGTTTTGGCACTCGCTATCATTTACCCTCTGGTCAGTTTGTGCATATTTGGGGTGAGTATGGTGCAAAGCGAGGTCTGTTCGATTTTCATCAGATTCTACTCAAGGCGATGCGTTCAGGTGTGAATGCTGATTTGAACCAGCTTTCCATAGCAGCTGCAGCTGTTGTGGAAGGCAAACTGATTCAGGCGTTAAAGGATCCCGCGTCTATTTTTTCTACATTTGAGGCGTCCCTGACATTTTCTTCTCGGCTTTTTATTGATCTGCTTGTTGAGCGAGCCAAAGCGCTGAACATAATTATTGACAGCCGCGCTGTAAAAACTCTGCTTGATAGAGGAAGTGATGTCTCTGTCATTTTAGGAGCTGGCGAAGAATTGTCTGCGAGTTTTGCAATAAATACCTCTTCGCAATTGCGAACTTCAGATGCGGTTTGTGAGGCCTGGGGTAGTTATATCCCCAGCCGATTTGACGAGCGCCACTTCCACGAGAAAAAACAGGTCGAGCTGGGATCTGACGTGGTATTTGATGGCGGTGCTACATTGGAAATCAGGCAGCATATCAGGTCCGGAATCGAGACTATTCGCTTTCGCATGATTAGCCCTGCCGAGGGTGATGCCAGAGGAGACCGTAGAGAGAGCGAGTGTGTTTCCAATCCTTTTGGCAATCGTATTCTGCATATCGGCAAGGCCGCTGTCAGCTTGCCGCCTGTGCTTGTGTCTGAAGCGGATCTGGCATGGATCTCACTCTCTTCGCTGCTCAAGTTTTTCCCTGCTCCTGAGTCGCGGCTTAATACAAATGCTGAATACAATGAAGTGGTTTTTGAGTCCTTTAAAAGCATCAGGGATATCACTCAAACAGCTTTGGAGCTGCTGGCGAAGCAAGTGCAAGCCTCTGCTTATATTGAGCAGATCACTGGCAGATCAGAGGCCAATGAACATCGTAAATCCCTGTTTGCGTATCGAGGAAAGCTCCCTTTTTACGAGCATGAAGTTTTTAAATCTGAATGGCAGACGTGGCTTTTTTGGGGGCTGGGACTGATCCCCAGATGCTTCGATCCTTTGGTTGAGGCCATGGGCGAAGATCAGGCAAAGCAGATTGTAACTGCTGTGCAGAATGCAGTTAATCGTGAACTCAAGGCACTGCCTGGGTTGGCATAAAGCCCGGGATATTGATTGGAATTTTGGTGGTTAATATGAATAAAGTGAAAAAAGTTGTTGTTGTCGGTGGCGGGACTGCGGGCTGGATGGCTGCGGCAACCTTTGCCCGTTTTTTGAAGATGGATCAATATGAGGTTGTGTTGGTTGAGTCGGAAGATATAGGCACCGTTGGTGTAGGTGAGGCCACAATCCCGCTGATCCAGATCTTTAATAACACACTGAAAATTGATGAAAATGACTTTCTGAAAAAGACTTATGGCACCTTTAAGTTAGGCATTGAGTTTGTCAACTGGGGCCGTATCGGTGACAGATATACCCACGCCTTTGGTGGCGTTGGCCATGATCTCGAATCCCTGCCTTTCTATCATTATTGGTTGAAGCTTTATCATCAGGGCAAGTCGGATGATCTGGGTGACTACTGCATGAATACATTGGCCGGCCGGCAGTGCAAGTTCATGCGCTCTATCAACGCAGGGAATTCACCTTTGTCCAGTATTGCCTACGCCTTCCATTTCGATGCGGGGCTTTATGCCAAGTATCTGCGTGCTTACTCGGAAGAGAGGGGGGTAAATCGTATTGAAGGGAAAATAAATCGTGTCGAATTGAATGATGAGTCTGGCTATATCAAAGCTGTTCATCTGGAAAGAGGTGAATGCATTGAAGGCGATCTGTTTATCGATTGTTCCGGCTTTCAGGGATTGCTTATTAGTAAGGCTCTTGGTGTGGGTTATGAAAACTGGTCCCATTGGCTTCCCTGCGATGGCGCCTGGGCAGTCCCTAGTCAGAAACTTGATCCCTTGCCATCTTATACGCGTGCTACGGCACATGGGGCTGGTTGGCAGTGGCGAATTCCCTTGCAGCACAGAACCGGAAATGGCCATGTATTCTCCAGCCGTTTTATCGATATTGAAGAAGCCAAATCTGTTTTGCTGAACAATATTGAGGGCGAAATTTTGGCTGAGCCCAGGCTATTGCGTTTTGTCACCGGAAGAAGAAAGGAATTCTGGCACAAGAACTGTATCGCAGTTGGCCTGGCGTCCGGATTTATGGAGCCATTGGAATCTACCAGTATTCACCTGGTGCAGAGTGCATTGGCCAGGCTTATGGCACTCTTCCCCGGCAGGGGCTTTAATCAGCACGAAATTGATCAATATAACGAGCAATTGGGTTTCGAATACGAAAGAATTCGCGATTTTATTATCCTGCATTACAAGGCCACTGAGAGAGAGGACACCGAGTTCTGGCGCTACTGTAAGAATATGGAAGTGCCTGAATCCCTGCAGAAAAAAATAGACCTTTTCAAAGTGAATGGTCAGCTATTCCGATTTAACAATGAGCTCTTTAACGAGGTTAGCTGGGTAGAGGTCATGCTGGGTCAGCGGTTGATTCCCGAAGGATATCACCCGTTGGTTGACGCCATGTCGGAAGAAGAGTTTGAAAAAAATATGGCGCATGTAAAACGAGTAATAGATACTGCTGTGGACTACATGCCTTCCCATGCTGAATTTATCAACCAGTTCTGTAAGGCAGGTATGTAAAACAAAATAATAACCTCACCCAAAAGGAGACAAACATGTACAGGTGGGCATTGCTATTGGCGGCTAGTTTTTTTGCCGTTGGTTGTTCAAGTGTTATGACGGCTGATGAATGCCAGAGTGTGAATTGGTATAACAAGGGTTTGATCGACGGACAAACAGGTGTTTATAAAGAGCAGTTGGACGATTACGTCAAGATTTGCTCCAAAGCCAATGTGGTTGTTGACAAGGATGACTATAGCCGCGGCTATATGGAAGGTTTAAAAGAGTACTGCACATTCGATAGAGGAATGGACATAGGTGTTAAAGGTGGCGCATCCCATAATTGCCCCGCTGACTCTGAATACGCCGAGGGTTATGCCAAGGGTATTGCCAGACATATCGAGATGCGGGAGCGTCGTGCGGTGGAAAGCCTGACACGGCAGAGAACCAACAGTACCAGTGTCGGAGCACCTGCTGCCGGTCAAACTGGTCCTTAGTCAACACTTCATGCTCGCAATCAGCCCGAAGATTTCCGCGGGCTGATTGGTTCAGGGTGTGACTCTGTGAGAGACGGTCTGGATACTACCGTCCCCACTGACTGAAAGCCGTGTCATTTTCACGTTGCGCAGATGGGTTTGCCCTCCGGACAACTCAGCATCGTGAAAAAACAGATACCACTGATCTTCAAACTTCACTATGGAGTGTTGGCTGGTCCAGCCCAGCACCGGTTCCAGTATCACCCCCTTGTAAGTAAATGGGCCATAAGGCCTATCTCCAACGGCGTAGACAATGCGATGGGTGTCCCCTGTGGACCAGGACAAATAATATTTTCCATTGTGTTTGTGCATCCAGGCGCCTTCGAAAAAGCGTCTGTCTCTGTCGCCTGCTGTTAACGGCTTGCCGGTTTCATCGGTGAGGCTGATTTCTCTGAGCGGCTCCGCAAGGCTCACCATGTCTTCATTCAGGCGTGCCATTCTCGGTGCAATAGCCGGTTCGTTGTCTGTTGGATAGTCATCCACAGCCTGATAAAACCCTTGTGTCCAGCGCTGCAATTGTCCACCACCGATACCGCCGAGCAACAGATAGTGACTGCCGTCATCATCGCGAAAAACTGTCGGATCGTTGCTGTAGGTGCCGAGGATAGGCGTTGGCAGTGCGGTGAAAGGACCGCTGGGTGATTCGCTGCTTGCAACACCTATGCGAAAAATCCCCAAGCTGTCCTTGGCGGGAAAATAGAGATAGTAGGTGCCATTTTTCTCTGCGGCATCTGGTGCCCAGAGTTGTCGGCTTGCCCAGGGAATATCTTCCAGTCGTAAAGCGACTCCGTGATCCACCACTTCTGCACCGGGTGCAGCCATGGAAAATACATGGTAGTCGCGCATATCAAATTGACCGCCCTCGTCATTATGGACAACGCCTGTGTCTACATCGTGACTTGGATAAATATAAATACGGTTGTTAAAGACATGGGCGGCGGGATCTCCTGTGTAGATATGGGAGATCAAGGGCAAAATTTTCTGCTCTTTGGCTTCACTTTCGTGAGGATTGCGCAAATGATCCTTGTTGTAACAGCCAGTGGTGAACAGACTTGCTGCCAACAGACCCCAGATCAGAGGTTTGTTGACCGAGTGTAACATGCGGCGGTTTACTGAAAATGTCATGCTGTTGATTGTGCCTTTTACCAGTGCCACAGAGTGCCATCTTCGAGTCGGTTGACCGGCAGGCTGGCGCGCTTGTAGGGATATTTGGCTGCCAGTTTTTCATCTATGTCCACGCCGTGTCCAGGTGCTTCGCCGGGTGTGAAGAAGCCGTCTTTGAATTCGTAGGCGTGAAGGAAGATTTCTTCCATCTGCGCGCTGTGAGGCATGTGCTCCTGAATACCAAAATTGGGTACCCAATAATCAAAGTGCAGAGCGGCGCCCATGCACACTGGCGAGAGGTCTGTGGCGCCGTGGAAGCCGGTACGCACATGGTAGAGGCTGGCAAAATCCGCGATGCGTCTTACATGGGTGATGCCACCTGCGTGAACAATGGTGGTGCGAATATAGTCGATCCATTGATTCTGAATCAGCTCGCGACAGTCGTGAATACTGTTGAAGACTTCGCCCACAGCCAGAGGTGTTGTGGTGTGGTGACGAATCAGTTTGAACCCTTCCTGATTTTCAGCGGCAACCGCATCTTCCATCCAGAACAGATGATAAGGCTCCAGTTCCTTTCCAAGACGGGCGGCTTCTATTGGCGTGAGGCGATGGTGAACGTCGTGCAGGAGGTGCAGGTCATTGCCGAACTCCTTGCGCACAGCGGCAAAGACTTCGGGAATAAAATCCAGGTACTTGCGTGTACACCAGACTTCTTCCGAGGGCAGGTCACTGTCGGCTGGTTCGTAGCTGCCTGCACCCTTGACAACACCGTAGGTTTTTTCGATACCGGGAATGCCGCACTGAACGCGAATTGCACGATAGCCTTTTTCTTTGGCTTTGCGCACGGCTTCCAGTGTGGAATCCAGATCCTTGCCATTGGCGTGAGTGTAAGTGAGTATGTGATCGCGGCTGCGACCGCCGAGCAATTGATAGAGCGGCATATTGGCCGCCTTGGCCTTGATGTCCCAGAGTGCGGTATCCACGGCTGCCAGCGCCGTCATGCCCACAGGACCGCGACGCCAATAGGCTCCGCGATAAATGAATTGCCAGATGTCTTCAATCTGATGCGGATCCCGGCCTATGAGTATCGGAACCAGATAGTCTTCAAGATAGGAGACAACGGCTTTTTCCCGGCCGTTGAGTGTGGCATCGCCGATACCGTAGATGCCTTCATCAGTGGTAATTTTAAGAGTGACAAAATTTCTGCCGGGGCAGGAGACAATGACTTTCGCTGCAATAATTTTCATCGGGTAATGCTCGGATTCTGGAAGTCAAGGGCGGATTGTTCCGCCCTGATATCTGTAAAATTTTAATTTAGTTTCATGCTCTGTTGTGGTCCCAAATAACTGGGCTTCAGGCCACCGGTATCTATGATCAGCTTTTGCAATGTCACTGCCGGATCCACCATATAGATACGCAACTTGTACAAGCCGGGTTTGCTGACCTTGTGAACACTGCTGCTGCGGCGGCTGTCTGTACGCACTGATTCTTCCCAGGCGGCGTCGCTCATGTCGGAGAGTATATCGACAATCTGCGGCTTTTCCTTGTCAAAACCAACGGCATAGCGCAATCCGCGCCCCGGTACAAACGGCAGACTGGGGGCAAAAATCCCCTCAACCTTGAATTCACCTGTGGAGAAGAAGAACAGTTCATACTCCAGAAAAGGTGCTCTGGTGGGATCGCTGAAGCTGTAATCCGTGATGGGGAAGACCGACATGGATGACAGGGTGCGTCCGTGGAGCGGGATTTTCTGCCACTCGAAATCCTGTACAGACCTTTTCGCCGTGTAGTTTTCTGCTTCAATGGCAATGTAACCATCGGCTTCAACAAATCCCCGGGCGCGGCGGCTGATGCTGGAGTCCGGTTTGTTGATGTGAACCAGAACGCGCGCACCGCCCCAGCCTGTGCCGGTGATATGTACATGGCCCGAGTGCTTGCCCTCCGGTGCCTTGTTCCAGTCGATGCTGACGTTGAGGCGCTCTTCTTGCTTAACTTGTCCACTAGTATGGCTCAGTATAATCCAGGGGGCGCTGACAGTGGCAGAGAATTCAAAGGCCTTGGTGCCCTTGTTGAACACGTCTATGTATCTCTCCGCTTGTCCGTAAGGGCTGAATTCGGGCAGGGCGTAAGCGCCGGGCACTGGCCAGGCCTGTTCCATGCCTTCCACCGCCACGCCCATGTCTGCCTCGCTGTGAGGTTCATACTGGTAGATCACCGGCAGGGTATTGGCGGGTGGATGGTTCCAGTGGGTATAGCCGATACGCGTCTGGTTCATCAGGTGATTCCACTTGCCTTGATTGAGCTGGTGGTAACGCCGGGTCAGTTCCTCGTCCCGGGCAAAGAGTTCGCGCACCTTTTGGCCGTAATGATTGGTACTGGCACGGCCCTGGTGGGCGTAGAGGCGGTTGCGGGCGGCGGCATCGTACATTTCGGTGATGGTGGTGCTGGCTTTAACCGGGTGCAGTACCAGTTGATAAAACGCATCTCTGTGACTGGCGGGCAGCTTTTCGTAGAGAGCTTCGGCTCTGGCACTGAGATCCTGCACCTCTGCCAATACGCGATCTGCTTCGCGATAGTTCAGCAGGCTGTAAGTGCCGGGTTCCTGAAGCTCGGGTTTGCGTCGGCCATTATGGCGTGTGTAGCCGCTGATCAGTTGTTCGATTTCCACCGCATGCTCGGCACCAAATTCCCGCGCAGCCCACAGCTGGCCGAACTCCTGCAAACGCTCCTTGGGCCAGCGCTCCGGATCCCAGGCCATGCGCAGGAAAAATTCTATGGGGAATTCCATGGGCTTGAGATCGCCCACATTGGTAATCCAGATTTTGGTGGCGTCATACTGATAGGCGAGGTTCATCTGTTCCCAGATCTTGGCGATGGGCACAGTGTTGATCCAGCGGTAGGAGCGGGGGCCACCCACATAATCGAAGTGATAATAGACACCGGCACCGCCGGAACGCTTGCGCTCTTCGACGGTGGGCAGACGGCGGATATTGCCCCAGTTGTCGTCGCACCAGAGAAGAATCACATCGTCAGGTACACGCATGCCGCGCTCGTAAAAACCCTGTACTTCCTTGTAGAGCGCCCACACCTGAGGCACCTTGGTTACTTCATCCTCGCCGAAAACATCTGCCAGTATGCGGCGTTGATCACGCACAATTTTTTCCAGCAGCTCGATATTTTCGCCTTCGCTCATGGGCGTATCCTGCTGGCCACGCATGCCCAGGGTGTAGACGCTTTCGTAGGGCTTGTTGCGCTTGGCGCCGTCCATCCAGAAGTCGTAGAGGCTCTTGCCGTTGGTGGAGTATTCCCAGGGACCCTTGCCGTAGCGATTCCATTCCTTGTCCGCGCGCATCATGGGCTCGTGGTGAGAGGTGCTCATCACGATGCCGTATTCGTCAGCGAGAATCATGTTGCGTGGATCATCGTCGGCAAAGGCGTTGTTCCACATGGCGGGCCAGAGAAAGTTGGCCTTGAGGCGCAACAGCAATTCGAAAACATTTTCGTAAAACTGGCTGTTGTAACCGCCAAATTTTTCCTGGGTCCAGTTGGTGAGTCCGGGCCATTCATCGTTGAGGAAGATGCCGCGGTATTTCACTTTGGGCATATCCTGCTTAAGGGTATTGCGTACCACAAACAGCTTGTCTTTTTTTGCCACGGGTACATCCGCCCACCAGTACCAGGGAGAGACGCCAATTTGCTCCGCCAGGTCAAAGATGCCGTAGCTGGTGCCGCGTCTGTTGCTGCCGGCGATCACCAGCGCCTGTTTGACACCGGGCAGGGGGTTGGACACCAGCTCAATATGAAAGGCGTCCCACTGATCGGCTATGTCATCAAGATCGATTTTTTTGGCAGCCACCAGATCATCGAGAATCCGGCTTTTGCCGATGGTGCCCACGATCACCAGATTGGCAGTGGTGCCGTTGAGGCTGGGCAGTATTTCCAGCTTCTGGCCGGTAACACTTTCTATATCCTTTTGCAGCAAACCCAGACTGCGGATAACCCCCGGGTAGTCATTGGGGTCTACGTAGAGGCTGGCGCGGGACTTTTCGCCCACCAGCGGAAAATGACCCCGTTTAAATCGGGTATCCACATAGTTGTCCTCGCCCAGCGCAAGGGCGCTGACAGGGGTAAGGCACAGGGCTGATATCAGACAAAAACAGAGGAAGATTCGGCTGGCGAGGCCGGATATGGGGATTGGGTACATTGGAGGGCATCTCCGCGTGCTTGGAAAAGGCGAATTCTAGCCTATTTTGCTTGAGCAACTTGTATTCTAGTCGACTTGTTGTTGGCGGGGATAGAAAAAGCCGCCGGACCTGGATGATAAGCCCGGCGGTTGGGGTGTTGCTATGGGTTAGTTCGCATCACAGGCCTGGTTGGTCAGGCCGTTGGCTACCCCCTGAAGGGCAGGTTTGGGGTTGAAGTCATGGTCGAACAGCAGTGGCCAGTCTTCGTGCTTATTGTTGAACAGGGCCTGATTCAGCCAGGTATCCGCATCCCAGACGCCCCA
>ENA-UOVV01001058-UOVV01001058.1-compost-metagenome-genome-assembly--contig:-NODE-1058-length-24248-cov-6.691192_pt1 | contig 24248 bp, 32 predicted proteins | sample MGYA00238155_ERZ761577 | MGnify/ENA primary metagenome ERZ761577 (study PRJEB28898, sample SAMN06268775) | compost metagenome | isolation source: Emeryville, CA | place: USA:Emeryville, CA | collected...
CCCGGTCAGCCCGTGGGGTAAGCCCGAGGGCCGCCCCCGCCGGGCCAACAAGCCCAGCGACAAACTCATCGTCCGACGCCGGCGCACCGGCAAGAAGCACCACCGGTAATAGAGAGCAGCCAGGGACTAAGAGATGCCACGCAGCCTTAAGAAGGGTCCGTTCGTCGACGACCATCTGCTCAAGAAGGTCGACGCGCAGAACGAGAAGAACACCAAGCAGGTCATCAAGACCTGGTCGCGTCGGTCGACCATCATTCCCGATTTCATCGGGCACACCTTCGCGGTGCATGACGGTCGCAAGCACGTTCCCGTGTTCGTCACCGAGGCGATGGTCGGGCACAAGCTCGGCGAATTCGCACCCACTCGCACGTTCAAGGGTCACATCAAGGATGACCGGAAAGCGAAACGGCGGTAATGACTACGACGACTGAGTACCCGTCCGCGACCGCGAAGGCGCGGTTCGTGCGCGTGTCGGCGACCAAGGCGCGCCGCGTCATCGACCTGGTGCGCGGTAAGTCGGTGTCCGACGCACTCGACATCCTGCGGTGGGCGCCGCAGGCCGCCAGCGAGCCGGTCGCCAAGGTGATCGCCAGCGCCGCGGCCAACGCCCAGAACAACAACGGCCTCGATCCGAGCACCCTGGTGGTCGCCACGATCCACGCTGACGAGGGCCCGACCGGCAAGCGCATCCGGCCGCGCGCGCAGGGTCGTGCGTTCCGGATCCGCCGGCGCACCAGCCACATCACCGTGGTGGTGGAGAGCCGGCCGACCCGCGAGCAGCGCGGTGGGCAGGCCTCGGCCGCCGCCGCACGGGCGCGTCGGGCGCAGGCCAGCAAGGCCGCGGCGGCGAAGAAGGCCCCGGCCACCAAGGCGGCGGCGGAGACGTCGGCGCCGGAGAAGGCCGCCAAGAAGGCCGCGCCGGAGAAGGCGGGCGCACAGAAGGCAGCCGCCAAGAAGGCGCCGGCCAAGAAGGCCGCCAAGAAGGCCGAAACGACTGAAAAAGCTTCTGCCGAAGCGAAGGAGGGCTCGGAGTAGTGGGCCAGAAAATCAATCCCCACGGCTTCCGGCTCGGGATCACCACCGACTGGAAGTCCCGGTGGTATGCCGACAAGCAGTACGCCGACTACGTCAAGGAGGACGTGGCGATCCGTCGGCTGCTGGCCACTGGTCTCGAGCGTGCGGGCATCGCCGATGTGGAGATCGAGCGCACGCGCGACCGGGTGCGCGTCGACATCCACACCGCGCGGCCGGGCATCGTGATCGGCCGCCGCGGCACCGAGGCGGACCGCATCCGCGCCGACCTGGAGAAGCTGACCGGCAAGCAGGTGCAGCTGAACATCCTCGAGGTGAAGAACCCCGAGTCACAGGCCCAGCTGGTGGCCCAGGGCGTCGCCGAGCAGCTGAGCAACCGCGTGGCGTTCCGCCGGGCGATGCGCAAGGCGATCCAGTCGGCCATGCGCCAGCCCAACGTCAAGGGCATCCGGGTGCAGTGCTCGGGTCGCCTGGGCGGCGCCGAGATGAGCCGTTCGGAGTTCTACCGCGAGGGTCGGGTGCCGCTGCACACGCTGCGCGCCGACATCGACTACGGCCTGTACGAGGCGAAGACCACCTTCGGGCGGATCGGCGTGAAGGTCTGGATCTACAAGGGCGACATCGTGGGCGGCAAGCGTGAGCTGGCCGCTGCGGTGCCTGCCGGTGCCGAGCGTCCGCGCCGCGAGCGTCCGTCGGGCAGCCGGCCGCGCCGCAGCGGTGCGTCGGGCACCACCGCCACGGGCACCGAGGCCGGCCGTGCCGCCAGCGGTGCCGAGGAAGCGCCGGCCGTCGCCGAGGCGACTGGGGGCACCGAGGCGGCCGCGGGCACCGCGGCCCCAGAAAGCACGGAGAGCTAAGACATGCTGATTCCCCGCAAGGTCAAGCACCGCAAGCAGCACCACCCCCGTCAGCGCGGCATCGCCAGCGGCGGCACGACGGTGAGCTTCGGTGACTACGGCATCCAGGCGCTCGAGCACGCCTACATCACCAACCGGCAGATCGAGTCCGCTCGTATCGCCATCAACCGGCACATCAAGCGTGGCGGCAAGGTGTGGATCAACATCTTCCCGGACCGTCCGCTGACCAAGAAGCCCGCCGAAACCCGCATGGGTTCGGGTAAGGGTTCGCCAGAATGGTGGGTGGCCAACGTGAAGCCGGGTCGGGTGCTGTTCGAGCTGAGTTACCCCGACGAGGGCATCGCGCGGGCGGCGCTGACGCGCGCTATCCACAAGCTTCCGATCAAGGCACGCATTGTTACCCGAGAGGAGCACTTCTGATGGCAGTGGGTGTGACGCCGGGCGAGCTTCGCGAGCTGACCGACGAAGAATTGAAGGAGAAACTGCGCGAGTCCAAGGAAGAGCTGTTCAATCTGCGCTTCCAGATGGCGACGGGGCAGTTGAGCAACAACCGCCGGCTGCGCACGGTCCGGCAGGAGATCGCGCGGGTGTACACCATCCTGCGCGAACGTGAACTGGGTCTGGCTTCCGGGCCGGTAGGTGAAGGATCGTAATGGCTGAAACGAAAGACAAGGCGAAGGCGAAGGGTCCGGCCCGCACGCCGCGCAAGGAGACCCCGCGCGGACGGCGCAAGACCGCCATCGGCTACGTGGTGTCGGACAAGATGGAGAAGACCATCGTCGTTGAGCTGGAGGACCGCAAGTCGCATCCGCTCTACGGCAAGATCATCCGCACCACCTCCAAGGTGAAGGCGCACGACGAGGAGGGCATCGCCGGCGTCGGCGACCGCGTTTCGCTGATGGAGACGCGTCCGCTGTCGGCCACCAAGAGGTGGCGGCTGGTTGAGATCCTCGAGAAAGCCAAGTAACTCAACGTCGAAAGAGGCTCCCGCGCCCGGTGGCGTCGGGGGCCTCTTCGCTTTGACCAGTCCGTTTGGATTATTCGCCGGGATGATTAACCTGGGAGCGGATGAGGGTGGGAATTCAGCGGATACTGGGTGCGGTCACCGTCGGCGTCGTGTGTGCGGTGGTCACAGCGGGACCGGTGTCGGCACAGTCCGGTGGCGCGGGCCAGCCGGCGGAGGCGCCGACGTTGAGCCTCAGCTCGCTCGGCGCGGACGGCGACATCGCCCTGTACGGGTTCTCCGGCTCGCACTCGATCACCGTGCCGGTGCCGAAGGGGCTGACCCCCGGCGCGTTGACCGCCGATCTCGAGCTACCGCCGTATGTCGGCGGCGGGACTTTGATTGTCACCCAAGAGGATCGGACGCTGTCGCGGGTGGAGTTGCTGGCCACCGACACGACGCCGATCACTATTCCGCTGACGGGTGCCAGGGTGGTCGACGACACGGTGTCGTTCACCGTGCGCAGCAGGCTGCTGCCCGAGGAGGGCGAGTGTCTGTTCAACCCGACCGTTCCGCTGAAACTCACCGACGCCGCGATCGCCTACACGGGTAGCGAAGAGGTGACCGACACGGTCGCCGACTTCCTGCCGCCGGTGCTGGCGCGCCTGACGATCTTCGTTCCGAAGACGCCGTCGACCGCCGAGTCGGACGCCGCGGTGAAGCTGACCACCGCCGTCGTCTCGCGATACGGCGACCAACACCCCGAGGTCCGCCTCGCCGCGTTACCCGGGAACGGGCAGCCGCCGCCGTCTGGGCCGTTGGAGCGCAACGTCGTCATCCGAGAGGGCGGCGATCCGGGCGTCGCGGTGCAGGGTGATCGTGCCGGGGTGCCCGCTCTGCTGATCACCGGTAGCGGCGCCGAACTCGACGACCAGGTGCAGCTGCTCGACAGTGAGCTGTCCAGATTGGCATTAGCGCGCAAGGCCGTTGCCGGGCCGACGAAGTCGTCGTCGGATCAGACCGCCAAGCAGGCCTCGCTCACCGATCTCGGCCAACCCACGCTCAGCGCCACCGCCTTCGAACCCCGGGTGGTGTTGCCCATCGACCAGACCCGGCTCGGCGGCCCGGTGCGCGATGTGCGTGTCGATCTGAAGGGTTCCTACACCCCGTTGCCGTCCACGGTGGGCGGTCAGATCGTGGTTTCGGTCGGCGATGTGACGCTCGACAGGTGGGCCGCGGAGTCCACTGGTACCATCGACCGCTCTGTCACGATCCCCAACTCCGAACTGGAGCGGGTGACCGACTTGTCGATAGCGCTGGAGATCGCGGGCAATACGGGGCAGTGCGGCGAATTCCAGCCGACCACGTTGCGTATCGATGGCTCGACGACGATCAACAGCGCACCTGATCCGGCCCAAAGCGTTGGCTTCCAATCGATTCCGCAGTCCCTGCTGCCGAAGACGCAGATAGGTCTCGAAGAGGGATCGCTGGAGGCGACGTCCGCCGCGGTAGCGATCGGCGCCGGCCTCCAGCGGCTGAGCGGCCCGCGAATCGACACCGAGGTGACGTCGCTGGACGATGCGATCGCGGGATCGCTGCCCGCCGTGTTGATCTCAACCGACTCCTGGGACAGCGAGAATGTGGTGCCGCCGGTGCGCAGCGACAGCGACGGGCAGCTCACCGTGTCACCGGTCGGCGGCAGCGGTGGCGCCAGCCTTGAGCTCGATCCCAGCCTGAAGTTCGCCTCGCTTCAGGTCGGCCGCAGCGGGAATCGCACCCTGCTGTTCGCGATCTCGGATACTGGACCGAAAGACCTTGTGGCACTGCTTGATTGGTTAGACTCCGAGCCAAGTCGGTGGGCCAATCTGACCGGCACCGCGCTGCTCGCGCGGCCCGGTGCCGAACCGGTGCATGTCGACACCGACGAGGTGCTCGCCGCGCCCACAGCTACCACCACCAGCCCACTGTGGTGGATCGCCATCGGTGCCGGCGTGATCGTGCTGGGCGGCATCGCTGTTCTGGTGGTGCGCCGCGTTGCTCACAAGTAGTAACCCCCGCTTGTGAGCTGAACCACCGTCTTCGGTTCATGAAGAGTCAAACACTTATCGCGCTCCTGTGCTGCGCATACCGTCGCTCCGGTCACATGCCGAGAATCAGATGCAGTAGGAGCGTTGATGGTCGCCGTCTCATTGCGGGACGTGAAGGTGGGCGCACAGGATGTGCACCGCTGGATTCAGGAGATGGGTTGGACCTCGGAGTCGATCCGGTCGAAGTACCCGACTAAATATCAGTTCGACGGCGGTACCCGCGAGCAGTTCAAGCTGATCGTCGGCGAGTACTGCCGGATGGAGAACGAAAAGGACGACCGGCAATACGGCTCGCTGGTGGACAGTTTGGCCCGGTTGCACGCCGGTGGCCGCATCGAGCCCCGCTGGGCGGAGATGATGAAGTTCGTCAGCTCGTTTCTCGAGTTGGGGGAGTACGCGTCGATCGGCGGTTCGGCGATGCTCTACGACGCGGTCGTGTCTCCGGAACAGCGCAACGGATACCTTGCGCAGGTCGAGGACGAGGTGCGCCACACGAACCAGCTTGGCTACCTGAAGAAGTACTTCGCCTCCCAGTACTACGACCCGGCCGGGTTCACCGGTCCGCGGCAGCACCGACACGGCAACCCGCTGTTCTGGAACAACCGCCAGCAGGCCTGCGAGACATTCGTCTCCGGCGACCCGGTGCTGATCTCGCTGAATCTGCAGATGGTCGCCGAAGCGTGCTTCACCAACCCGCTGGTGGTCGCGATGACCGAGTGGGCCGCCGCCAACGGCGACGAGGTCACCCCGACGGTGTTTCTGTCGATCCAGTCCGATGAGTTGCGCCACATGGCAAACGGCTATCAGACGATCGTGTCGGTCATCGAGAACGACCACAACATGCAGTACCTGCAGACCGATCTGGAGAACGCGTTCTGGATCCAGCACCGCGGATTCAGTTCGATGATCGGCCGCGCGTTCGAGTACGGCGCCGTCAACCGCGCCGAACCGTGGGCCGAGACCTGGAACAAGTGGGTCATCGAGGACTGGGGCGGCATCTGGATGGGGCGGTTCGCCCGGTTCGGACTGGAGTCGCCGCGCAACCTCGCTGACGCCCGGCGCGACGCGTACTGGGCACACCACGACGCGTTCGCGATCGCCTATGCGCTGTGGCCGTTCGTCGGATGCCGGCTGGAACTGCCGCGCGATACCGACAAGGAGTGGTTCGAACGGCATTACGCGGGCTGGCACTCGTCGCTGGGCTGGGCGTTCGACCACTGGCGCGACATCGGGGTCGAGGATCCCGCGAACCGGACCAGCCCGATTGAGCACCTCATCGAACTCGGCAAGGTGCTGCACTTCTGCCGGGTGTGCCAGTCGCCGCTGCTGCAGTTGCGCACCGAACCGCACGAGTCGAGCGCGAACGCCACGCCCGCCTCGGTGCAGACCCGCATCATCGAGTACGGCGGACGCAAGCACGCCTTCTGCTCGGACTGGTGCGAACGGCTGTACCTGCAGGAGCCCGAACGCTACACCGGGGAGAACTTCCTGGAGATCTTCGACGGCTGGGAGCTGTCCGAGATCGTGCGCGCCACCGGTGGCGTGCGCAGCGACGGGAAAACCCTGGTCGCCCAACCGCATCTGAACAGCGAGCGGCTGTGGACGCTCGATGATCTGGCCGCGCTCAACATCGTCGTGCGTGATCCTCACGTCGCCGGTGTCAGCTTCGAGAAGTTCTGACGGCAGAAGAGGCATTCGACGTGAGCAACACCTACCGGCGCAGTCTGCTCAACCCCGAGCACGATACCGAGCGTGAACCGCTCGAGACGCAGCGCACCGCCGTTCATTTCGCCAACCCGTACCGCAGGCGCATCTCCGAGTACGAGCAGGTGCTGCTGCACACCCAGCCCAACCCGGACTGGGTGCGCGGCGGCATCGGCGTCGGCGGCTGGACCACCCGGTTCCCCGGCGGCCGCGGTCCGTGGGAGAACTACTTCACCGAGGTGCGCTGCACCGACTGGTTCGCATTCCGCGATCCCGAAGGCCGTTGGCAGCGACCCTATGTGGCGGAGAAGGCTGACCAGTGGCGCAACACGACCCGGCTGTTCACCACGTTCAGCAGCCACGGGCTGCACCGCAGTACCGATCGCGAGTGGTTCGAGACGATCATCGCCGAACACCTCGGCGCGCTGGTGCTGCACGACTACGGCATCTTCATGGCGCTGGGCGCACCGATCCGCGACGTTCTGGTGGATACGCTGCGGGTGGCGGTGGTCAACTACGCCGTCGACTTCCTGGACAGCGCGCAACAGATCCAGGCCGAGAAGGTGTTCTTGAGCCAGGTGCTCGACGAATCGGCGGGCGAGCTCGAGCCGGCGAAGCGCCGATGGCTTTCGGATCCGCTGTTCGCCGGCGCGCGCAGGTTCGTCGAACGGCTGTGGGCGGATGGCTACGACCATGTCGAGGTGGTCTTCGCGCTGGCGTTGATCTACGAGCCGCTGTTCGGGCGGTTCGTTCGCCGCGAGTTCTTCTACCGGCTCGCGCCGCTGCACGGCGATCAGCTCACCCCGCAGGTGCTGTGGCCGTTCTTCCGATCCACCGAGGCCGCCGACACCTGGGCCCGCGAACTGTTCGGACGCCTGCTCGGCGGCGACGCGGAGTTCGGCGAATACAACAAGCGGGTCTTCGACTGGTGGACGCGGCGGTGGCTGCCGCGCGCGATCGAGGCGGTCGCCGACATCTCGCCGCTGTTCACCGCGACCGAGCTGCTGCGCAGTTCGCACGTCGTCTCTCCGCGGGAGATCTTCGAAAAGGTTGCGGCCGAATGGCTCAGCGACTACGCGCCGATCTGGGAGTCGAAGGTGACCCTCGACGAACTGCTCGACGCCTACGACAACGCGACGAAAGTGAGCAGTGCCGCATGACCGCACCCATCCCACACCACGTAGCCGTCGACCGTCGCGTCTCCAGCGTCGACAAAGACGAGCTGCGGGCCAAGCTCTTCAGCGAAGAGGGGGTGTCCGAGTCCCGCCGCGTGGTGCTGACGCTGACCAAGGCCGACGAGATCGAGGCCACCGTCGAGTGGCTGGCGGAGCGCTACGCCGACGAGCCCGGCTTCACGATCGAGGACAGTGGGACCTACTACCGCATCGACGCCGACGAGGGTTTCGAGATCGACGCCGACGAGATCGCCGAGATCCTGGGCCATCCGTTCTCGGTGTACGACCTGCTGGTCAACGTTTCGACGACGATCGGCCGGGCCTACGTGAACGGCAACGTCTTCGCCATCACCACCGACCTGTTGGGCTGGGAGCGTGAGGTCCCGCGGTGAGCACCGAGTACAAGGTCGCGCTCACCTTCGAAGGCGCCGACCGGATCGACATCGTCTGCCGTGACGACGAGGACGTGGTGACGGCGGCGTTCCGCCAGGGGCACCTGCTGCTCACCGAATGCCGGGAGGGCAGCTGCGCCACCTGCCGCGGCTTCCTCGTCGACGGCGATTACGACGAACTGTTGCCGCACAGTCCGCATGCGCTCACCGACGCCGAGGAGGAGGAGGGCTACATCCTGGCCTGCCGACTGCGGCCGACCAGCGACCTGGAGATCGACTTCGACTATCCGGTCGACCGGGTGGGCCGCTACGAGGACGAGGAGCGCACCGGCCAGATCGTGACTGTCGAGAAGATCTCGAACACGGTGGCGCGGGTGGTGGTGCGTACCAACGCCTCACAGGAGCCGCTGACCTGGGAGCCGGGCCAGTACGTCAAGGTCACCATCCCGTCGATCGGGGTGACCCGCGACTACTCGATGGCCAACGTGGCCGGCGGCGGACGGGACCTGGAGCTGCTGGTGCGGCTGCTGCCCGACGGCCGGTTCTCCGGGCATGTGGCCAGCGGACTCGCGCTGGGGGAGCCGGTTCGGCTGCGGGGTCCCTTCGGTGCCTTCGGTTTTCACGGAGAATCCACACCGGTGTTCGTCGCGGGGGGTACCGGGTTGGCGCCGATCCTGTCGATCCTGCGGTCTCTCGATGGTTCCGATGTGCGGGCGCGACTGATCTTCGGCGTCGCTTCCTCCGACGATCTCTTCGAGACCGCCGCGCTTGCCGACCTCGCCGGCGCGCTGCCGAACCTCGAGGTGGTCACCACCGTCGAACGGCCGGGCGACGACTGGTCCGGCGCGGTGGGCCGGGTGACCGACCACCTCGGTGCCGTCGACCCGACCAGCGCGTATTACCTGTGCGGACCGCCCACGATGATCGACGCCGTCGAGGCGGTGCTGAGCCGAGAAGGCGTGCCGCGCAACCACATCCATACCGAGCGATTCCTCGAGACGGGAGAGCAGACATCATGAGCCGGGCCGACAGGGCCACCGCGGTGGCGGGTGCGAAGCCCAGAACCGAATATCCACCATTCGGCGACCAGTCGTTGCGCCAGGAGTGGACCGAGCGACTCGCGGGTGTCGAGAGTCTCGATGCCGCGGTGCAGTTGCTCACCCAGTGGCGCAGCGAGCACCTCGCCGGTGCGCTCGAGGAGTCCGACGCGCTGTGGATCGAGGCGCGCATCGAGGACCGGGTCGCGGTGCTGCGGCTCGCCGAGCGCACACCCGAGGAGATCGACTCCACCGCGCTGACCGGTGAGTCGATCGCCGAGGTCACCGAACGCGCACTGGCCGAGGCGCGCAGCACCGACGACGTGGTGCGCCTCGAGGAACTGGTCACGCAGTTCCGGCGCAACTACAAGCCGCCGGTGATTCCGACGGTGCCGTTCATGCGCACCGAGACCGAACTCGTCGAAATCCTGATCAAACAACGGTCCAAAAACTGGTTCGACGAACCACTCGACGAACTGCGTCGGCGCCGCAACGCCGCACTAGTCCCAGCCCCGAAGGAGAACTGACCCATGCCCACCCTCGAATTCATCCAGCAGTCAGGAACATTGGGCTATGCCCTGCTGTTCGGCCCGGGAGTCGTCCTGCTGCTGATCGCGCTCGCGGTCAAGGGCGCGGTCAAGACCACCCATAACTTCGTCATCTCCGGTCGCCTGCTCGGCTTCGGCTTCGGCGTCGCGTCGCTGATCTCGGTGTGGACGTGGTCGATGGCGGTGATGCTGTCGTCGGCGCAGGCCTACACCTGGGGCACGTCGGGTCTGGTCTGGTTCATCGTGCCCAACGGGCTGGCGGTGATCATCATGGTGCCGTTCGGTCTGAAGGTGCGGCAGAAGATGCCCGCCGGCTACACGCTGGCGGAGTTCATCCGCGCCCGGTTCCAGACCGGCATCAGCAGCGTCGCCACGCTCGTGTTCCTGATCGGCGCGCTGCTCGGCGTCATCATGATCAACCTGGCCGGCCTGGTGCTGGTCATGCACACCATCTTCGGGCTCACCCCGATCAGCATCGTCATCACCGGCATCATCGTGGTGACCGTCTACTCGTACTTCGGTGGCCTGACCACCTCCGCCGTGACGGGCACCCTGAACACGCTGCTGCTCGGCGTGGGTTCGTCGGTCGTCGTGCTGTACGCGCTCGCCAAGGCGGGCGGTGCGCAGTTGGTGTTCAACGAGGTCGACAAGCTCGACACCCAGCACCTGAACCCGTTCAACCCGGTGACGGCGGCGAGCTTCGGCCTGGCGTTGGCGCTCGGCCTGCTGACCAACGTGATCGCCGATCAGTCGTTCTGGCAGCGTGTTTGGGCGATCCGGCCGCGCGATCTGGGCCGCAGCTTCCTGTGGGCGGGCATCTGGTTCTACCCGATCCCGTTGGCGCTGGGCCTGCTCGGCTTCATCGGTGTGGCCGCCGGGGTGACGCTGGACGACCTCGGTGACCTGGGTGCGGGTGCGGTCGGCCCGCACGTCATCGCCAGCCTGGGTCTGCCGGTGATCATCGTCGCGCTGTACACGCTGGTGGTCGTCAACGCGTGCTTCGCGGCCATCGACGGTGCGCTGTCGGGGGTGACGTCGCTGGTGGCGGTCGACATCGTGCACCGGTACTTCCCGAAAGTGTCCGAGCGCACGCTGCTGGGCATCACCAAGACCAGCATGATCGTCGCGGCGGCCATCGCGGGTGGCGTGGTGCTGACCGGTATCGACTACGTGAATCTCGTTACCACCGTGTACTTCTACGGCACCAGCCTGCTCATCCCGGTGACCCTGAGCATCTTCTGGGACCGGATGACGGGCCCGGCCTACGTGTGGGGTGTCATCGCCGGCATCGCGGTCGGCGGCCCACTGCGGGAGACGCTGGGGCCGACGTACGGTCCGCTGTTCGGGATCATCGGCCTGATCGCGGCCTCGGCCATCGTGTCGGTGCTGGTGAGCCTGCGCTCCAACACCCGGTTCGACTTCGACAAGTTGGCTGAGGGCAACTCCGCTCTGCTCGAGCGCGAGGACACCTCGGCCGGCGCCAAAGAGCCCGAACCGGCCGGCCAGCAGTAGACGTCCAATTCAGAAAGGCCAGACATGACCATCTTCTACATCGGCGCGGCGGTCGGTGCCGTCCTCGCCGTCGTATACCTGATTGTCGGAACCCTCAGCTTCCTGAGGATCCGGCGGGAACTGTTGAACAACAACGTGATCGCTTCGATCGAGGCCGAGGATAACGATCCGGAAGGCGTCGCGCTGGTGCCCGGGTTCGGGTGGAAGGCGACGCTGGCGGTGCTGACGTCGTTCGTGCTGTTGGTCGTCGCCTCCTACAGCGGCGCGTTCTGGTACGTGCTGGCGCTCAGCGGACTCGGCACCGCCGCGGCGGTCATCGCGGCGTTCGTGCTCGAGCTGCGCAACGATCGAGTCGAAACGCTGGTGCCATGACGAAGAGGAAGGCACATCTGCTCGGCTTCGTCCAGCACGGCGTGATGAATCACGCGTCCACGATGTGGGCCCATCCGCGGGACAAGGTCGGCTACCACTGGTCGCGCCCGGAGTACTGGCGCGATCTCGGCCGGATCATGGAGCGCGGCCTGTTCGACGCGATGTTCATCGCCGACGAGCTGGCGCCGTATACGACCTACAAGGGCAGCTCCGACCCGGTCGTCAAGTACGCCGGCCAGTGTCCGGTGCACGAGCCCGCGACGCTGGTGCCGCTGGTGGGCGCGTTCACCAAGCATCTGGGGATCGGGATCACGCTGTCGACGTCCTTTATCCCGCCGTACATGATGGCCCGGCACCTGTCCACGCTGGACCACCTGACCAATGGTCGTGTCGGCTGGAACATCGTCACGTCATACTCCAAGAGCGAGTTTCAGGCGATGGGCAAGGAGAACCTGACCCCGCGCGACAAGCGCTACGAGGTCGTCGACGAGTACATGCAGATCCTCTATCAGCTGTGGGACTCGTGGGACGACGACGCGATCATCTACGACCGAGAGACCGGCGTGTTCGCGGATCCGTCGAAGGTCCGCGAGATCGACTTCCAGGGACAGTTTTTCCGGTCCAAGGGCCGTCACTTCGTCGCGCCGTCGCCGCAGCGTCGTCCGGTGCTGTGGCAGGCCGGCTCATCGGATCAGGGTCGCGAGTTCGCCGCGAAGCACGCCGAATCGGTGTTCGGCATCTTCCCGACGCCCAAGACGATGAAGGCCTACGCCGACGACATCCGAAGCCGCGCCGACAACAACGGCCGCGATCCGGAGTCGGTGAAGCTGATCTACGGCCTGCAGACCGTCATCGACCGCGACAAGTCCAGGGCGAACGACCGGTACGCCGAGTTCGTCGAGAACATCCAGATCGAGAGCGCGCTGGGAATCCTGTCCGGGCACACGGGATTCGACTTCTCCACGCTGGATCTCGACGACAACGTGGTCGACGCCGATGTGCAGGGCATCCGCGGTCTGTTCGACGCGATTCTGGAGGCCAAAGACGGCGCGCCGGTCACGGTGCGCGAGGCCGCGCAGATCTACGGGGTGTCGATGGGCGCGCCCGTGGCGGTCGGCACGCCGGCGGATGTGGCCGATCAGATGGAGCAATATCTCGACGAGGGCGGCTGCAACGGCTTCATGATGCTGGCCACCGATACGCCGGGCTGCTTCAACGACATGACCGAACTGCTGGTGCCGGAGCTACAGCGGCGGGGTCGCTTCCGTACCCGGTATCCCGGAACGACGCTGCGGGAGAGCCTGCAGGAGTACTAGTCCGGGCGGACGCTGGTGAGCTGACTGATGCGCTGCGGCGACACGTGCAGAAGCTCGGCGGCGTCGCGCACGGGGATGCCTGCGCCGGTGAGGTCGCGAGCGAGATTCCTGACGGCGGTCGCGGCCTCCTTCTCGGCCATCTCGGCGCGCTGGCGCAGAACCTCGACCTGACGCGCGGAACCGAGAACATCGCCGACGCCGGGCACAGTTGATGCGGACGATATGCGCGGTGACCTCGGACGGCTCGCTGTCTGTGCTGATCGCGATGAGGTCGCGCGCCATCTCCTCGACCTCGTTTAACCGACGAGCCTGAGTGATCTGGTCGATCTCGGGCACACGGATCATCCACCAGCGGCCTTCACGGGCGACCTCGACCTGGTACTCGCGCTTCACTTCCCCTCACTCTCCTAGCGAAAAATATCAGCAGGTCAGGACCTGTGGATAAGTTCTTCGGGTGTCGGTGGCGGCTGGCATAATCGAATGCATGTTCGACTCCGAGTTCGCCGACGCCGATGACGCGGCCGTCGTCGCGGCGATCGAGGAGCACACGCGCCTGGCGGCCGTGGCGGATGCGCGGCGGTTGGCGGCGACGGCGGAGTTGGAGCGTCGTCGGGTCGTCCGTGGTGCTGAGCGGGAGACGTGGGTTTTCGACGGCTGGGCGGGCGCGGCCGCGGAGGTAGGCGCGGCGATGACGGTGGGGCAGAGGCGGGCCTCGGCGCAGATGCACATCGCGGTCGCACTGCGGGACCGGTTGCCCCGCGTGGCGGCACTGTATATGCAGGGCCTGATCAGTTCGCGGATCGTCGCGACGATCACGTGGCGAACCACGCTGGTCGAGGACCCCGAGGCGATGGCGTTGATCGACGCCGCGATCGCCGACCATGCAGGCAAGTGGGGGCGGTTGTCGGACGACCGGCTTGACCAGGCCGTTGATGTATGGGTCGCCCAGTTCGATCCGGATGCGTTGCGCAACAGTGAAAGCGCGGTACGGTCGCGGGATTTCGTCATCGGCGATATGGATGACCCCGCGGGTGTGGTATCGGTGTGGGGCCGGATATTGGCCACCGACGCCAAGACGGCCAAGAAGCGCATCGCGGACATGGTCGAGGCGGTGTGTGAGGACGATCCGCGACGAGCGGGGGAGCGGCGCGCCGATGCGGTGGGTGCGATCCTCGCGGGCCGCGATGTGCTCGATTGTCGGTGTGGGCGCGAGAACTGCGCGGCGGCGGGTCGACGGCCATCGTCAAACGTCGTGATCCATGTGGTGGCCGATCAATCCGCGGTCGAGGCGGCGTCGAAGCCGAAGCCGGGGGCGGCCACACCTGCAGGGACAGCCGTTCTGCTGGGTGGAGACGTCCTGCCGACTCCGGTGCTCGCAGAGGTTGTTCGCGGCGGCGCCAAGGTGAAGCCGATCCTCGTGCCGGACGCGGAACCCGAACCGCACTATCGACCGTCGGCGCGGTTGGCGGAGTTCGTCCGGATGCGCGACATGTTCTGCCGGGCGCCGGGCTGCGACGTGCCCGCCGACCGCTGCGAACTGGACCACACGATTCCTTATCCGTTCGGGCCGACACATGCGTCGAACATCAAATGTCTCTGTCCGACAAACCATCTGGGCAAGACCTTCGACGACTGGCAGGACATCCAGCTAGCCGACGGCACGGTGATCTGGATTTCGCCCAGCGGTCAGAAGTACATCACCAAACCGGGCAGCACGCTGTTCTTCCCGACGTGGGATATCACCACCGCAGACCTGCCGCCACCGATCGTAATACTCACCTCTAACGGGGACCGCACCGCGATGATGCCGAGGCGACGACGCACCCGCGCCGCCGATGAAGCCGCACGCATCCAAGCCGAACGCGCGCGCAACCAACGGCAGCTCCCGTTCTGATTACCCGACGCTGACCGCGATCCCGTCGAGTAGTTGGCCTAGCCCCGACCGGAATTCGGCGGTCCCGCCGACGCCTAGTAACGCAGCCGTCAATTTCCGTCTAGCCCGGCGACCCGGCGGGGTAGTCTCCCGCCATGGCTACGGACTTCAATGGCAAGATCGAACTCGACATTCGCGACTCGGAGCCGGACTGGGGTCCCTATGCCGCGCCGACCGCGCCCGACGATGCGCCCAACGTGCTCTACCTCGTCTGGGACGACATCGGCATCGCCACCTGGGACTGCTTCGGCGGCCTGGTCGAGATGCCGACGATGCGCCGCGTCGCCGAGCGCGGCGTCCGCCTCTCGCAGTTCCACACCACTGCGCTGTGCTCGCCCACCCGCGCCTCGCTGCTGACCGGGCGCAACCCAACCACCGTCGGGATGGCGACCATCGAGGAGTTCACCGACGGCTTCCCCGGGATGAACGGCCGCATCCCCTTCGAGACCGCACTGCTGAGCGAGGTCCTCGTCGAGCGCGGCTACAACACCTACGCGATCGGCAAGTGGCACCTGACCCCGGTGGAGGAGACCAACCTCGCCGCCACCAGACGGCACTGGCCGGTGGGCCGCGGCTTCGAGCGGTTCTACGGCTTCCTCGGCGGCGAGACGGACCAGTGGTACCCCGACCTCGTCTACGACAACCACCCGGTGCCCCCGCCCGGCACCCCCGAGGACGGCTACCATCTGTCGAAGGACCTGGCGGACAAGACGATTGAGTTCATCCGCGACGCCAAGGTCATCGCTCCCGACAAACCGTGGTTCGCCTACGTCTGCCCGGGCGCGGGCCATGCGCCGCACCACGTCTTCAAAGAGTGGGCCGACCGCTACGCCGGCAAGTTCGACATGGGCTACGAGCGCTACCGCGAGATCGTGCTCGAGAACCAGAAGAAACTCGGCATCGTCCCACCCGACACCGAGCTCTCCCCGCTTAACCCGTACTCCGACGTCAAGGGGCCCAACGGTGAACCGTGGCCCGCGCAGGACACCGTGCGGCCGTGGGATTCGTTGAGTGACGACGAGAAGCGGCTGTTCGCGCGGATGGCCGAGGTGTTCGCCGGCTTCCTGTCCTACACCGACGCCCAACTCGGCCGCATCATCGACTTCCTCGAGGAGACCGGCCAACTCGACAACACGATCATCGTGGTGATCTCCGACAACGGCGCCAGCGGCGAGGGCGGCCCAAACGGATCGGTCAACGAGGTGAAGTTCTTCAACGGCTACATCGACACCACCGAGGAGAGCCTCAAACGCATCGACAAGCTGGGCAGTCCGGAGACCTATAACCACTATCCGATCGGCTGGGCGATGGCGTTTAACACGCCGTACAAGTTGTACAAGCGCTACGCCAGTCACGAAGGCGGGATCGCCGACCCCGCGATCATCAGCTGGCCCAAGGGAATTACCGCGCACGGCGAGATTCGAGACCACTACATCAACGTCTGCGACGTCACCCCGACGGTGTACGACCTGTTGGGCATCACGCCGCCCGAGACCGTTCGGGGTATCCCGCAGAAACCGCTCGACGGCGTGAGTTTCAAGCCGGCCCTCGATGATCCGAGCGCCGACACCGGCAAGACGACCCAGTTCTACACGATGCTGGGTACTCGCGGGATCTGGCACGACGGTTGGTTCGCCGACACCGTCCACGCCGCCTCGCCCTCGGGCTGGTCGCACTTCGACAAGGACCGCTGGGAGTTGTTCCACATCGCGTCCGACCGCAGCCAGTGCCACGACCTCGCGGCCGAGAACCCGGACAAACTCGAAGAACTCAAGGAACTCTGGTTCGCCGAGGCCAAGCACTACAACGGTCTGCCGCTCAACGACCTCAACATCCTGGAGACGATCGGGCGCTGGCGCCCGCTCATCGCGGGTGGCCGCGACTCCTACACGTACTACCCGGGCACCGCCGACGTCGGACTCGGCGCGGCGGTCGAGATCAACGGCCGCTCATTTGCCGTGCTCGCCGAGGTGGCCATCGACAGTCCCGACGCCGAGGGCGTCATCATCAAACACGGCGGCGCCCACGGCGGCTACACGCTGTTCTGCCAGGGCGGGAGGCTGCACTTCGTCTACAACTTCCTCGGCGACGAGGAACAGCTGCTGACCGCGCCCGACCCGCTGCCGGTCGGTCAGCACACCTTCGGCGCGTCGTTCACCAGGACCGGCACCATCGAGGGCGCCCCGACGCCGATCGGCGACGCCGGCCTCTACATCGACGGCCAGCAGGTGGCGTCGAAGTCCGGAATGCGCACTCACCCCGGCACATTCGGGCTCGCATCGGCGGCGCTGTCGGTCGGCCGCAACAGCGGATCGCCGGTGTCACGCGCGTACCGGCCGCCGTTCCCGTTCACCGGTGGCACCATTGCCAAGGTGAACGTTGACGTGTCTGGCAAGCCGTATGTGGACGTGGAACGCGAGTTCGCCCGCGCCTTCGCGAAGGACTGACGTCCGCGCCATGACGAGACTGCTCGCGGCGGTTGCGCTGGTGCTCGTCGCGGCTGCGTGCACGCGGACCAGTCAGGGTGCGCCGGTCGCGGTCGGCACCGCGGCGCCGTCGTCGTCGATCACGAAGACCATCCCCACCCCGCAGGCCGACCTGACCGAACCCGGCATCGTGCCCACCACGGCGCCGGTGCCCGCCTGCCGCAACCCCGACCCGCCGCCGGTCAGCGTCGTCGCATCCGTCAACGATCCCGCGGCTCCGAAGATCACCGTCGCCCTGCCGGAAGGCTGGTCGACCACCGCGGGATCCGGTGATGTCGGCGCGAAACTACAAGGACCCGACGGTGTCTCGGCCACCGTGACGATCACCAGGACCGCACTCGACCCAGCCGCGGCCTTCCGGCAGTACGCCGACGATGCGATGGCGAGATCGCCGATCAGCAGCATCAGCGTGTTGCCTGCGGAGCTGTGCGGGTTCAGCGGCCAGAAGTTGATCGGGTCGTGGGCGGACGCGCCGGAGCAGGCCGTCACGTTCGGCGACCGACTCGCCCACATCCCGTCCGGCGACGCCGCATATCTGGTCGTGGTGCACGTGGAGGCGCCCGCGGCCACACCGGGTTTCGACCCGTTGACCTCGCCGTTGCTGGACGACTTCACGGTCGACCTACCCTGAGACCGTGCTCACCGATCTCGTCGAACTGCCTGCCGGACGATTCCGGATGGGCTCGACCCGGTTCTATCCCGAAGAGGCGCCCGAGCACACCGTGACCGTCGCCGCGTTCGCCATCGAGCGCCACCCGGTCACCAACGCCCAGTACGCCGAATTCGTCGACGCCACCGGCTATCTCACCGTGGCCGAACGGGAACTGGACCCCGCGCTGTACCCCGGCGCGGACCCCGCCGACCTGGTGCCCGGCGCGCTGGTGTTCCGGCCCACCGGTGGGCCCGTCGACCTGCGCGACTGGCGGCAGTGGTGGCACTGGGTGCCCGGGGCGTGCTGGCGGCACCCGTTCGGCCCGGACAGCGACATCGCCGACCGGATGGACCACCCGGTGGTCCAGATCGCCTACCAGGACGCGGCGGCCTACGCGCAGTGGGCCGGGCGCCGCTTGCCCACCGAAGCCGAATGGGAGTACGCCGCCCGCGCCGGCACCACGACGACCTATCCATGGGGTGACGACGCCAGCCCCGACGGCCGACTGATGGCCAACACCTGGCAGGGCGACTTCCCGTACCGCAACACCGGCGCGCTCGGCTGGGTGGGCACGTCGCCGGTCGACACGTTCCCGCCCAACGGGTTCGGGCTGCTCGACATGATCGGCAACGTGTGGGAGTGGACGACGACGCGGTTCGAGGGCCACCACCGACTCGATGACGCGAAGGGCTGCTGCACCCCGTCGCTGACCCCCGACCCGACCGTGAACCAGACCCTCAAGGGCGGGTCGCACCTGTGCGCCCCCGAGTACTGCCACCGCTACCGAGCGCCGGCACGGTCACCGCAGTCGCAGGACAGCGCGACGACGCACATCGGCTTCCGCTGCGTCGCCGATCACATCTGACGGCCGAACCGCACGGACAGCCGGCGGAACGCGCCCGGTGCCGACGCGCACCGTCGACGCGACGCGCAGCCAGGGGGCGGCGCCCGGCGATGGACGTCACGAAGCAGACCGCGCCGTGCCCGCGGGCCATTATCTGGGCAGCAGCGCCCTGGTCAGCTCGACCGGGCGTTGTTGACCAGCACATTCACCCGGCCGAACGCCGCGACCGCCGTGTCGGCCAGCCGCACCCGGTCGGCGGCCACCGCCAGGTCGGCGACCAGGGCTTTTCCGCCCACCTCGGCGAACCGGGCGGCCGCGACCCGCTCGATGCCCGCCGAGGCGCCGGTGACCAGCACGACCGTGTCCTGAAGCCGCATGGCCACCATCATCGCCGGCGGGTGACCAGCGGCGATTTGGTTTCCTGCAGGTCGTCCCATAGAATCAGGCGGTTGCCTTGGGCAGACCTCGGCCAGCTACTCGCAGGCCCCGCGTGCCCTTCGGTGACAGCAAGACCGCGCACGTTCAGGTCGGTATCTGGCGTGCAGACAAACACCAGGTCGAGGAGATCGAGTGATTCAGCAGGAATCGCGGCTGAAGGTCGCCGACAACACGGGCGCCAAGGAGATCCTGTGCATCCGTGTGCTCGGTGGCTCGTCGCGACGCTACGCCAGCATCGGCGACGTCATCGTGGCGACCGTCAAGGACGCCATCCCCGGTGGCAACGTCAAGCGCGGTGATGTGGTCAAGGCGGTGGTCGTGCGCACCGTCAAGGAGCGTCGCCGCCCCGATGGCAGCTACATCAAGTTCGACGAGAACGCCGCCGTGATCATCAAGCCCGACAACGATCCGCGGGGCACGCGCATCTTCGGCCCGGTCGGCCGCGAACTGCGCGAGAAGAAGTTCATGAAGATCGTCTCGCTTGCTCCGGAGGTGTTGTAGATGAAGGTGCACAAGGGCGACACCGTCCTGGTGATCTCCGGCAAGGACAAGGGCGCCAAGGGCAAGGTCCTGAAGGCCTACCCGGCGAAGCAGAAGGTGCTCGTCGAGGGCGTCAACCGGATCAAGAAGCACACCGCGATCTCGCGTAACGAGCGCGGCGCGCAGTCCGGCGGCATCGTCACCCAGGAGGCGCCGATCCACGTGTCCAACGTGATGGTGGTCGACTCCGACGGCAAGCCGACGCGCATCGGGTATCGCATCGACCAGGAGACCGGCAAGAAGGTCCGCATCGCCAAGACCAACGGCAAGGACATCTGATGACTACTGCTGAAAAGACCCTTCCGCGCCTCAAGCAGCGCTACCGCGAGGAGATCCGCGAGGCGTTGCAGAAGGAGTTCGGCTACGCCAACGTCATGCAGATTCCGAACGTGGTCAAGGTCGTCGTCAACATGGGTGTCGGCGACGCCGCCCGCGACGCGAAGCTGATCAACGGTGCGGTCAACGATCTGGCGTTGATCACCGGTCAGAAGCCGGAGATCCGCCGAGCCCGTAAGTCCATCGCGCAGTTCAAGCTTCGCGAGGGCATGCCGATCGGCGCGCGCGTCACGCTGCGGGGCGATCGCATGTGGGAGTTCTTGGACCGGCTGATCTCGATCGCGCTGCCGCGTATCCGCGACTTCCGTGGCCTGTCGCCGAAGCAGTTCGACGGCACCGGCAACTACACCTTCGGGTTGACCGAGCAATCGGTGTTCCACGAGATCGACGTGGACTCCATCGACCGCCCGCGGGGCATGGACATCACCGTCGTCACCTCGGCGACGACCGACGACGAAGGACGAGCGCTGTTGCGGGCGCTGGGCTTTCCGTTCAAGGAGAACTGAGCAGATGGCAAAGAAGGCTCTGGTCAACAAGGCCAACAAGAAGCCCAAGTTCAAGGTGCGCGCCTACACGCGGTGCAGCAAGTGCGGGCGTCCGCACTCGGTGTACCGCAAGTTCGGGCTGTGCCGTATCTGCCTTCGCGAGATGGCGCACGCCGGCGAACTGCCAGGCGTTCAGAAAGCCAGCTGGTAACAGCGATCAGACCACTAGACCCACACGAAACAGATTGCGGTAGGCCATCAAAGGATGGAACCGCCGCGAGGAAGGTGAACCGGCTGTCATGACTATGACGGACCCGATCGCAGACTTCTTGACACGTCTGCGCAACGCCAATTCGGCGTATCACGATGAGGTGAGGTTGCCGCATTCGAAGCTGAAGGCCAACATCGCCGAGATCCTCAAGAACGAGGGTTACATCGCCGATTACCGCACCGAGGATGCTCGGGTGGGTAAATCGCTGGTGGTGCAGCTGAAGTACGGCCCGAGCCGCGAGCGCAGCATCGCCGGCCTGCGCCGGGTGTCCAAGCCCGGTCTGCGGGTGTACGCGAAGTCCAACAACCTGCCGCGGGTGCTCGGTGGCCTGGGCGTGGCGATCATCTCCACCTCGTCCGGTCTGAAAACCGACCGCCAGGCGGCCCGAGAAGGCGTGGGCGGCGAAGTCCTCGCGTACGTCTGGTAGGCGGGAAGGGTACGAAGCTCAATGTCACGCATTGGAAAGCAGCCGGTCCCGGTGCCGTCCGGGGTCGACGTGACGATCGACGGTCAGCACGTGTCGGTCAAGGGTCCCAAGGGGACGCTGGAACTTCAGGTGGCCGAACCGATCTCGGTGTCCCGCGACGAGGACGGCGCGATCGTCGTCACCCGTCCCAACGACGAGCGGCGCAACCGCTCGCTGCACGGCCTCTCGCGCACCCTGCTGGCCAACCTGGTCACCGGTGTCACCGAGGGCTACACCACCAAGATGGAGATCCACGGCGTCGGTTACCGCGTCCAGCAGAAGGGTTCGAACCTCGAGTTCGCGCTCGGCTACAGCCACCCCGTGGTGATCACCGCCCCCGAGGGGGTGACCTTCCAGGTGGAGTCGCCGACGAAGTTCTCGATCTCGGGTATCGACAAGCAGAAGGTCGGCCAGGTGGCGGCGAACATCCGGCGGTTGCGGAAGAACGACCCCTACAAGGGCAAGGGCATCCGCTACGAGGGTGAGCAGATCCGCCGCAAGGTCGGAAAGACAGGTAAGTAGCAATGGCGACCAACACCAAAGACTCGACGGTGCACAAGCCCGTGGGCCGCAACGTGTCCGAGATTCGGCGGACCGCGCGGCTGCGTCGGCACGCCCGGTTGCGCAAGAAGATCTCCGGCACGGCCGAGGTGCCGCGCCTGGTGGTTCACCGCTCTGCACGGCACATCCACGTGCAGCTGGTGAACGACGAGAACGGCACCACGCTGGCGGCCGCGTCCTCGATCGAAGCCGATGTGCGTGCGGTCGAGGGCGACAAGAAGGCCCACAGCGTGCGGGTCGGTCAGCTGATCGCCGAGCGCGCCAAGGCCGTCGGCATCGAGCGCGTGGTCTTCGACCGCGGTGGCTACACGTATGGCGGACGGATCGCGGCGCTGGCCGATGCGGCGCGCGAAGGCGGGCTGAAATTCTGATGACTGTTAATGGAAGGACTGCATGATGGCCGAGCAGGCAACCGGCGCGGGCGCCGCTCCGGCGACCTCCGAGGGTCGAGAGGGTCGGCGAGAGGGCCGTCGCCGCGACGACCGGCGCGGCCGTGACGGCGGGGAGAAGAGTAACTACCTCGAGCGCGTCGTCTCGATCAACCGTGTCTCCAAGGTGGTCAAGGGTGGCCGCCGGTTCAGCTTCACCGCGCTGGTCATCGTCGGCGACGGGCACGGGATGGTCGGCGTCGGGTACGGCAAGGCCAAAGAGGTCCCGGCCGCGATCGCCAAGGGCGTCGAGGAGGCCCGCAAGAACTTCTTCCGGGTTCCGCTGATCGGCGGCACGATCACCCATCCGGTGCAGGGCGAGGCCGCCGCCGGAGTGGTGATGTTGCGTCCGGCCAGCCCCGGTACCGGCGTGATCGCCGGCGGCGCCGCCCGTGCGGTGCTGGAGTGCGCGGGTGTGCACGACATCCTGGCCAAATCGCTGGGCAGCGACAACGCGATCAACGTGGTGCATGCCACCGTTGCCGCGCTGAAGCTGCTGCAGCGTCCGGAAGAGGTTGCGGCCCGGCGCGGGCTGCCGCTTGAGGACGTGGCGCCGGCAGGCATGCTCAAGGCGCGGCGGGAGGCCGAGGCGCTGGCCGCGTCGGCCACGCGTGAAGGGTCATAAACATGGCACAGCTGAAGATCACCCAGGTGCGCAGCACCATCGGTGCGCGCTGGAAGCAGCGGGAAAGCCTGCGAACGTTGGGGCTGCGCAAGATTCGCCAGTCCGTCGTGCGTGAGGACAACGCGCAGACGCGCGGTCTGATCAAGACCGTGCATCACCTCGTCGAGGTGGAGGAAGTCAAGTGAGCGTCATCAAACTGCACGACCTGAAGCCGGCCCCCGGCAGCAAGAAGCCGAAGACCCGGGTGGGTCGCGGCGAGGGCTCGAAGGGCAAGACCGCCGGCCGCGGCACCAAGGGCACCAAGGCCCGCAAGAACGTCCCGGTGATGTTCGAGGGCGGCCAGATGCCGATCCACATGCGGCTGCCGAAGCTCAAGGGCTTCCGCAACCGGTTCCGCACCGAGTACGAGGTCGTCAACGTCGGCGACATCAACCGGCTGTTCCCCAAGGGCGGCGACGTCAGCGTCGACGACCTGGTGAGCGCCGGTGCGGTGCGCAAGAACAAGCTGGTCAAGGTGCTCGGCGACGGCAAGCTGACCGTCAAGGTCAACGTCACCGCACACAAGTTCAGCGGTAGCGCCCGCGAGAAGATCACCGCGGCAGGTGGTTCCGCCACCGAGCTGTGATCGCTCGACGCCCGAGCCCCTGCCGTCGCGGCGGGGGCTCTTGCGTTGGCCGTAACGCCGTCGTTCGCGTGGACGATTTACACTGCGCAGAAATCGTCACAGGAGCAGTCATGACCCAACTTCGCCGCATCGCCACCGTCGTTGCGGTTGTCGCCGGTCTCGCGCTGTCCGGTGCCGCGTCGGCCCACGCTGACCACAAGGACGACGTGTTCGTCGAGGAGATCTCCAAGCTCGACATCAACTTCGCCCCGGACGAGGATCTACCCGCGCTCGGGCACACCGTGTGCGACACCATGACCGCCGGGTTGGCGGCCAGCCCGAACCCGGTGCCGATCGTGCGGGGCGTCATCCAGCGGCTGGAGAACAACGGCATGACGAAGCCGCAGGCGGTCGGCGTGGTGCGGGCATCCGTCGCCGTCTACTGCCCGCAGCACGCCCGGTTCCTGGGCCGCTGAGCCGGGGGCGCTAGACGCCCCAGTGGAAGCAGCCGACCCCGGGCACGCAGCCACCGCCGCCCCACGGGCCGCCGCTGCCGCACACCCCGCTGGCGGTGCAACCACCGCCACCCCACGGCCCACCGTGA
>ENA-UOVV01001059-UOVV01001059.1-compost-metagenome-genome-assembly--contig:-NODE-1059-length-24210-cov-6.368164_pt1 | contig 24210 bp, 21 predicted proteins | sample MGYA00238155_ERZ761577 | MGnify/ENA primary metagenome ERZ761577 (study PRJEB28898, sample SAMN06268775) | compost metagenome | isolation source: Emeryville, CA | place: USA:Emeryville, CA | collected...
TTCATGCGACCGTGCGGTCGCGGATCTGTTGAACAACTTGGCGGACAGTCTCTTCTGCGATGGTGCGGGGGAAACCCATCACCACCCGGTCGATCGTGCCGTCGCAGCGGTCCCGCACCTTGGCGGCCAGCCCGTCGATCGGCGCGACCACCGCGAACTCCTCGAGGATCTCGTCGGTGATCAGCGTGCCCATGGTGTCCCACTCCCCCGCCAGGCTCAGCCGGTGCAGTTCGGGGTGCAGGTCTCCCCAGCCGTGCAGATCGAGCACCTTGCGGTAGGCCGGGGTCGACGCGTAGAAGGCGATCTGTTTGCGGGTGGCCACGGACGCCTCGGCCAGTTCGCGTTCATCGTTGCCGGTGACGACGAATATCGGGCAGGACACCTGAAAGTCGCTGCGCGACCGGCCGGCCCGGTCCAACCCGCGTTGCAGCGCGGGCATCGTCACCTCTTCGAAGTAGCGCTTGGTGGTGAACGCGTGGGCCAGCACCCCGTCGGCCACCTCGCCGGTGATCTCGGTCATCAATTCGCCGACCGCCGCGACGAACACCTTGGGGAAGGGGTAGTCGTGGGGTTCGGGGACGAACATCGGCGTCATCAGCTTGTGGGTGTAGAAGTCGCCCTCGAACGCGAGCCTGGTGCCGTCGCGCCAGCAGGTCCAGATCTCGCGCAGGGCGACCACGAACTCGCGCATCCGCGCGGCCGGCCGGCTCCACGGCATGCTGAACCGCTTCTCGATGTGCGGCTTGATCTGGGAACCCAGCCCGATGATGAGCCGGCCGCGGGAGTAGTCCTGCAGGTCCCAGCCGACGTTGGCGACGGTCATCGGGGTGCGGGCGAACGCCACCGCGATGCTGGTGCCCAGCTCGATGGTGTCGGTGTGCTCGGCGGCCAGCGTCAGCGGCAGGAACGGGTCGTGGGCGACCTCGGCGGTCCAACATCCGTCGTAGCCCCGTCGCTGCAGGGTGCTCGCCGTTTCCACCACGTGGCCGAGCCGACTCGAAACCGCTCCGTCGACCCTCAGGCCGGCGCCGCTGACCATGGCCGCAGACGCTACAGTAAGCAATTCAGTATGGTCAACGTGGACAGGCCGGTGCGACGATTCGCCCGAGGGCAGGAGTGGTGATGAGCGAGGGCTGGGACGACACGATCAGCGAGCTGACCCGTCGTCGCGAGCACGCCTACGGCATGGGTGGCAGCGAGCGGCTGGCCAAGCACCACGGCAAGGGCAAGCTGGACGCCCGGGCGCGCATCGACCACCTGCTCGACAAGGGCTCGTTCCGCGAGCTGGGCACCCTGGTGGGCGGGGACATCGCCGCCGACGGCATCGTCGCGGGGTCCGGGCTCATCGACGGCAGGCCGGTGATGATCGGCGCCGAGGACTTCACCACGCTGGCGGGCAGCATCGGCCCCGGCGGCAACGCGAAACGGTACCGGCTTGCCGAACTGGCGCTGCGCGACCGGATCCCGCTGGGGATGCTGTTGGGGGGGGCGGGGTTCCGGCCCAGCGGGGAGCCCTACGGGCGCCCCCCGACCGACCTGCTGTCGCAGGCCCAGTGCTCGGGCAAGGTGCCGATGGTGGCGGGTCTGCTCGGGCCGTCGGCCGGGCACGGCGCGCTCGTCGCGCCGGTGTGCGACTGGACCATCATGAGCAGCCAGGGCGCGATCTTCACCGCGGGCCCACCGGTGGTGAAAGAGTCCACGGGCGAAGAGGTTTCGAAAGAGGACCTGGGCGGGCCGAACGTCGCGCTGCACAGCGGGGTGATCCACAACTTCGCCGAGGACGACGAGGCCGTGCTCGACGACATCCGGCGCTACCTCTCGTACTTCCCGTCCAGCGCGTGGTCGTACCCGCCGTCGCTGCCCGGGGACGAGGCCGCCGAACCGCGCACCACCCCCGAACTGCTCGACATCGTGCCGCGGGGCAACCGCCGCGTCTACGACATGCGCCGCGTGCTCGATGTGGTGTTCGACGACCGCGGCTGGTTCGAGGTGCAGCCGAAGTTCGGGCCTGCGATGATCTGCGCGCTGGCGCATCTCGGCGGCCATCCCGTCGCGGTGGTGGCCAACCAGCCCAACGTGCTGGCCGGTTCGATCGACTCGGACGCCGCGGACAAGGCGGCGCACTTCATCATGGTGGCCGACTCGTTCCACCTGCCGATCGTGTTCCTCGCCGACAACCCGGGCATGCTACCGGGCAGCCGCTCGGAGCGGGCCGGGGTGCTGCGCAGCGGCGCGCGGATGTTCGCCGCGCAGACCGCCGCGACGACCATCAAGCTGCACGTGACGCTGCGCAAGGCCTACGGGTTCGGGTCGATGGTGATGTCGCTGTTGGGTTTCGACAACCAGAGCGCGACGTTCGCCTATCCGGGCGCGACGATGGGCGCGATGAGCGCCGCCGCCCTGAGCAAGGCGGCCCACGCCGGCGAGGATCTGGAGGCCAAGCTGCGCAAGGCGGAGGTCGAGGCGTCGTTCCGGTCGGCGGGCCACCTCGGCTTCGACGACCTGATCCATCCGGAGGAGACCCGCAACGCGCTGCTGTGGGCGCTGCAGCGCGCGCTCTACAGCCGCCAGGCCGCCCCCGAGCCGGTGTCCCGCACCGGCATCACGCCCTAGCCCCCATCCGCGAGCGTGCGTGTCTGATGCCGACACGCCGAGGCTTTTCCCGCATTTGCGCACGCTCGCGATGGCGTGGCCGGCGGTCTACGCCTTGACGGGTTGATCGCCGCCTGAGTATGCGAGCAAAAACCCCTTAGGCATCACACCGTGAGCGTGCGCAAACCGCTGAAAATCCTCGGCGTGTCGTGTGCAGACACGCACGCTCGCGGTGGGGGGTTAGCCGGCGGCCCGGTAGGCGGCGACGACGGGTGCCAGTTCGTCGGGGGTGCAGCCGTGCATGATGACGGCGTCGGCACCGTAGTCGAACTCCTTGCGGACCCGCGCCGCGCACTGCTCCGGCGATCCGGTGGCCGACGGTTCGAGCCACTCGTCGGGGATCAGCGTCGCGATGTGTTCGATCTGCTCGGGCGTCGCCTTGTGGTCGATACCGCCCGCGATCGACTGCACCACCTTGTCGTCGCGGAACCGTTGCAGCACAGCGGGATCCCAGCCGTTGGTCTTGACGAGCAGGTCGCCGTACCCCTGCAGGTAGGTGGCCAGCCTGGCGACCGTCTTCTTCAGCCGCAACTCCTCGGGCAGATGGTCGCCGACGGTCGCGAAGCACGACCACACCCGCACGCTGGCCGGATCGCGGCCGGCCTGTTCGGCGGCGTCCTTGACGGTCTTGACCGCACGCTGCAGGGTCTCCGGGGTGAAGTAGGTGTGCAGGACGACGTCGTCGAACGCCCGGCCGCCGAGTGCGAGCGTCTGCGGTCCGAACGCCACGATCGCCAACCGGATGTCCTCGCGGAAGTCCGGATCCAAGAAGAGCACCTGGTACTTGCCGATCGGGCCGTCGTGGTTGAAGATCACCTCGCCGCGCCAGAGCCGGCGCATGACGTTGGCGAAATCCTCCATCTGCGCGGTCGTCACCGCCGGGATGCCGAACGCGTGGTAGATCGCGCCGATGCCGCGGCCGATGCCGAGCGTGAACCGTCCGCCGGACAACCGGTGCATCGTCGTCGCCCACGACCCGGTGATGAGCGGATGCCGGGTGTTGTGATTGGTTGCGGCGGTGGCGATCTGCATCCGGCTGGTCACCGCGCAGGCGGCGCCGACGAGTGACGAGGCCTCCTTGACGTTCCAGCGTTCGGAGATGAACGCCGTGCCGAAACCGAGCTCCTCCCCGCGCCGCGCCTCGTCCATCAGCGTCGCCGGACCCGCGCCACCCGCACCGGCCAGCAGGTAGTACCCCAACTCGTCAAGAACGCGCTCCGTCACTGCCAAACCCCTTGCTTGTACCCGCAGTTCCACACTTCGACGATTCGCCCGTCGACCACCCGGAAGACTTCCATACTGCTGATCGTCATCGCGGTGCCGTCCGTCAACCGCATCGGAGACTCGTAGACGATCGCGACGTGCTCCCCGTCGTCACCCGCGACGACGAGCTTGAGGTCGAAGCACAGCGTGTCGAACATCGCCCAGTGGTCGACGATGCGCTGCACCGCCTGCTCGTGGGTCAGCGTCGTCGCCTCCCCCACGTCGTGCCGGATCACGCTGTCCCCGATCAAATTCTCGGCCAGCGCGAAGTCGCGCTCGTTCCAGACGACGAGGTTGTACAGCTCCACCACCTCGCGGGCCGAGCGGGTCATCCGAACACCTCCAACGCGTCGATCTCCGCAATGGTCGCGACGGCACGGTCTGTCAGCGTCAAGCACAGCGACCGAGACCGCTCCGGCATCCCGTCCCACCCGTTGAGCGTGATCACCGGCAGCACCAGCAGATACGCGGCGGCGTACCGATAGTGCCGCCACGCCTCATCGAACGAGTAGTCGTCGACGCCGTGGTTCGCCAGGTGGCCGAGATACTCTCGCAGCAACGCCTGGTCGTGACCGTGTCGCGCCTCCGACGGCAGTCCCTGGCTCACCAGATAGGCGATGTCGGCCGCGCCGGCACCGACCGAGGCGAACTGGAAGTCGACGACCTTGAGTCGGTCGCCGTAAAAGAACATGTTGTCCGCCCGAATGTCCCCGTGCAGCAGCATCGACCGCTCGCTCAACGCCGCCAGCGCCCGGGGTGCATACTCACCGAACCGCTCCGCGAAGGCCGCCACCTCACTGGGCACCGCGGTACCCGATCTGTCCAGATACACCTGCCACCCCGGGCCGAACGCGGGCACCAGCAGATCCCGCGCCACTGGCGTGTCGATGCTCGGAAAGCCCTCCACAACAGCTGAATTCGTCGGATCGAGCGACCACGCGTGCAGCCCGGCCAGCGCCGCGACGGCCGTGCGTGCACGGTCCATCGACAACCCCGCCAGATGGTCGGCGTTGTCCCACTGGCCGAGGTCCTCGAGCAGCAGCACGAAGTCGGCGGTACCGTCGACGATCCGCGCGGTGTAGACCCGCGGTGTGGCCATCGGGGCGCGCCCGGCGACGTCGCGGTAGAAGTTCAGCTCGCGACGGTAGCCGCCCAGCAGGTCCATCGCGCCGCGCGCCTCCGATTCCGCGGGCAGCTTCGCGATCACGGTCGCGGGCAGTCGCTCTGCGCCGGTCAGGTGCAGCCGGTACAGCAGCGAGGAGAAGCCGCTGTCCGCAGCGATCCGCTCGGCGCGCACCTCGGCCACCTCCGCCCCCAGCGCATCGGTGAGCCACTGCGGCGTCAGACCGTCGACGCCCGCGGGCACCGTCATGACTGCCCCTTTGTCGCGACGCCGCGCAGGAACCGTTCGGTCGCCTCCCGCACACCGCCGGCAAACAGGTGGCCGACGTGGCTGCCGGGATGCCAGTACAGTTCGCCGCCCCACCGCTCATGCAGCACCTGAGCGGGTTGGCGCATCGCCATCCGGTCGTGCCACGCGCCGACGATCAGCCGCCGCTCGGGCGGTGGCGTCGGCTGCACGGAGTGGTAGTCGACGACGGTCATCATCCGTTGCACCGTCGGCGAGCCGAGCAGGTCAACCGTCTCGCGCACCGACGGTCCCCACCGGCCGATGTGCGCGGCGATCATCGCGTTGAGCCCGAAGATCGGTGTGTACAGCGCGACCGCGTCGACCTCCTCCAGATGCGAAACCAATCCGGCGACAGGGCTTCCCATCGACACGCCGGACACGACGATGGCGCTGGCCTGCGGGCGCAGCCAGCGCACCACCGCCCGCACCTCGGACACCACCCGCAGCATGCCCGCGAGATTGTTCAGCGGGTCCATGTTCGGGTAGGGCGGCCACCTGTTGCGCCGCACCCCGTGACCCGGCTGTACCGGCAGCGCGATGTGCAAGCCCAGCTCGTCGGAGATCCGCCGAGCGCGCGAGAAGAACAGGTCGATCGGCTGGCCCTGGCCCGCGCCGTGCACCCACACCAGCCACGGGCGCTTGTCGTCGCCGGCGGCGCGGCACAGGTGCACCGCAACGGTCGCCGGACCACCCAGCCCCTCGGCCGCCAGCGCGGCGGGCAACTGGGGATCGTGCGTGAAGGTGAGCCGCTCGTAGGCCTGAGCGCCGAACCGCTGCCGCCGAATCGCCTCGGGTCGCAACGGATCAGGCTCCCGGTTCGCACCGGCGACGCCGAGCGCGGCCACCTCGTCGGCGACCGATTCGCAGGACTGCGGCGAGCGTTCCGCACGCGGTGGCGGCGCCGTCAGCGTGAACCCGGTCAGCGCCAACTCGTCGAGCAACACTTCGCCCAGTTGCCGAGCCCCGGTTGCCGACAGCGGGTTCCAGTCACCGGAGGCGGACACCGCGCGGTACGCGCGCGGGAGCACACCCGCGAAGTCCCGGCCGATGCGCCAGGCCCGTTCGGCCGCCCTCATCCGAGCTTGAATCCGGTGTAGCCCGCGGCCGCGATCTCGTCGCAGCGCCGACGGTATTCGGCGATCCCGGCGGTGTAGCCCATGTACATGCGTTTCTTGCCAGGGACGTTGCCGCCGTTGTACCAGGAGTTGCACGTCGGATGGTCCAGCACGGTCGGCGCCACCAGCGACGTGGTGTGCTCGATCCACTCGTACTGCGCGTCGGGCAGCGCCTCGATGGTGCGGTGGCCGTTGGCGCGCAGATACCCGATACAGTCGCCGATCCACTCCACATGCTGTTCCAGCGCGGCCACGAAGTTCGTCGCCGCCGAGGGACTTCCGGGTGCCTGCACGATGAACAGGTTGGGAAACCCCGCCACCGCGAGGCCCAGATAGGTGTACGGCCCCTCCTGCTGCCAGAACTCGGCGAGCGACATCCCGCCGCGGCCGCGAATGTCGATGCGGGTCAGCGCGCCGGTCATCGCGTCGAAGCCGGTGGCGTAGATGATCGTGTCGAGCTGGTAATGGCCCTGTTCGGTGAGGATGCCGGTGGGCGTGATCTCGACGATGCCGCCCCTGCGCAGATCGACCAGGCTGACGTTGTCGCGGTTGAACGTCTCGTAGTAACCCTGGTCGATGATCGGCCGCTTGCAGCCGAACGGATGGCTCGGGGTCAGCGCCGCCGCGGTCTGCGGATCCTTCACGATCCGGGCGACGGCCTCGCCGTAGAGCTTGGCGGCCATCCGGTTGGCCTCGATGTCGAAGAAGACGTCGCCCCAGCTGAGCGCGCCCATCACGCCGTGCTCCTCGATCGCGCGCAGCTGTTCCTCGCGCGTTGCGGTCTTCAACGGAGGCTTGGTGACCATTTCGAACATCACCGAGAAGGCGCTCAGCCGCGCGGCGCCGACCGGGTGTTCCCGTTGCGCCCTGCGGATCTCGGCGTAGTTCGCCTTCAGTGCGTCGAGCTCGCCGTCGGCGAACGGGCGCACCTCCCACGGCAGGGTGTAGGCGGGCGAGCGCTGGAACACGGTGAGGTGACCCGCCTTTCGGGCCACCACCGGAATCAGTTGCACGCCGGTCGATCCGGTGCCGATAACCCCGATGCGCTTGCCCGCGAGGTCAACGTCCCGCTTCGGCCAGCGGGCGGTGAACAGCGACTCTCCCTCGAAGCGGTCCATGCCCGGAAAGTCGGGGTCGAGCGGCACCGACAGGATGCCGGAGGCGGCGACGACGAACGGCGCCGCGACGCGGTCCCCGCTCTGCGTGCCTACCACCCACTCGGCGGCGGCCTCGTCGAAGGTCATCGCCTCGACGCGGGTGTTGAACCGGATGTCGCGGCGCAGGTCGAGCCTGTCGGCGACGAAGTTGAGGTAGGCCTCGATCTCGGGTTGGGCGGGCATGGTCTCCGTCCACACCCACTCCTGCTGGATCTCCTCGGAGAAGCTGTAGGAGTACTCGATGCTCTCGATGTCGCAGCGGGCGCCGGGATAGCGGTTGAACAGCCATGTGCCGCCGACGTTTTCGGCGGCCTCGAACGCGATGGCACGCAGCCCGAGTTCCCGTAACCGGTGCAGCGCGTACAGTCCGGAGAACCCCGCCCCGATGACGATCGCGTCGAACCTTTCCATCCCTGAACACCGCCTCCTTGCGGTCGCCCCAAGCTGCCGAAAACTATACTGTAATCTCTTCAATAGCGTGTCGTACCCGATTCGAAGAGGCCAGGAGGAAGTGCGGTGAAGGTCCCGTTCACCTGGAAAGTCACCGGCTGGTTCATGATCGGCTGGTCGGCCGAGTTCCCCCAGGGCGAGGTGCGTCCGCTGCGGTACTTCGGCGACGACCTGGTGGCCTACCGCGACGAGTCCGGCGAACTGCACCTGCTGTCCGCGCACTGCCGGCACCTCGGCGCCCACATCGGACACGGCGGCAAGGTCGTCGGCGACTGCGTCGAGTGCCCGTTCCACGGCTGGCGGTGGGGACCCGACGGCACCAACCGCTACATCCCCTATCAGCCCGACCGCCCCAACAAAGCGCTGCGCCTGCGGGTGTACCCGGTGCGCGAGCAGTACGGCTGCGTGTTTGCCTGGCACCACCCGAACGGCGATCCGCCGCGCTGGGACCTGCCTGACCTCTTCCACAAGTTCCCGCAATTCCCCACCGACGAGGACGCGTATTACCGCCCGTACCCGGAGTTTTCGCGAAAAGCCGAGCGCGAGCCGGTGCACCCGCAGATCGTCGCCGAGAACGGCCCGGACAGTGCGCACTTCTACTACGTGCATCGCGCGACCGTCACGCCGGTGTGCCTGAACTGGGAGATCGTCGACGAGGAGTGGCGCTTTCTGACCGGCTGGCCGGACTCCGCCAGCGACGATCCGAACAAGATGGCACTGAAGATCCACAGCCACCTGTCCGGTCTCGGGTTCGCGATCAGCGCGTTCGAGGGCTCCTCGAACCACCGACTGATCTTCGCCTGCACCCCGGTCGAGGACGGCCTGTCGGACATGTTCTATTCGATCTGGTGGCCCCGGCTACCCGGTGACACCTCCGACGTGCCGCCCGAGGAGGTGCAGAAGAAGGTCGAGCGGCAGTTCCTGGGCACCGTGTGGGACGACTTGGAGATCTGGCGCCACCAGGAGTACATCGAGAACCCCGCGCTGTCTCGAGTCGACGCGAAACCGTATATGGCGCTGCGGAAGTGGGCCACCCAGTTCTACGACGTGCCGGCTACCACCGATCCGGCGCGCACGACGGTATGACCGCGGAGCTCAACCCGGCGGGCGCCGACGGCACCGGCGACATCCGCGAGTTCGCGCGGGTGCAGCCCACCGAGGCCACCCCGGAGATGGCCCGCTTCATCGCCGCGCTGCGGCGCCTGCAGGACATCGCGGTGTCGACCGACCCCGACCCGCGGCTGTGGAACGAGTCGGCGCGACTCCTCGAGGGCGTCTGCGCCCGCCTCGAGGAGCACCGTGCACCGGAGGGCGTCGCACCGGCGGGCCGCACCGTCAACATCCCCGGCAACGGCCACCCGCTGATGCCGCCGTGGCAGGTGGTCGACTCCAGCGCCGAGGAAGTCACGATGCGCGGGCACTTCAGCCGGTTCCACGTCGGCGGCAACGCCGCGGTGCACGGCGGCGTCATTCCGCTGTTCTACGACTGGCACTTCGGGATGGTGGTCTCGGCGGCGGGCCGCCCGGACAGCCGCACCGCGTACCTGCACGTGGATTACCGCAGGGTGACGCCGACGGACCAACCGCTGCAATCGCGGGCGTGGATCGAGTCGGTCGAGGGTCGCAAGCTGTTGGTAAGGGCCGCCATGACCGACGCGGACGGCAACGTACTATCCGAGGCCGAAGGCTTGATGATCAAGCTGCTCAAGCACCAGCCGTGAGAGGCACGATGTCCGACGCCACACAGTTCACCGTCCCCGCCGCCGCCGAAACCGTGGCCGCCGCGATCGGCGACCGCGAATTCGTTGTCCAGGGCGATCGCCGCCTGACCTACGCCCAGGTGGTGGAGCGGTCCAACCGGCTGGCCGCCTACCTGCACTCGCGCGGCCTGGGCTGCCACACGGAGCGCTCCGAACTGCCCGGTCACGAGGTGGGTCAGGACCTGCTGGGCATCTACGCCTACAACGGCCCCGAGTACATCGAGGGCATGCTGGGTTCCTGGCGGGCCCGGGTGGCGCCGTTCAACGTCAACTACCGCTACGTCAAGAACGAACTGCACTATCTGCTCAACGATTCCGGTGCGACGGCGCTGCTGTACCACGCGGCGTTCGCGCCCCGCGTCGCCGAGGTGCTGCCCGACCTGCCCCGGCTGCGCGTGCTCATCCAGATCGCCGACGACTCGGGCAACGACCTCGTGCACGGCGCGGTCGACTACGAGTCGATCGTGGGCTCCGGTCCGGCCGATCCCCCGCCGGTCACGCCGTCGCCCGACGACCTCTACGTGCTCTACACCGGCGGCACCACCGGCATGCCCAAGGGCGTGCTCTGGCGCCAGCACGACATCTTCATGACGTCGTTCGGCGGCCGGAACATGGCCACCGGGGAGGTCACCGCCTCCTACGACGAGATCGCCAAGCGCGTCGTCGAGAACCCGGGCACCAAGATCTTCACCCTGCCGCCGCTGATGCACGGCGCCGCGCAGTGGAGCGTGATGACCGCGATGACCACCGGTCAGACCATCGTGCTGTCCGCGGATCCGACCCGCTTCGACCCCGACGATGTGGTGCGCACCGTCGAGCGGGAGCAGATCCTGGTGGTGCAGGTCGTCGGCGACGCGATGGCCCGGCCGCTGGCCGACGCGATCGAACGCAGCTCGGCCGATCTGTCGTCGTTCGCGGTGGTGGCCAACGGCGGTGCGCTGTTGACGCCGACGGCCAAGCAGCGCCTGATCGACGTCAAGCCGGGCTTGATGGTGATGGACGGCGTCGGATCGTCGGAGACCGGCATCCAGATGAACCACCTGTCGGCGTCCGGCGCGGTGTCGACCGGCAAGTTCAACGCGGGACCGGACACCTTCGTCGCGGCCGAGGACCTCGGCTCGATCCTGCAACCGGGCCACGACGGCATCGGCTGGCTCGCGCAACGTGGTTGGGTTCCGTTGGGCTACAAGGGCGATGCCGAGAAGACCGCCAAGACGTTCCCGGTCATCGACGGCGTGCGGTACTCGATCCCCGGTGACCGCGCCCGCCATCTGGCCGACGGCGGCATCGAACTGCTCGGCCGCGACTCGGTGACCATCAACTCCGGCGGCGAGAAGATCTTCGTCGAGGAGGTCGAGACCGCGCTGCTGTCGCATCCGGCGGTGGCCGACGTCGTGGTGTCCGGCCGGCCGAGCGAACGCTGGGGCCAGGAGGTCGTCGCGATCGTCGCGCTGGTCGACGGCGCGACCGCCGACGCCACCGAGCTCATCGAGCACGCCGGCAAGTCCATCGCGCGCTACAAGCTGCCCAAGGCGGTGGTGTTCCGGCCGAAGATCGAGCGCAGCCCGGCAGGCAAGGCCGACTACCGCTGGGCGCGCGAACAGGCGATCGCCGGGGCCTGACCCGGTTTGTGAGGCCACCGGGCGGCTGAACCGTCGTCAGTTTTCACAACCCAGCCTCGCCGCATCGTTTACTGTTGCCCTTACAGTCGATCATTCGAGTGGAGGGGCAGATGACGGAGCGGCGCAGAATCGTGGTGGTGGGCGCGGGATCCGGGATCGGAGCCGCCGTCGCAACGCACTTTCACGACCGCGGCGACCACGTGCTCGCCGTCGACATCAAGGCTGACCAGCGAGCGCCCGCCGCCGAGTACGCGCGCTGCGACCTGCGTGATCCGAACAGCATCCGCGAACTGCTCGACGGCATCGGGCCGGGCTGGGACATGCTCGCCCACGTCGCGGGTGTGCCAGGCACCGCCGCACCGGGCGACGTGCTCAAGGTCAACTACCTCGGCATGCGACTGGTCGCCGAGGGCATGCTCCCGCTGCTGCGGCAGGGCGGCTCGATCGTCGTCGTCGCCTCCACCGCGGCGCTCGGCTGGGACCAGCGCATCGACGTCCTCGACGGCCTGCTCGAGCTCACCGATCCCGACGCCGTCGAGCAGTGGCAGGCCGGCCAGCCGCCGGACTACCCGGTGTACAGCACGTCCAAGCAGGCGGTGATCCGCTACACCAAACGCCTTGCCGGACCGGCCTGGAGCAAGTACGGCGTGCGCGTCAACACCGTCAGCCCCGGCCCGGTCGAGACGCCGATCCTGGTCGACTTCGAGCAGACCATGGGCAAGGAGATCCTCGACGCCTGCAGGGCCACCGTCGGCAGGCACGCCCGCGTCGACGACATCGTGCCTGCGATCGCGTTCCTCGGTTCGCCGGAGGCGGGCTGGATCACCGGACAGGATCTACAGGTCGACGCGGGGTTCATCACCGGCATGACGGCCGGTGCGCCGATCCAGCTGGGGTAAGCTACTGTAAGCTTTACAGTACTACTCGCAGGAACGATCGAACGGCGGGAGCAAGCGGTGGAAAGTCCGGTCCTGGACATCCCCTCCGACGAGGTGGCCGATCTCCTTCGGAACCCCTATCGGCTGTTCGCCAAGCGGCGGCGGGAAACCAGTGGCGTGTTCCGCGGCAGCGTCATGGACTGGTCGGCGGCGCCGGAGGCCATGCCGGAGAAGATGTATTCGGCGGTGTCGTTCGACGCCGTCAACCGGGTGTTCCGGGACAGCAAGGTCTTCAACAGCCACATCTACGACCAGACCATCGGCCTGTTCATGGGACCGACGATCCTGGCGATGGAGGGCAAGCAGCACTGGGACCACCGCAACCTGGTGTCCTCGGCCTTCAAGTCAAAGTCCTTGGCGCGCTGGGAACCCGAGATCGTGCGCCCCGTCGTCACCGAGTTGATCGACGAATTCATCGACGACGGTCAGGTCGATCTGGTGCGCCAGTTCACCATGGAGTTCCCCACCCGCGTCATCACCAGACTGCTGGGGCTGCCCGAGGAGGACCTGCCGTGGTTCCGCAAGCGGGCCGTCGAGTTGATCAGCTACCACATCCACTACAAGCGCGCGTTCCAGGCGTCCGCGGAGCTGAAAGACTACTTCCTGCAACAGATCGACAAGCGCCGATCCAAGCGGACCGATGACATCATCGGCGACCTGGTCTACGCCGAGATCGACGGGGAGAGGCTCAGCGACGAATCAATCTACTCGTTCTTGCGACTGCTGCTGCCGGCCGGGTTGGAAACCACCTACCGGTCGTCGGGCAATCTGCTGTACCTGCTGCTGACCCATCCGGATCAGTTCCGCGCCGTCGCAACGGACCGCACGCTGGTACCGGCCGCCATCGAGGAGGGGCTGCGGTTCGAGACCCCGCTGACCACCGTGCAGCGGTACGCGACCCAGGAGACCGAACTCGAGGGCGTCACGGTGCCGGAGGGCGCGGTCATCGACGTCTGCATCGGTTCGGCGAACCACGACGAGAAGCGGTGGGAACGCCCCGAGGAGTTCGACATCTTCCGGAAACGCGTGCCGCACATCTCTTTTGCCGCCGGCGAGCACACCTGTATGGGGCTGCATCTGGCGCGCATGGAGACCAGGGTCGCGTTGGAGAGCCTGCTCGACCGGCTCACCGACATCACCCTGATCACCGACGACGACCCGCACATCTACGGTCAGCCGTTCCGGTCGCCCACCGCGCTTCCGGTGACCTTCACCAAGGTGAGGTGAGAGCAGGTGGTCAAGGTGATGGAGGGCGTCCGCGTACTCGAGGTCGCGCAGTTCACGTTCGTCCCGGCGGCGGGCGCGATCCTGGCCGACTGGGGGGCCGACGTCATCAAGGTCGAGCACCCGGTGCGCGGCGACACCCAGCGCGGGTTCCTCTACATGGGCGGTATCCAACTCGACCCCGACCGCCACCCGCTCATGGAGCACCCCAACCGCGGCAAGCGCAGCGTCGGGATCGACGTGTCGACGCCCGAGGGTCAGGAGGTGCTCTACGAGATCGCCAAGACCTCCGATGTGTTCCTGACGAACTACCTGCCCTCGCAACGCCAGAAGCACAAGTTCGACGTCGAGCACATCCGCGCGGTCAACCCGAACATCATCTACGCGCGCGGCAGCGCCTACGGCGACAAGGGACCCGAGCGCGATGTCGGCGGGTTCGACGGCACCGCGTTCTGGACCCGCAGCGGCATCGGCCACGCCCTGACCCCCGAGGCGCTCGGCGGTGCGCTCGGGCAGGGGATCCCGGCGTTCGGCGACTCGATCGGTGGGATGAACATCGCCGGCGGCATCTCGGCGGCGCTGTTTCACCGCGAACGCACCGGCGAAGCCGTCGAACTCGACGTGTCGCTGCTGAGCACCGCCTGGTGGTCGGCCGGTGCCAGCGTCACCCAGGGCATGGAGACCGGTGAGACCATGCGCTCGACGATGCCCGACGAGATCCGCCCGACGGTCAACCCGTTCCTGGGTAACTACCTGACCTCCGACGGGGGCACGATCAATCTGTGCATCGTCAGCCCCACCGGGTACATCCGCGACGCGTTCGAGCACCTCGACCTGCCCGAGCTGGCCGATGATCCGCGGTTCAACGACGTGCTGCCGCTGATCGAAAATGCCGCGGAGGCCGCCGAACTCATCGCCGAGTCGATCCGCAGCAAGCCGTTCGACTACTGGCGCCAGCGGCTCAAGACCATGAAGGGTCAGTGGGCGCCGTTCCAGAGCCTGATCGACCTCGCCAGCGACGAGCAGGCCATCGCCAACGACATGATCGTCGAGGTCGAGGCCGCCGACGGCGGGCCGCCGTTCAAGGTGGTGCGCGGACCCGTGCAGTTCAACCACGAACCGCTGGAGACCACGCGCGCGCCGCAGGCCTCCGAGCACACCGAACTGGTGCTGATGGAGATCGGGATGGACTGGGACCGCATCGAGGCGCTCAAGGAGAAGGGCGCCATCGCCTAGCCCCCCTTCCCGCGAGCGTGCGTGTCTGTCGCCGACACGCCGCGGAATTTCGACACTTTGCGCACGCTCGCGCGGGGATCGGCGCCCCTCCCTCGAAGCCCTGGCGCTTAGACCCGCTCGACGCGGACGGGAACACCCGTCAGCCACGCCATGCCCGCCAGCGGCTCGATGTCGGCGGGGTCGCTCGAGGTCAACCGGTTGACGTTGGCACCACCGGCGCGGTTGGCCAACCGCCAGGTGCCCGTGCCCTTGTGCCCCCAGCCGTGCGGAATCGCGATCGCGCCCGCGACAAGATCCTTCGTCGTCGCGACCGGCACCGTGATGGACCCGAACGGCGATCGCACCACGACCTCGTCACCGTCGACGATGCCCAACGCCGCGGCGTCGTCGACACCGATGAGGGCGCGCTGGTGCCGGTCCCCGCGCATCAGCAACGGCGAGTTGTGCATCCACGAGTTCTCCGACCGCGGCTCGCGTAGCCCGATCATCCGCAGCGGGTACTCCTCGGGCCAGCGCTCCCGCTGCAGCTTCGCCAACTCGTCGGCGATCGCCGGATGCGCCAGCCGGATGCGCCGCGACAGATAGCCCACCACCTCACGCAGCACCCCGGTCTTCACATGCGGCGCCAGCACCACGCCATGGGGGTGCTGTTCGACCAGCCGGCGCAGCGAAAGCCCGCCGCGCCGCAGGCCGAACATGTCGCCGCCCTGCGACATCCGCACCAACGCGTCCATCATCAGCCGCGGCGAAACATCGACCCCGAAGCGGCCCAACACCTTTCGCAGCGATGCGTACCCGGCGAACGCCGGCACCACCCGGGCCAGCCGCCCCGCGAGGTCGGTGACGATGTCCCACTCCTGGCGCGCCTCGCCGGCCGGGGCGACGACGGCCTCGGTGGCCTGCCGGAACGGCGTGGCCTGAAATGCCTGGAACGTGTAGGGAAAATCGTCGCGCTCGTACATCGTGGTGACCGGCAGGATGTAGTCGCAGCGCGCCGACGTCTCGGTGACGTAGAAGTCCAGCGCCACCGACAGCTCGAGGCCGTCGATCGCGGACTCCAGCTCGTCGCCGTTGGGCACCGACAGCACCGGATTGCCCCCGGAGATGAACATCGCCTTGATCTGCCGCCGGCCCGGTGTCGTCATCTCCTTGGCCATCAGCGCCGCGGGCTCCGAGCCGATCGCGCTGGGGAACCCCCCGATCCGCGAGCGCTTTCGGCGATACGACCGCCGCATCACCGCACCCATCAGCGTGTTCTGCCACCTCGCCCCGAGGGTGTGCATCGAGGCGAACACCGACCCGCCGGGCCGGTCGATGTTGCCCGCGACGATGTTGACCGCGTCGATCAGATACGTCGTCAGCGTGCCGTGCCTGCCCACACACGTGCCCAGCCGCCCGTAGACCGCGGCGCGCTCGGTGGTGGCCAGGGCGCGGGCCAGCGCCCGCACGGTGTCGGGGTCGACGCCGGTGCGCGCGGCCGTCTGCTCGGGTTCAAACGGCGCGCACAACTCCCGCAGGAAGTCCAGCCCGTCGGCGCGACGCATCACCTGCGCAACGTCGACCAGCCCCTCGGCGAACATCACCTGCAGCAGGGACAGCAGCAGGAAGGCATCCGAGTCGGGCACCACGCCGAGCCATTCGAAGGCCTCGGCGGTCTCGGTGCGCCGCGGGTCGATGACCACCACCCGCCCACCGCGCTTGACGATGTCATGCAACCGGTCCTTGATGCGCGGCACGGTGAGGAAACTGCCGTGCGACACAATCGGATTGGCGCCGATCAGGACCAGCAGATCGGATCGGGTCAGATCCGGGATCGGCACCGACGTCGGCGTTCCGTACAGCAACTGGCTGGCCACCAGTCGGCTGGTGGTGTCCTGCGACGACGCGGTGAAGTAATGGCTGTGCCGCCCCAACGCCTTGATGAACAGCAGCGCGCCGAACGTGTGCCCGTAGCTGAACGCACCCGGATTGCCCATGTACCAGCCGACCGCGCCGGAACCGTCGCGCCGCAGGATCGCGGCCAGTCGATCGGCGATATCGGTCAGCGCCTCGTCCCAGGACACCGGCTCGAACCCGGCCGGCCCGCGGCGCAGCGGCGTGGTCACCCGGTCCGGGTCGTTGTGCACCTCGGTGAACGCGATGCCCTTCTGGCAGGCGAACCCCGCCGACAGCGGGTGCTCCTTGTCGGGACGCAGCGCCACCAGGCGGCCGTCCTCGACGGTCGCGATCATTCCGCACAGCGGCTCACAGATCCGGCAGAACGTGGGCTTGTGCTCGATCATCGGGACCACCCTGATTAAGATACTGTAAACGTTACAGTTGGGCCAGGAGGAATGTGCGGATGAACGACGTGGCGATCATCGGGGTCGGGCTTCATCCGTTCGGCCGCTTCGAGGGCAAGTCCGCGATGGAGATGGGCGTCGACGCGATCTTCGCCGCGGTCGCCGACGCCGGCGTCGAGTGGACCGACATCCAGTTCGCCACCGGCGGCAGCTGGACGGTGGCCAATCCGGACGCGATCGTCGGCATGGTCGGGCTGACCGGGATCCCGTTCACCAATGTCTTCAACGCGTGCGCGACCGCGGCCAGCGCCGCCAAGGCCTGCGCTGACGGAATCCGGTTGGGCGACTACGACATCGGCATCGCGGTCGGCCTGGACAAGCATCCACGCGGTGCGTTCACCGAGGATCCCGCGCTGGTCGGCATGCCCCGCTGGTACGCCGAGAACGGCCAGTACCTGACCACGAAGTTCTTCGGCATGAAGGCCAACAAGTACCTGCACGACCACGGCATCAGCCAGGCGACGCTGGCCAAGGTCGCCGCCAAGAACTTCCGCAACGGCGCGTTGAACCCGAATGCCTTCCGGCGCAAGCCGATCCCCGAAGAGGACATCCTCAACTCGCCGATGCTGAACTACCCACTCACCCAGTACATGTTCTGCGCACCCGACGAGGGTGCGGCCGCGGTGGTGATGTGCCGGGCCGACATCGCCCACCGCTACACCGACAAGCCGGTGTACCTGCGCGCCGTCGAGGTGCGGACCCGCAAGTACGGCGCCTACGAGGTGAACACGACGTTCGCGCCGGTACAGGAGGACGTGGCGCCGACCGTGTACGCGGCCAAGGCCGCGTTCGAAAAGGCCGGGGTGGCACCGCAGGACGTCGACGTGATCCAGTTGCAGGACACCGACGCGGGCGCCGAGATCATCCACATGGCCGAGTGCGGGTTCTGCGCCGACGGGGAGCAGGAGAAGCTGCTCGCCGACGGCGAGACCGAGATCGGCGGGTCCATGCCGATCAACACCGACGGCGGCCTGATCGCCAACGGCGAGCCGATCGGCGCGTCCGGGCTGCGCCAGATCCACGAACTCGTGCGCCAGCTGCGCGGCCAGGCCGGGGACCGGCAGGTGCCCGGTGCACCCAAGGTAGGTTTTGCTCAGCTGTACGGCGCACCGGGTACCGCCGCCGCCACCATCCTGACGACATAGGGGAGCACGGATGACACAGTCGCGAACCGTAGTGATCGGCGCCTCGAGCGGGCTGGGCCGCTGTATCGGCGTCGGCCTGGCCAAGAAGGGCGGCCGGGTGGCGCTGCTGGCCCGGCGGCTGGACCGGCTGCAGCGCGCCGCCGAGGAGGCGGGCAACGACGCGGTCGCGCTCGAGTGCGATATCTGCGACGAGGGCTCGGTCCGCTCCGCCGTCGCCGCCGCCGCCGACGCGCTCGGCGGCATCGACAACCTGATCTACACCCCGGCCATCGGGCCGCTGGTGCGGCTGGTCGACACCGACGCCGAGACCTGGCGACGCGTGTTCGACACCAATGTCATCGGCGCCGCGCTGGCGACGGCCGCCGCGGTCCCGCACCTCACCGAGTCCTCGGGCAAGGTGGTCTACCTGTTGTCGGACGCGGGCACCTACTGCCCGCCGTGGCCGGGCCTCGGTGCCTACGGGGTCAGCAAGTTCGCGATGGAGCGGTTGATCGAGTCCTGGCGCGCCGAACATCCCGACATCGGCTTCACCAGCCTGGTGGTCGGCGAATGCGCCGGCGGCGAGGGCGAGAGCATGACCGGCATGAACGCCGGCTGGGACATGGAGCTGGCGGGTAAGGCGTTCCCGGTCTGGACGGCGCGCGGCTGCATGCCCGGAAACCTGATGCCGGTCGATGATCTGATCGAGATCGTGCACACGATCCTGTCCACCAGCGCGACGACGTCGATGCCGATGGTGATCGCCCGCGGCGCGCCGGGAGGAACGGAAACGCTGCCTCGATAATCCAGCCGGCATTGCGAGCACTTTCGCCGTCGACGTAGAAGACTGAAGACAAACACCGGCGAGCGAAAGGTCTTCAAGCATGCCCACCATCACCACCGGCGACGGGGTCGAGATCTTCTACAAGGACTGGGGTTCCGGCCAGCCCATCGTTTTCAGCCACGGCTGGCCGCTGTCGTCGGACGACTGGGACACCCAGATGCTGTACTTCCTGTCCCACGGTTACCGGGTGATCGCCCACGACCGCCGCGGGCACGGTCGCTCGGCGCAGGTCGCCGACGGTCACGATATGGACCACTACGCCGACGACCTCGCCGCGCTCGTCGAGCATCTCGACCTGCACGACGCCGTGCACATCGGCCACTCCACCGGCGGCGGCGAGGTGGTGCACTACCTGGCCCGGCACGGTCAGCAGCGCGCCGCCGAGGCGGTGCTCATCAGCGCGGTACCGCCGCTGATGGTCAAGACCGACGCGAATCCCGGCGGGTTGCCGAAGGAGGTCTTCGATGACCTGCAGGCCCAACTGGCGGCCAACCGCTCGGAGTTCTACCGTTCACTGGCCGCTGGCCCGTTCTACGGGTTCAACCGGCCGGGCGTGGAACCGTCGGAGGCGATCATCCAAAACTGGTGGCGCCAAGGCATGATGGGCGGCGCCAAGGCGCACTACGACGGCATCGTCGCGTTCTCGCAGACCGACTTCACCGAGGACCTGCAAAAGATCACCATTCCGGTGCTGGTGATGCACGGCGACGACGATCAGATCGTGCCGTACCAGAACTCCGGGCCACGCTCGGCCGAACTGCTGCCCAACGGGACGCTGAAGACCTACCCGGGCTTCGCGCACGGCGCGTTCACCACGCACCACGACGTGATCAACCCGGACATCCTCGAGTTCATCCGGTCCTGAAAAGGTCAGGACCGCAGCAACCGGCTCGCGACGGGGCCGTCCTTGTTCTCGACATAGAACCGCGCGGCGGCCCGGATCGACTCCTCGGTCGGCCGCGGAGTCCAGCCCAGTTCGCGGGTGGCCTTGCTGTGGTCGGCCGCCGTCATGATGTGCGCGAGCCGCACCCCGGTCACGTTCATCGGCAGGTCTTTTCGCAGCACCCGCGCGGCCAGTCCCATGACCGAGCCGACGGCGTAGAACGCGGCGAGCGGCACTCCGAACCGCGGCGGCCGTGCGCCGACCGCGGTCGCCGCGGTCTCGAGCAGCTCGCGCATCGACATGTAGCGCTCGGAGATGATGTAGCGCTCGCCGATCCGGCCGCGTTCGGCGGCGAGCAGGAACGCCTCGGCCACGTCCTCGATGCCCACGACCTCGGCCGAGACGTTGTTGATCCAGACCGGCATCTTCCCGAGCGCGGCCAACTGCACCATCAGTCCCTGGTTGGGCTGCCAGTCACGCGGGCCGTACGGGTTGGACACGTTCATCACGACCGCGGGCAGCCCGTGTTCGCGCGCATAGGTCAGCACCAGATCCTCGGCGGCGCGCCGGGATTCGATGTAGGGGCCGCCGAGGCCCGGCCAATCGAACGGCATGTCCTCGGTGACGGGTTTGCTGCCGTCGCCGATCGCGATGGTGCCGATGGTGCTGCAGAACACGAACCGCTGCAGGTCGGCCTCGATCGCGACGTCGAGCACGCGCCGCAGCCCGTCGACATTGGTCGCGAACAGTCTGCGCGCGTCGCGCAGGTAGAACCGCGCGTCGACGACGCAGTAGTAGACGACGTCGCGGTCGGCCATCGCCGCGCGCAACGCCTCCTCATCGTTCAGGTCGCCGTAGCAACGCTCGACGTCGAGGTCGTCGATCGCCACCGTCAGGCTCGACTTCCGCAGATAGACACGGACGTCGTCGCCCCGTTCGGCGAGCTTGCGCACCACATGCGAGCCGACGAAGCCGCTCGCCCCCATCACCAGGGCCCGTTGGGTCATGACGCCTTCTTGGCGACCGGCGCATAGGCCGGTTTCCCGAGACCGAGCACGTACTGCGCGATCATGTTGCGGAATACCTCGAGCGTGCCGCCGTAGATGCCGACCAGCGGCGCGAACCGGTAAATGTACTCGGCCGCACCGTCATCGGCCGATCCGTCGGTGCCCAGCGGCAGCGACGACGCGGTGCCCAGCAGGTCCATGAGATCCGGCGAGATGTCACGCATCGTCTGGGCCAGCGCGACCCGACCGAAGATGCTGGGTGCACTGAGCGCGGCCTCCATGCGGGCGACGCTGCGGCCCAACCGGTACGCGACGGCGCCGTCATCGAGGAGCCGGCGGCCGTCGGGACCCACCTCGGCCACCTTCGCGGCGGCGGTGTCGACAGCGGCGGCCATGAAGCCGGCCTGGTGCATCATGATCGACACGTCCTGCAGCCCGTCCGGTTCGGCGGCCACGTTGCCGTGTTCGCGGTCGAGCGGATCGCGCAGCACCGTCCAGCCGTCGTTGACCTCGCCGAGCCGGTACTTGTCGGGGATCCGGACGTCGGTGTAGTAGACGATGTTCGTGCGGTCCCCGTCGACCGTGCGGATGCCCTGGATCTCGATGCCCGGAGTGCTGAGCGGCACCAGGAACATGGTGAGGCTCTTGTGTTTCGGCGCATCCGGGTCGGTGTTGGTGATCAGGAAGACGTACTGGCAGTTGTGCGCGCCGGTGGTGAACATCTTCGAACCGTTGATCACCCACTCGTCCCCGTCGCGCACCGCGCGGGTCTTGCAGGTGGCGACGTCGGAGCCGCCCTCCGGTTCGGTGTAGCCCAGGCACAGCCGCACGTGCCCGCTGAACACGCCGGGCATCACCTCTTCTTTGAGCTCGGGTGATCCGAACTTATCCACCGCCCGCGCCACCAGAGCCGTGGTTCCCGACGTCACCCACGGGACGTGGGCGCGGCGCTTCTCGAGCTCCCAGATGCGCCGACGCACCCGGTTGAACCCGCCCTCGGATTCCGGCTTCCATTCGCGGGCCAGGTATCCGGCGGCGCCGAGCGCCAGGTGCACCTCCTCGTTGAAGTTGTCGCCGGTCTCCCGGTCGCGCCGGATGACCTCCTCGGTGACGTGCTCGCGCAGGAACGCGCGCACCTCCTCGAGGAAGGCCTGGTCGTCGTCGGAGAGTTCGACCCGTGAGAAATCCACTATTTGCCCTCCCCGCTCTCGCGCGCCGCCACGAGCTCGGCGATGTACTTGGCGGTGACCGCCGGGTCCCCGCCGGCCAGCGACCATCCGCGCGCGCGAACGAGATACGCGGTCGCGGCGGCCTCCGACGACACCCCGAGTCCGCCCTGGATGTGAACGCACATCGTGGCCGCCTTCGACGCCTCCTCGGCCATGAACACGAACGCCGACGGGGCCAGCTCCGGGCGCTCGTCGGGTTCGTTGTCGAGGAACCACGCGGCGCGCCGGGCCAGGTTGCGGCCGCCCTGGACGGTGATCGCGATGTTGGCCAGCGGATGCGAGATCGCCTGCAGCGTCGAGATCGGCACGCCGAGCGTATACCGGTTCTTGGCGAACTCGGCGGCGATCGTCATGGTCTCCTCGACCAGTCCGACCAGCGCGGCGGCCGTCAACACCCGCCACTCATCCAGTGCCCGTTGGTATTCGACGAGCACGGCCGGGCCGCTACCCAGGCTGGTGCGGGTGTCGGCGGCCGCGGGGTCCACCCACGCCATCGGCAGCTTGCCGATGTTGTCGATCTTGACGGGCCGGGTGCCGAAACTCAGCGCGACGACGTCGGAGAGATCGGGACCGTCGCGCACGACGATCTGGTCGGCGATCGAACCTGTCGGGATCAGCCGCACCCCCGCGACCGCGTCGTGGCGGGGATCGAACGCGGCCAGCTTCTTACCGCTGACGATGTCGGGATCTACCGCGCCCAGCCGCCCCATCAACCGGGCCGCCACGACGTGGTCGATCCACGGCACCGGCGCCAGCGCCCGGCCCACCTCCTCGGCGACCAGCGTCAGGTCCACCAGCGTCGCGCCGTCTCCCCCGCTGGCCTCCGGCAGCGCCATGCTGCTGGCGCCCATCGCACACAGCCGTTCCCACAGGCTCTTGTCGAAGCCGGACTCCTCGGCGGCGCGCACGGTTTCGATCGGACAGTGCGTCTTGAAGAAGTCCCGGTACGCGTCGCGGATCGCCTCGTGATCCTCCGACAGGCTGTAGTCGAGCCTCCGCAGCTCGTAGCGGTCCATCGTCACTGCTCCTCTCGAGGCCCGAAGAAGAATTCGTCGGCGTTGTTGTACAGATAGTTGTCCAGCACCTCGGCCGGCAGGTCCAGCGCCAGCGCCTCGGGCACCAGCCTGCGCATCTTCAGAACCGGCCAGTCCGACGCGTAGATCACCTTGTTCGGCCCGCGGGTCCGCATGTAGTGCAGCAGCGACTCCGGCAGCCGCTTGGGCGACCACGCCGAGGTCATCAGCCGCAGGTTCTGGTACTTCAGCAGCAGCCGGATCGCCACCTCCCACCACGGGTCGGCGCCGTGGATCATGCAGAGCTTGAGTTCGGGGAAGCGCACACACACCCGGTCGAGATGGATCGGGTTCTGCACCTCACCGGGGATGGGCGGGCCCGGGATGCCGGTGTTGATGCACAGCGGCAACCCCAGTTCGGCGCACTTGGTGTAGAGCGGGTAGTACACGGCGTCGCTGGGCGGGTACTGGCCGTCACCCCAGAAGCTCGGCCCCACAGCGGCGTACACGACGGGCAGGTCGGCGACGACAGCGGCCAGCTCCCGCAGTGACGGCATCGGCCGCAGCAGGTTGACGCCGCCCATGGCGAGCGCGAAGCGGTCCGGCCTGGCCTCGACGAACTTGCGCGCGGTCGTCGACGGTTTGGCGATGCTGTCCATCAGGACCGCCTTGGTGACACCCTGCTCGTCCATCTCGCCGATCAACTCGGCCATGTCTACCGGCGCGAACATCGACTTCGGGCCCTTGAAGTAGTCGTCGCGCACCTTGAGCATCCAGCCGGGCTGCTGTTCGGTCTCGCCGAAGTGCACGTTGACGAGGCAGTCGATCGCCCTGTGCGTTGTCTGCGTCATGTCAGTGATTCCTGTCGCGCCACCGCCGCCTTGGCCCAGCGGTAGTCGGGCTTGCCGTTACCGAGCCGACGAACCTCGTCGACGAAGAG